>TARA_R110002003_G_scaffold239_1_pt1 | contig 33313 bp, 37 predicted proteins | sample TARA_R110002003 | Tara Oceans TARA_R110002003 (sample SAMEA4396441) | marine metagenome | biome: Westerlies Biome; feature: [SRF] surface water layer (ENVO:00010504); material: water (ENVO:00002006), including particulate matter (ENVO:01000060) such as... | depth 5 m | reverse complement strand
GCTAACATGGGCAGAATGAATTGGTCGAAGAGTGCAACTGTGCTGAATCTCTTACGTATTAGAGGTACCTTCATGCTGTAAAGCACTAGACGTGCTGGATGATCTTTGTTGTTAGTTCCATCACCTCCAGATGATAAGTAGTCATGGAATTCGGCGCACGATCGACCTTTCCAGGCATTGAGCATATCGCAAAAGACGCAACCCAAAGCAAAGATATCGGAGCTTCGACCGTGTCGTACCAAGCCCCCAACACCTGAGGATCTGTTTGTTATCTCAGGTGCAGCGTACATTGGCGAAGAGCGAGATGGGTTCTCGGTGGACGTTGTATGTCCGACGTCGAAGGCGGCGGAAGAGCTGAAATCAGTGAAGAAGATCCTGGCGCCGCGATGGATAATGTTGGAAGGCTTGATGTCCTGGTGACGGATTCCCCGCTCGTGCATGTACTTCAGAGCCGAGGCTAGACACAGAAACCAGTTGCACAGCCAAACCTCCCACTTAATCCTCAGACGCGAACGAGGTTTTTGCTCGCTGTAGATCTCGAGAAAGTCGCGCAATTCATTGTCTCCAACAGGGCTCATGAGCAGGCAGTAGAAGTGTTTGTTCCTATTGCGCTCCTCATACGAGCCAACGAATTTGACGATATGTGGATGCATGAGTGATTTCAGGATCATTGCCTCGTCCTGGATGATCTTTAATATGGTCTGACGCCTCCGGAATGGTACGATGATCCGTTTGCGGACTAGTGTGGGGAGCTGTGTATCCTTACGCCGAACTTCTTCGACTATGCCCAATGACCCTTGGCCTAGTGTGGTGCACACCTCGAGCAGCTCCTGATCCAGAGTATCGCGGACGAGGTGCTCACTGTACCAGCCATATTTCTTTACCAACCGCTTTCTTTCCGTGGCTTTTTCTCCTGCGACCACGTGATTGGCCTCCATGGGCGGCTTGACGCCATTCGAGTCTCGTGCGATATGTTCAGGCAACTGATTGTACATTTGAAACATTGATAGGTTATTTCGTAAGCGCTTTCCATAACTCTCCTCATTGTGACTGCCCAGGGGCATCTGTGTAGATGTAGCAAATGAGCTGAGCAAATTTTCGATTCTCGGTACTGAATAATTTAGGTCTTTGTTGTCAGATGGAATGAAACCGTTCTGTGTTGGTGATGGTTCCAAGGGCGGCAGCGTAGTCTCCTTCTGAGTTGCCTGGGGCAATATTTTTGTGGTTGTCTTCGGGCCAGGCTCGTTCTGAACCGGCTCCATTGGAGTCTCCGAGGTATCGAGTTCCTCGTGTTTGTCGCGATCAGCCTGAGTATCGCCGAGCGCTATTGTCATTCCGACCGCCGGCTCTTCGTCCTTAGAGAGACTGGATTTTCGCTGCTCGAGGTCTTGCTGCCCGTGGGAGCCCGGATCGCCGCTGTCGCTGCGCAAGGCTGGTGGGCGATGTATGTCCTGCTCTTGCAAGCCCTTGACCTTGTGGTCCGAAAGTACCCTCTTGAGCGAACTTTGCTCGGAGAACATGTTAAATGCGCGGTGGAGAGATGGAGATGTGCACATCAGACGTCTGCAGCCAGGCTCAGGTTCTGGGCAAGAGCGAGTTGCAGCTCAGCCATGATGCCTCGCTTGAAACCGTCGAATGAACGCTCGCCTGCCTCCTGCAAACACCCCACCAAGCTCGCACTCGGTCTGTTCAGCGCTATGCGGTCGCATCGTGAATGTCGCCATGTCGGCAGTTGGTCGATCAGTCTTTACCTTTGATGTTATGCGACACGCTCATGCGCAAGGATCGACTGACGTGGACGATGAAGTACGTGGTGGAGACGAGCGGGCATACGCCTTCGCACCCCACACCTCGGACATGTTCACACGGACAAGCCCATCTAAAGACAAGCTAGAGGTCCGTCATGTGGCAAGCACAATAGCATGGAGACACCGCCCGCATCTTGGAGTGGCGTCGTCGTCATTCGCCCAGCTCGTCCGCTTTGATCGACATCCGCTTTCCCGAACACAGCCTCATGAGCCTCATTCTGCCAAGTGTTCCGCTGAACTAGCTTCCGCCAACGTCCGCCCAGCGCCCTAGCGAAGCTCTGGAACGCCTGTTGTGGATTCTACCGCACCAGTAAGAATGTCGCAGGGTCGGTCTTTTCACAATGTACGTCATTACTACATTTCTGGCTTCTTCGCACCTCTTATGCATTGCGGCCGCAATACGTAAGTCCACAGATGCGGAGCCATCGTGTTGCTTGGCAGACATCCCGTAGTAGCATATAAGTATTTTCAGTCCCCCACCATATAGGTCTGTAGCATCAATTATCACTAAACAACTACAACGGATACGAACTAGTACATGTACCTCATCGAAAACTCCAGTAGAACATCTACATATCACAGGTCATCCACTAGCGCGCCCTCCCAGCAAAATGCCACAGCACCATCCTGGCACTTTCGTCGCGCACAACGATATCGACCTCACAGATGTCCCGTGGGCATTGACAACCCACCTTCTTTCCGTCAATCACGACCAACTGGTTCGCGTAACTCAACATCCCTTCCTGTCTCGCGCAGCAAACGGAACATTACCTAAGGCTGTCGTTTCACACTGGCTCGCCAATGACCTGCAATACCTAAAGGTCTACAAGGGTGTCAGCGAACAAACACTTGCCATTGTGCGCAAGTCACAGCCCACAACTTCTGTGTCCAATCCCGAGAACATCGAGACAAGATTAATCGCGTGGCTCGAAGCTGCGATCCAAAATGGCAACAGGGAAGAGAACTTGTTCAAGGAGGTCGCTGAGATATATGACCTCAACCTCGCGCTCTCCGAATCTAGCAAGAACGAAGGTCTGCGCCGCTACGAAGCTCTCTTCCGACAATTTGCCACAGCCGAGCGCAACACATTCCTCCCGTGGCTCGAAGGCGCAGTGCTGCTGTGGGCAACGGAGAAGGTTTACTACGACTCCTGGCGTTGGGCTAGGCGGCAGGATGCACAGTCGAGCCCAAGGACGTACAACAAGGACCTTGATGGCGGCGCGATGAGGAGGGAGTTTATTCCGAATTGGAGTAATCGCGACTTCTTGATGTTTGTCGAGCAGCTGGAGCGCATCATCAATGAGGGCGTGAGCACGGCTGTCAAGGGCGACGATGGGCTGTGGAGGCAGGTTAAGAGTCGGACGGAGGCCATGTACGCGGCGGTGCTGGATGCTGAGGAGGCGTTTTGGCCAAATGTCGATGAGAGCGGCCTCATGAAAGAGGCGGTCGTTGGGACAGGAGTTACACGGGATATAGACGGAAGCACGTTGGGGAGTGGGGCAGGAGGCAATGTAACATGTGACAAGTGTGAGAAGTTAGAGGCTGGGACGGCGCCGGTGCGTACGTAGTCTTCTTGGTGGATTGTATTTGTATTGACTGTTACAATACAAAATTTGGAGCTTTACGGCACTGTGTTCGAACGCGCCGACCGTTTTCGACCCGATCGCTAAGCGAAGAGTCTGTCGCAAGTAATGGCATTGGAATTCTTGACGTAGAGGAGGACTTAAAGCAGTGTAAAATAGACTGACTGAATTGAAAGACAATCAAAATAGACTTTGCTCTTAGACGGTGTTTGAAGTTGGTGCCTTCTTCTGCATGTCTGAAGTACTTCGTGTACAATTGTACGAACAGCAGTCAAGTTATGCCACTCATATCACGTGCCAGTTGACTCATATCACAACCGTTTTCTTGAGCTCCCGAAGCTGCTTCATCACCTGGTACGGATGGTTGTTCCACTCCATGACTCCTTTCGGAATCGCATTTTCACGAGCCGTCTTGCGGGCCTCTATGAAGGCCTGAGAGACGGGCGCCATCTTCGATCCGTGGACGGGTTGCTGCTTGCCCATGTAGTGGTACGAGTACTTCCAAAACTCGGGCCGGCCATTACCACCAGCGTGAAATTCGATGATACCCGGCGAAAAAGACTTATCGCTCATGAGTTGAAGGCCTCGCACGACCGGGACCCAAACTTGGATGAGGCGCGTCATCTCTCTCTCGGCTGATTCGATGACGGCTTGTGTCACGCCCCAACGCCACTTGTTCATCGTGAGCTGACACTGGACGACAGCGTGCAAGTTCCGGTAGAGGACGATGATGGCAGCGCCATCACCAACTTTGGCGCGCTTGTCAATCAGTGTATGCAGCTTTACGATCACCATGCGTGCCTCCTTGATCCAATTATCGAGTGGGGCTAAATCGAAGCCGGTGAGCGGGAACGTCTTAGCATAGGGTAACACATCCTCTCGAAATCCTTGCTGAATGGCGTCGACCGCCATGACTGCTTCGTCCACCTCTTTCTCGTCGAAGTGATGCTTGAGCTCGATTGTCGCACGTGAGATCATTCCGTCGACTATTCAGGAGCTATAAGCAGGGTCCAATTCAGAATCGCCTTTTAGGGTTCAGAGCTCACCGGCTTTAGTTATCTGCTGAACCATTGCCTGCTGCTGGGCCGCGTCGTCTTTGGCCTTCTCCATGCCCGAATAAATATCCCACACGAAGCCGACGACGCCAAAGAATTGGCCGATGCCATCGATAACGTCGCCATATTCATCCACAAGGCTCTTTACTGGAGCTACCAAAGGCCTCATTTCTTCCCATTTCTGCAGCGCCTCTGCCGATTTGATGATTTTCTTACTGAGCGTCTCGTCGTCCGCCATAGTGGTATATATGAGCCAAGGTAGTGCAGCGGTGCTGATCAAGGAGGAGACAGAAAGTAGTCTGGATGTCGAGCGACTTGTATACTTGTCCCTGGTCATATATGGAGGAGTTCTGCATGCCAAGAGCGCCGAGCGTCTTTCAGCTGATGGAATCGCACGCAGGCTCGAACATCTTTCAGCTGGGGAGCGTTGCGTGCTGCATCGAGCATCTTTCAGCGAATACGGTCCGCATGATGCGCCTGAATCTTGGCCTTGAGCAGCCAGAACGGCAGAGATGAAAGACAAACGCAGAAGAACGTAGACAAGTAGAACGACATTGCAATGACAACGAGTAGAACTATATTTCAGCCATCAAGGTCCTTGCCCTTCTATCGAAGGACGAATTGAGGGTGTCTCCGCCTACGCAACGCATCATGGCCGCCGTTGGAGCTTGTCTACATGTGCAGATCGTCGGGAAGATGAATCAATATAGGAAGACGCACAATAAGCTGACCATGACCCGATTGTGCTGCATCATATGCTGCGACAATATAGTGGGCGTGAAGTTGATGTTCGCTGTCGGTTGGTCGATGCGTCTTGCGCTACAATGCATGGACCGCGTTTCGTCCCAAGCTCGGTGCGCATGCCAAGCTCGTAGCAAAATTGATCCCGGCAAAAGTTCGAAAAACTTCGAGCTCGCCAACACTGTCAATTGCACTGCAGCTACCCACCACAACCACAGCAATGGCGCTCGTACAGACGAACCCGGACGCGTATGTCATCAAGCCAGAGGCTGCTGCGCCTGCCATTGATACCAGCGACTGGCCGCTGCTTCTCAAGAACTACAGCGAGTGTATGCACCAGCTTTTCCATAGCTTCGCAAATCCCAGCTAACAAGTACACAGTGCTCGTCCGCACTTCACACTACACTCCTATTCCCCAAGGATGTGCGCCGTTGTCGCGCGACATCAAGTCGTACATTAGCTCAGGAGTGATCAACCTCGACAAGCCCTCGAACCCGTCCAGCCACGAAGTTGTGTCATGGATCAAGCGCATGCTTAGGTATGAAGAGTGGCAGCACGTGGCATCATGGAGCACCCGCTGATTTAGTCTGTAGAGTCGAGAAGACTGGCCACAGCGGTACCCTCGATCCCAAGGTCACAGGCTGCCTCATCGTCTGCATTGACCGCGCGACCCGTCTCGTCAAGTCCCAGCAGGGTGCCGGAAAAGAGTACGTGTGCGTCATCCGCCTGCACGACAAGCTGCCCGGCGGCGAAGCGCAGTTTGCGCGCGCGCTCGAGACCCTCACTGGTGCCCTCTTCCAGCGCCCGCCGCTTATTTCTGCCGTCAAGCGACAACTCCGTATCCGAACCATCCACGAGAGCAAGCTCTACGAATTCGACAATGAGAGGCAATTGGGTGTATTCTGGGTGAGCTGCGAGGCTGGAACCTACATCCGTACGCTCTGCGTACATCTCGGTCTTTTGCTCGGTGTGGGCGCGCACATGCAGGAGCTCCGCCGTGTTCGAAGTGGAGCCATGGACGAGACGAAAGACTTGGTCACGCTCCACGATGTCCTGGACGCACAATGGCTGCACGACAACAACCGCGACGAATCGTACCTGCGCCACGTCATCGCGCCGCTCGAGAGTCTGTTGACGAGCTACAAGCGTGTTGTCGTAAAGGACAGCTCGGTGAATGCGATCTGCTACGGTGCCAAGCTCATGATTCCGGGTCTACTGCGATTCGAGAAGGGCATTGAAATCCACGAGGAGATTGTTCTCATGACCACTAAGGGTGAAGCCATTGCGCTTGCATATGCGCAGATGTCGGCTGTTGAGATGTCCTCTTGCGACCACGGTGTTGTTGCAAAGATCAAGCGTGTTATCATGGAGCGCGACCTTTACCCAAGGAGGTGGGGCATGGGTCCCGTCGCAACCGAGAAGAAGAAGATGAAGGAAGCTGGAACCCTTGATGTATGATGGCTGTTAATCTATACGAAGCACTATGCTAACCTCTACAGAAATTCGGCCGACCTAACGAGAAGACTCCTGCCAAATGGAACAACGAGTACAAGGACTTCAACAGAACGGATGATGGCACATCACAGCCTCTGGCCCAAACAACGTCCACATCTGAAGTTCTCGCCGCCCCTGCCATTCCACCAGTCGGAATCACGGCTGCAGAGGAAGCCGAGGCCGAGGCGGAAGTCGAGGACAAGAGCAGCAAGAAGCGCAAGAGCCGCGATGAGGACGACGAAACGCCCGAGGACAAGGCCGAGCGCAAGCGCAAGAAGAAGGAAGAGAAGGCCGCGAAAAAGGCAAAGAAGGAGAAGCGGAAGAGCAAGGCGGCCGACTCCGACTCCGACTAAGTGCCATTTGTACGAGTGGATGATGAGCAAACACCGCGCAATTGCTGTTGGCCGTATAAGTGGTGTATATTACTCACGAGTACGTGTCACAACACAGTCTTATCCTTGGATACCTTGACAATGTAGCATACGGAGAGTGCGTATGGGAATGGCGTTTTTGGATTGGCATAAAGGAGTCTGGCGCACCAAAATCTCTGCGACATGGCAGTGGGTTAGATGTCGCATTGCGATTCAGCCGTGTTCTAGTTACATCGATGCAATTCTTCATGTTCAAATAGTGTCTCGAAAATGAATCTATGGAGACATGTTAGAATTTGCGTACCTCGACAGCATATCACTTGGTGAGGTTTGGTTTTGCCGAAGTTTCTCGAAGCTTCGATGAGCGTTGACGTCGTGTCTCCCCACCACCGTTTGGGGCCGCACGAGCCAGCTTTGACCGCCGCCATTGGGACATCATTCCATAAAGCAACCACGCCTTTACATCCTGCACAAAGAACATACACGACTATTGACGCGCACACGAGACCACCAATCTCCTCCCATACAATTAGTTAGTCAACATGGTCAAAGAGACCAAGCTCTACGAATCATTAGGTGAGTTTGCTATGACATACCCCACCTGCCCGAGGCTTGACGCTTGACGGCGATGCACATGCTCAAGTATTGACATCCCCCCACAGGCGTAACCTCGACCGCAACGCAAGATGAGATCAAGAAAGCGTATCGCAAGCAAGCGCTGAAATGGCATCCCGACAAGAACAAGGACAATCCGCAAGCCTCCGAGAAGTTCAAGGGTAAGTTCAGCCACCTCTTTCGCAAAAGCACATGATACTAACAGCCCACCGCAGAGGTCTCACAAGCCTACGAAATCCTCTCCGACCCCGAGAAGCGCAAAACGTACGATCAATATGGCCTCGAGTTCATACTGCGCGGCGGCGCACCGGCACCAGAGCAGGACGCTGGCCCCGGAGGCAATCCGTTTGAAGGTGCAGGCGGCGGCTATCCCTTCACAGGCGCAGGTGGCATGCCTGGCGGCACACGATCTTTCCACTTCTCGAGCGGCGGCGGTGGGCCCAATGGTTTCCACTTCTCCAACGCGGACGACATATTCTCACAATTCATGCGCAGCAGCAGCGGCGGCGACGATGACTTCTTTGGCGGTGGAGGAGGATTTGGCATGGGTGGCATGCCAGGCGGCATGGGCGGCGGAATGGGCGGTGTGCCTGGAAAAGGAAGAGGCGGACGCTTTGCGGGCGGACGGAGAGCGCCGGAGCCTGAAGTCACAGTCGTGGAGAAGGGCCTTGCTGTCAGCTTGGAAGAACTGTATGGCGGAACAACCAAAAAGATGAAGATCAAGCGCAAGACATACGACTCGGACACGGGGAGACAAAGCACACAGGATCGTATCCTGGAGGTCCCGATTAAGAAGGGACTGAAGGCAGGGAGCAAGATCAAGTTCTCAGATGTGGGAGATCAAGTTGAGGGTGGGACCCAAGATCTGCATTTCATTGTTTCAGAGGTAAGCCATACACCATGTTCTCGCACCCAAGGTAGAGATGCTAACAGCTCAATGTAGAAAGCGCATCCCCTCTTCACCCGCGAAGGCGACGACATCAAGCACATCATCGAACTCGACCTCAAAGAAGCCCTCACCGGCTGGCGGCGGACCGTCCAGACAATCGACGGCAAGCAATTGAGCGTGGGCAGCGGTGGACCCACAGGGCCTACATGGACAGAGCGCTACCCGAACCTTGGCATGCCCAAGTCGAAAAAGCCGTCAGAACGAGGCGATTTCATTGTTGGTGTCAAGATCAAGTTCCCGACAAGCTTGACGAGCCAGCAGAAGGAGCAGCTCAAGCAGATCTTATGAGCTGAGCTGGCATGATTGAGACGCGGGCTGAGGCTCAAGAGCAGCCAATTTTCTTTTCGCGTACATCTTTTTTCCAATTATACGTTTTGGCGAGAAACTCATCAGCTCTTAGCGAGCGAAAGGCGTTATGGGTGTCCCTAGGACATGTTCGGGAGGCATCTCCTTTTTCTACGTGCTAGGTCGAGACAGGACGATGGAGAGACATGAGCACTGACAGATGACAGCACGAGGAATGAAGCTACGATAGACGACTATTGAAATGACAAAATTAATCTATCATGTTCAAGTTCTGCTGCATAGCGAGACACGACAGCTATTTCGTGAACAGGCCTAGGCCGATTGTGCTTCGGGGAGATAGAACACGATTTTGACTGGTGTGTACCTCCACATCCAACTTATTGTCTACCTTTTAGTATGTATTTTCCGCAGCAGAACCAATACACGAATTCTTTAAACCTCCCGTATGTGTCGGGACCGCCTTGATATCTCCCAGACACAGTTTGGCTCATGCCAAGACATTAGCGCTTGCTGACTAATCACGTTCTATCGACATCAGGCGCAACTGCACTTTCCTCTCTTCCATCATTTCTCCAATCGTATCTTGTATATTCTGTCACAAAGCTAACCTAAAATTGACTGTACACAGCACTTGCTACGCAAGCTAACCCTCTGGAACTGTCACGCGCCGCTTCCCCACGATGTACATGACGACTTGCGTTGCAGCATGCGCAACGTTGTACGCTGCTCCGCAGCTTGGGTGCTGCTGTCTTAAGGCCTCCGCAGCCTGATGGGTGGGATGCCTGACCACTTTGCGTCGATACTTTCTTGTCGACGCCAGAATCTCGCTTCGTGTTACACGACGATCTCTACCTTCGTACTTCTTCACTTCGACGTCAGTTCGTGATGGCGGACGCGACCGCAACGGAGAACGACCAACCGAGCCTAGTTGTGCAGCCGCGCAGCGACGGCGATGCAGTATGCGGGACGGAAGCTGTCATTGACATGTCGGTAATCCTGGGCAACGATTATGACGAGTTCCCGGCGGGCCGGTGTCCGGTCTGCGAATCATTTATGACGCGCGCTTGTCGTGCAAGATACAAAGGGTTTCGCAGGTCAGAGAAGAGCTTTAAACTCTCCCAATTCAACCAGCCCGGGTCAACAGCGGATTGTCGTGACTGCTATCTGATATCTAGTGCGATGGAATGTTTCCGAGATACAGGCGATGTACATATCTCCCCAATCCCGACGATTACTTTTAAGTGGTGTGACTGGGGGCCCAACGAGCTTGATGTCACAATGCGCCCGGACAACGACAGCTTGAGTTCTCTCATCATCTTCCAACCAAAAAGTATGCGCTCCAACCCTGCTGTGTAAGACTTGGTGCAGAGATCACGGCAATGCCAACTTGGTCTCAAGTCGGCTGATGAGCATTCAGATCCCCGCACAGATGATGTACCAGTCGAGGCGCAATGGTCTAAGTTCAGCAGAGAACCATGCCCCTTGAACAACACGTCATCAGAAGCAGCATTTGAACAAATCAGGAACTGGATCCACGAATGTTTCAATCATCATGAATGTTGCAGCAAGAGCACAGTTTCTAGACTGCCCAAACGCATTCTCGAAATCGTTGGCGACAATATATACCTACAAGAGCAAGATAGCCAGGCAAAATATGCTTGTCTGAGCCATTGCTGGGGAAGCAAAGGGGCAGCACTACAACTGACGAAGGAGACTATTGAAAGATTCAGGCGTGGCATAAAGAGATCGGAACTTCCGAGAACGTTCCGGGATGCGTTGGAAGTATGCACCAAACTCGATATCTGTTTTCTGTGGATCGATGCAATGTGTACGCAATTGAGGATGTTCGGTCCCGCTTTGTTGGCTAACAATAGTCAGGCATTATACAAGATGACATTGACGATTGGCGCGATGCAGTTTCGAGCATGGCCAGTGAGTCCCGATGTACGATGTCTATGTTGAACATATACTGACTGACCTTGCACACCAAATTTAGCTATTTTTGAGAATGCCTACATCACAATCGCTGCAACTGCTTCTAGTGGAAGCCAAGGAGGATGTTTTCAACAGAATTGGGAGCATCTTCATGTGCGAAAACTGGGAAGCACAGGATTATATGCCCGGAAATTTCTGGATTACTTTCCAGGTGTCATAGATATACCCTACAGGCCGAATTCTGCTGACTGGCCACTTCTCACACGAGGTTGGGTAAGTTTCCATATATACGACTGGCTGTATATCAAGCTCATGCCTTTCCTTGCACAGGTATGTCAAGAGCGACGCCTGTCACCCCGGGTCATACACTTCGCCAAACATCAACTGTTCTGGGAGTGCGAATCATGTTTTCTGTCAGAATGCGGTCACCAGGTTTGGCGACTTGCTCGGCATGATTATCCGAGCCGAAATCCAGTCAAAGGCCAACATGAAGACGCAGGAACACGATGGAGACACCTCATTGAAACATACTCAAGACTACAATTCACGAAAGTTGGCGATCGTCTTCCGGCACTAGCAGGCATTGTTGCACGGGAGATGAGAGAGCGCATGGGTGATACATACATAGCGGGAATGTGGAAAAGCACTTTGTTAGACGACCTCGCATTCTATAGCAAGCAACCGACACCAGCAAATCCCGGCGTGCCAACCTGGTCCTGGGCATCATGTCGCGACGGTGTCGATTTCCTATGTCCGGATGAAGTGCATACCGCTGAACTCGTTCATCTGGACTTCGAATATGATGGTGCTGTCCAGCTGGGCGCGTCGCTTGCTGCAAGCATCCGTTTGAAAGGTCCGACATTGTACTCCAATGCCGCTACACTTACACATAAATCCAGCTCGGTGCCCTTGGTCGATGACGGTGTTTGTACACTTGTGGGGTTGGATGATTGTGGACTTCGCGCGATGCTTGGAACTGAATCTCAGCTCCTTCTCATGGTCCTCTCTACCAGTCTTTCCCCGAGGAAGCACGCCAAAGTCGTGCGTGGTGTTGCGATTATCCTTCACGAAATTTCGACGGGAAAGTTGGTGAAAGTTGGTGCTGAGCGGCTCAAATTCAGTAAATTGGGTGTGACGGACAATGAGGAACTCATGGAAGCGTTCCTCAGTCTCTTTACGGAGAGAGAAGTGGACATCTTTTGAAGATCTCCATTGCGGGAAAGGGCGGGACAGTCGGGCATAATGGGAAGAATCAGGAAGCTTCGTTCACACGCCACACTGGCATGCTTGCTATTCAACTCGAACATAATGTATCAAGGCAGTCTTCCTTTTATAAAGCAAACGCATAACCAGTTCAGCTTCTGGGATTGTGAAGCAGAACTCGTACACGAAGAGAGTCCATATCTTGATATCCTACAGCCCTCGAACTCTCAAGAACGTTTCCTCTACTTCAAGATCAATCCCAGTGTGTTACAAGGCGCGCACGGGTATGTCACAGCATCCTTTGATCAGTGCATGCTTCGATGCAGGTGGCAAAATGCAACGAACGGCGCCATGGATCGATGCAGTCAAGGCTGAGCCATCGAAAAAACCAGACGAGAACTATCATCCGCTTGTGGGCATGGTCCACAGCAAGGAACTACAGATCACCGGAAACTTCGACAAGATGACCATCGAGGGAAAGAACAAAATCAAGACTCGCGGTGTTGGCCATCCCCTGCTTGAACTTGTCGATGCCGCGCCGGATCAGGCACATGAGATTGCGTTGCCAGAAGAGGCTGCGCGTAGATACGTCGTAGACAAGCGTGCCTACAAAGTATTCAAGACGTTGTTCCACGTTCCCGCCGACGAGCTTGGAGATGTGCCGAGGGCTGTGAAGTGGGATGAGTTCAAGAGGGCAATGGCGCGGATAGGCGTTGCGGTGGAGAAGCTGCCGGGATGCGCATGGAAGTTCACTCCTACGGCGGCTATGGACTTGGACGTACAGCGCGGCACTCAATTCAACGAGCCTCATCCAGACGACAAGATTCTGTATAACACGGCGCGACGTTTCGGACGAAGGCTGTCACGCGCTTATGGTTGGAGCGGCGGTTCATTCGAGCTTGCGTAGGCAGACGCCAGGGAAAACCTGGACTCAGCTGTATGGGGAAGGTGATGGGTATGGAGTGGGTAATGGACAGGAGGAGGTGTGCGAAGAAGATCGGCACCGATGGCAAGGTCTATACTTTGCCCGCTATGTCTGGTTTGGGATAACAGCGACCGAAAAGGTTGGCACAACTACATAGCCCGATGCACCGCAAACTCCTACACAAATAAGCTTTGCGCTGTTGTGTCATGCCGGATATTCGGTCCTCGACGTAACTACGGAAGGTACCGGGCGCAGAACTAGATTTCTAAGCACTCGCTGTGACTGTACTGTTCCTATCGTATTAGTGCCAGATGCGACTGCGGTCAAACATGACTTACCATAGCATTATACTGAAGCTTCACCTTACCACTTCCCTTAATTATGTCCTCCAGCCCACCAATGTTCTGGATACCCTACCGCAACTTCCATCTCGGCGTCATTAAGTGCCTCCAACCAAAACGCCTCCACATCTGTCTTGAGTTGAACCGAGTCTGTGCCACAGTCCGCTAACCGCCGGCTCCGCTCGTTCTGAGTAGGCCCGCCATCGATCGCGCTAGACTCGAGTGTATAGACCGCAGCAGATACCAAGAGCCGCACTGATGTCTCTCTGGCGTCTTCAAGGGCGGTCGGAAAGCCAAAGTCAAACGCACAAAGCATCCCACGAGCTTGGGGAATCTTGAATACAGGCGAGAGCTTTAGGCGTTCAGCGCGATACACCGCCATGAAGCAGAGAAACAGGTATAGAATACGCCACGAGTGGTCACGGGGTGAATGGCCGTGGATGTGGTACTCGTGTAATCTCCACGCCGTGTCGCGCAGTCTCGGCCATAATAACATAGCAGGAGTCGCGCCTGGCTGGGTATGAAACGCCACAATCGCCTTCCAAGACAACCTCCGAAGGCATAGAACCCGAGTTGCCGGATATTCGAGAGTGTACACAGAGAATTCGCAACCGCAATGAGTGGGCAGCTCGAATTATCGTTGTGGTGGCTGAAGTATGAGATGTAGGGAAAGAGAACTCGGAGCTCCGGCATGCGCTCCACTGCGCCGTGGATGTTGACCTGATTGTAAGCTTGGACGACGGCATCTAGAGGATGAAACACTGTTGTCAGTGCATTGGCTCGACCTAGCTGCTGTACGGCAATCCATAACTTGGCGAGAAAACCTGATCGAGTCGACCGCCTCGCACGCTCACTCTCGATGTAGAACTGAACAAATCGATCGGGAGTCGGAGGCGCTGTAGGTTGATTATTACGAGTCGCGCTCTTCGCCTTAGCTGTGAACAGCACTCCGCGGCACGTCGGGCACGTCCCTACCCTTGAGGCCTCTGTCTTCAGCCACTTCTCCAGGCATCCTTTGCCAAAGTGGTGGCCGCACTCCTTGATCTGAATGGGAACATGGTTATTGTCGAAAGCCTCCAAGCAGATGTTGCACTGTGCCTCCTCGATTCCATCCTTTAAAAACGCTCCGAGCGAGCCAGGTACTTCTTTCTTCTGGCTCATGCTTGGTAACTGGGTCAGACAGGTGCGCCGGCAAGGCGCAATTCACTTACGAAGCGTCGGGATCCCGACCGCGATACAGCGGAAGGGGTTGTTTGCATTGGATATATATGCGCGTGTAGGCCCAGCGGTCTACTACGGATGACTATCGTCTTGATTGGGAATGTGTGGACAGGTGTCGGGACGATCTGTTACGCGGTAGTAATCTCTGAGTGAGGGTGACAGTCGTGGAGGCTGTTCCATTGGCGCGGGGCTTTCAAGTCACCTGCACGTGTATACGTGGCAGGTGAAACTGTCAATTTCGTATGCTATCTTCCGCTGACGTCATGGGAAAACACAGAGTGGTTCGTAATGGGGAATGTCCGCGTTCTCCCGGGCGGAGGAAACATCAGCGAAGGCGACCGAGGTACATGGTTTCTACAGTCTCAATGCTGCTAACAGCACTACCAAGATTTTTGCTCTCCAGACTGAGCGGCTCAGGCGGGCTGATATGAAGATCCAGATCGACACCATTGAAATCGAAGGTCCCGTCGACTATCCCCTTGCTGGTGCATGGTTGGGGAGATATCTCAGTGGTTGAGAACAAGACATCGAGGAAGCCTGCGTTGTGTGCCGTGGCGTAGCGTAGAGCGTCCGTGGGCCAGGCATCTTACTATGGTGGAACCTGCATTTCCATTCGGACTGGTGTTGTGAGTCTTGATGCTCGGTAGGCATCCCTGAGCATTGAGTTCCAGCGGGATCCCCCAGCTTAAGCACCCGCTACTGCTGTGGATCTCACCCATATTCTGCGCCTCTCCGTAACTTGGTATACTGTACGATCATATCTCTTGAACAGCATTCTCCACGATAGGCTGGTTTCGATGGCAGCTACCGGAGGAGTAGTATCGTGTGAACAATGCGGAGAGCGTAATCGAAAGTCTTAGGTGAAGCTTGGCAGATCAGATCAGTTGAATTGCGTGAAGATCTATCTGCCGTGAAGTGCTATCTACTTATTCTTTCACTCCTGATTGCTACCTCTGTAGGCAATCATGCGTGACTTACATCAGGTGGTATGGTCAGGACATTACTTTCTACATCCAACCCTGTTTTTCTCCTCAATCCTTGAAAAGTGTATCCATGTCTGCGATGTTGTCCTTCGTGCCGACTCTAATAAGTCTAATGTCTCCAGCGGTAACCCGTTCACGCCCTCGCGTTGCTCGTTATTGCGAGAATCGATAAGCACCGATGAGCATATTTGGGCTTATCCAAAGTGTGTGCTGAGCGTTGATGTCTTCAGAATCAGCTACGGTTCTGGCATTGCTGTCAGAATACCACCTACAACTGTTCTGACAGAGTTTATAGCGACAGGGGATTTATATCAATACCTTTTCGATCATCAGCATCACTGTATAGTCCGACCCCCTTACATCACCATTGATTCCCTTTGAATGACGGAATGTAGAAGCTGGCGCTATCCGGCCCACGTTCATGGTTCAGGGGAAGTTCCATCTCGAGGTCTCCTACATGGCCACTGCTAAGATGCCCTATGAATGGCTTTGAGGTCCAGCATGCGTTCAAACGCTCGGCAATGGCGTCATCACCTGGTCACCCTCCCCGCCAGACTTAGGTGAAAGTGAATTGATAGCACACAATGGGACAGCAGACGTGGTCAAAGCTCCCCATTTCTGCCCTCTAAAACTTCCATACACGCTCGCAATCTGTATCCCACACGCTCCACCATCGAAAGCGACTCAACTTCCCTCTCGACTGCACCAATTCAACCCGCTCCCTTTCTTCACCTCGTCATATCGACTCTCTTTCCAGATCCATCTTAATTGCGGCCATGGCGAATATCGATAACGCCGCCCAAACCAACCCTCCCGTCACCCGTGAGGAGGTGGTTCAACTTCTCGGGGCTTTCAAAGCCGACATCATCGAGGGTGTTCGCGCAATGCTGCATGGCGAGCCACCGCTGTGTAGCCGATGCAAGAACGAGGCTCAGGTATGTTCTAGGTCGTGGGGAATTGATCAAAAGCACCACTGACAAGCACAGTCTCAAGGACCCCCGACTCCGCCCTCGACTCCAAAATCCGCGCATGCAGAGACTGCACCTTGGACTCCTGGTAATTCAAAGAGGCACCGCCGCCCCCGTCAATCGCCTGCGAATTCCCCCCCTGCGCGAAAGATCTTTGATCGCAAGCCTTACAGTGCAGCGAACAGGGTTGAACCTCCGGTCATGCGGACCATGATCAATGGTGTGAAGGCTATCGGCATTCACAAGCTCAGTGATGCAGAACGCGAGGAAGTCTTGCGCATGGCTGCTAATATACCCTTACCGAAAGATTTGAGCGAAGAGTCCACTTCGTATGAGTCACTTCAGTCATCAGCGGCAAGCGCACCAAGCCCATCTCGTACTCCTCGTACGGAGCATTCGAGCGCCCCTTCGCCCGTTTCCTCTATTGCGACACCGGAAGAGGTCACTAAGCAACCTGTGCAACAGGAGCAACGACCGAACACCGCACTGTCTCCTGAACCAAGGACGTTGATCGAAACCCGTGCCCAAGCTTCTCCAGTACTACCGACGATGTCCAATTCAACTTCACTGGCATCGAACACCTCAATATCGAGCGCTCACTCAGAGCCATCCACGCAGACCACTACTGCAGCAGTAGTGGGACTGGACTCAGTAGCATCCCAAAGTGTGATCGACCATGGCGCTCAATTGACGCCCATTGCACCACAACACGTTAGCCACACAGCTACAAGCTTTCCCCAGACATCCACCGGCACTTCGCATTCCAGCACACAGGTGCTTGATGCAGACATGGTCGATGTCTCTTCTACTATACAGACGATTTCCAATCCGGCACAGCCGCGAAAGGAGCATGCGGGCACGGATATGGAGGGCATTATCGAAACTACTGAACACGTTGACCATGTCCCCATGAATTCGTCTGGTTCGCACGGAAATTTGGCAGCCGGCGCTACTTTCAGCTCCACCGTCTTGCCTAATTCGTCCGCAACAGCCTCAGTCAGGGTGGATGAACCACGAGCGACCGCGGATGTCATTATGGGTGACGCTGAAGAGAACAGCCAACCCATCGCTGATACCAGCGACATGAACTCAGGTTCTATAGCTACAGCTTTCCATCCTTCACCTGCACATACTGCGGGTGCTCCGTTGCCCGCCCTGCTACAAGGTGCGGCGGCAGGCCCGACCTCTCAATCTACTGGGACCACCAGCGTTGGGGTCTCGGGCGGTGCACAATCGCAGAGATATATCGATCCCGAAGTCGTGAACAGGACCAATCTGGTAAAGCGCAAAAGAAACTCTGAACCTTGCGATATGAGCCCGGGGATGAAGTCGCACGACACTGAGGAGCCTGACTGCTTTTTCATGCTTGGTCCGGCATTTCGAGAGAAGCTGCACGAAGAGCTTGTCGGATTTGTGGAGAAGTTCGACAATCTAGTCGCGCTTCAGCCATGGTTCGCCACTTTCCGTCTGTCAATGAAGTCGATCCGCGACTGGGAATTGCTGTTGGCACAAGAGATCGAGCTGCAACACTTCCAAGGCTTCACCAACGGGGCCGATTCAGCATTTCGCGAAGCGTATGCCGAGTTTGCACGCTTGTATGAGCTCTGCGAGACAGTTCCCCTGACCTGGTACTTCCGCCACTGGTTGCAGGACTTTGCGCTCCCACTCATCATCAAGGACAGCATTCATAAGATGCAAGTCTATCCTATTGGGGACAATGCCGGTCCTGGCCAGTCACAGCGTCGAGTGGGGCTAGAAAAGATCTTCGGTGCAATGGCGCACGCCTACCTTCGAATGGTGCTTGTAAAGGCCCAAGGCTCCAGCACCGAGATTGAATTGTCGAAGTACGGCTCCAAGTATCTTCCAGACGGCGTACCAGCAGGATGGAAGCAGATCCAAGACCTCGCTGTGGGTATTGAATACACCAAAGCCTCGCGCTCGGCTAGTGGCGACAAGTCATATGAAGAGCTAATCAACGCCGCCGAGAACTCCTTCGAGGAGGACCACGAGTCTGCATGGCGTAACATCATCAAGTCGAAGGCGGCGTCTGCCGGGAAGAAAGCGGACGCGCGTAACAGCTTTGCCAGCAAGGATGACTACCTGAAAGAGATGCACGACCAGCAGAGGCTTCCCCAGGACGATGGCATTACGCAACTGATCTTCGAGCTCAAGCGGGTCGATCTGCAAGCCGATCTGAACAATATCGTCCCGGCTCCTCTCCAGAAGAACGTTCTGCCACCAGGCAACCGCAAAGCCATCATTCGTGAGCTTGCTGTCCAGATGCTGGTTGCGCATGACGACTGGATGGCGATCCATCCCGACTCTGAGGTCCTCCACTTTGCAGACCCCTACCAGGCGCTCAAACTCATTGCCATCAAGAAGGAAGCGCAAATGGCAGCGCAGGTCGAAGCCTACTCGCTCCCTGCTCGCGAAGATTACGGTAGACACTACCGCAACAAGGCTCGAGAACTTCGAGGGGACTTCATTGACGACCCTCTCGAGACTTTGAAGATGGTGGTGAAAGAGTTTGATGGTTCAAATCATGCCGGGTTGATTGATATGGACCACTACTCTGCACAGCTTCTGGAAGAGATCCACAAAGTGGAGGAGTCTCTACCTCGGGAGGCAGTTGAAGAGGAGGATGAGCCTGTGGCACGCCGGCGTCGCTACTATGACACCAGCGGGGTTCGCCAGCAATTGGGGGATGCAAACTGGAAGCTTGCTGGTGGAGAGAACGGGCCTCTTGCGTGGGATGAAGACGAGGCTTTGTTCAAGGACCAGTAGAGTTTGTTCGATGAGGGGTTGGGAAGTTTGGCACTTTGTTTTTCACATTTTCATTTAGCGTTTCTCTAATTAGTTCAGCGGGTTGTCTTACTTTGGTGCGTAGGGTTAGCACTGTCACTCAGATAGTGCTAAAGGAAAAATGCCGGTTCTTTGATTTAGAGCATCCTCCATACTTCGCCTTTTTGTCTCGTCCCGGTGTTCTACACCAGCTCAAGTCTACTTCTTTGATGTACAACAGAACCTGCAGTCACACCTTCCTGACGCAGCAGTCAATCGATTTACATGCATCTTGTCTATGCTCATCCCAACACCATCGTCTTTCAGCAGAGAAATGAGTATTAAGACACCTCCTGGCCTGGGTAATGGCCATGCCATCGTGACTGGCAGTAATTCTGAGCCTATGCTCGCTTCTGCATCTCACGAATACTTCTTCCGTATATCGCCGAGCTCACATAGCCACAGACGTTACTTTGCTTGAATTTCGCGCTATCATCTTACATCGTGGTCTAAGCCGAGGCCGTGGTTTGTGCGATACGTTAGCATTTGAATGCATCCATGAGACGGGTGGCTTGCATACTTCAGGCCCATAAACAGCGCACAGCCGTCCATTCGCGTGAAGAAATTTCTCTTTATACTCGTAGAGCAACTTCAAATCAACTCCAAGCACTGTCAAGTATTCGAGCGTGCGTCGAGGTGTCCGACAAGCGTTCTAGCTCTTATACATGACAAACGCCTGTCGTTAGTGTTCTTACGCAACTTGCGAGACCCGCGGAGCACGCCTTAATAATAATTGCACATTTTCCTCTTCAAATTACCTTCGCGTTTACTGGCGGTACGAGGAAACGAATTCTTCTTAAGATACAGACCCGAGAGTGTCTCATGTTTACTTTGATCCTAACTTCTGGGATGAAATCGGCGGGTATGCAGGTGAATTTGAAAGGATCAGTTCCGAAGAAGGACCATAGCTTAAATTCGAAGTTTGGGGCACTATCTGGATATATTCGTCGTGGGCCCAATTCAAACACGGTTGTACTGTAGTATATTTCCAGGAGCTCGGATAAGAAATCGTGCCCGGTAATCCTACTATCAAAGTGATGTCTTCGTGGCCAGCCGGGGATAAGTCCAACGTTCATTCCGTGCTTGGGAACAGCCTTATGCCTCATAATTCTATCGGTAAAGGGCCTCTTCCACAACTGTGGGTGTTCGTTTGAATATTGCCTATCTATTTTCGCTCCATGTTTTGCACGCAAATACGGGTGGAGAGTTAGTCAGAGTGAATTTAGTGTGGAGTGCCTCCTCATGATCTCGTCCTACATGCTGATGTCTAAGAAGCGCCCGCGCTCCTACTGGCTGAGCTTGTCAATATGTCTCGTGACCGAAACCCTTCTCGGATCTCGTGACTCTCAGCATAGCCCTCGATACAGTCGATAACTATGTTCTGATACGAAGTCTTCGACAATTGTGTAATATACTGGGTCCTAGAGCTCCCAGGAACTGCTGTCAGTTAGCTGCAAAGGTACTGGGAGTGGCTTCTTGCGTATTCAGTGATTGCGTTTTATCCTATAGAGTTCAAAGTAAGTCTGGTACTTGTTGAGCTGTTAACACGCATGGTATGGCCCTGTTGGTGCCCTCAGTTCGCGACAAGCAGTGAGGAATTCACACACCATAGATCGGACAATAACCTAGGCTGTCAGCACGCCACATTGGATACTGACGTTGCGTGATAGGTCTCGCATATCCAAATCCTCCAGGGGAAAGAACTACTTGATTTCGTCAGGCTGCTGATAGTCTGCCCACATAGTCGGAGGAACTGCCTGCGTAGGTAAGTCGTCCGTGTTCGACTTCCACAGACAACATCGAGCGGCACAAGAGAAGACAGCCACAAAGAAAGAGAAACGTGAAAGAACTACATAGTACTCAAGAGTCACGAAGTTTATGCTCAAGGAATACTTGGAGGTTATTCATCGTGTTCATTATTGCCGGTCGAACTTATGAACTCGTGAATTTGAGACTCCCGATTGCGCAGCACCTTGTCGTTGGTCGGTTATGCAGTTTTATAACATTCGAACCACAGACGAATAATATCGTAGGTGCAAATCAGTTAGGCATCTTTTCATGCTTACGGAAGCCGACGCAATAGGGCCGGCGCAATATTTGCATCGAGAAACCACCTGACACCAATAACCTTACCGGTGTAATCTCTCTCGAATTGAACAAGAAACAAGCGCCAGTCATCGTAGTCAATCAACCCGAGGCGCATGTGCTCTTCGTAGCAAGTTGTCGCAAAAGAGAAAGTATCGTAGTGCTAATGGCGTAGCACGGCTCTCTGAGACTCTCGTCCTCCGTGATGCAGAACTAGGCTGGAACCTTCCATGTCGACGCTCATTGTGTACTCCAGGCCAACGTATATACCTATGTAGTCTGACAGCGGTCCGTGGTTGGTACCTGGTATCTAGGGGTTTTGTGATGGTGCACTCATGCCATGATCTGCATTGATCGGCGATTTCGGTAGCCAGTTGGGGGTAGTTGACTTCTGTATTCGGATTCAACAACTGGCTGGCTAGAAGATCCCTTACCAGCTCAATAGCATCTCCAAGTGCTGTAGTATTTCCGAGTACCACTATTGCCGCATCTAGTTCAAGAAGTAGTGTGAATGCGGAGAGCGCCCCAGCATTTTCTCCAGCATGGGATAATGCCAGCGTATGACCGCAGGAAACTGCATTGGTGAAATCGACACCTTCTCGGCCACAGTGGAGTTCCTACCGCCGTAAGAGAGGACATATGGTAACATGAGCCTCATAAAGCCCAGGTCGTAGCTCCGCTCCAACTGGCCATGGCATATGGAGTCAGGCAGTATCATCCTTGGCGAAAAGATTTGGCCAGGATGTTTGCCCTCCCACGCATCTGAGCGGAACGAAAGAGCTCGTGATTCCATTTTGTAAGCTTGTAGCAAGGACCGCGCCCATGTAAGCATATCGAGGACGCAGCTGCGGATACCACCGCCTGGCGTGAATGGCGACTCTTCCCAAGGCGGTTCATGAATTTCCATGGGTCTTCCAGATTGAGATGCAACATACGCCAAGCTGATATTGTCATCGCCTACATCTTTCCGCTGGATGCATGATCGTGTCAAGCCATATTCATCGAGCAGGCGCTTTTTCATGAAGTCGAGGTAGTTGCCTTCCTTGCTGTGTCGTCCGATAATCACGCCCACTAGAGCGTACATCCAGTTGTTGTAAAGCCACTCGCTTCTCAAACTGCGAAGTCGAGGCAGAGCTTTCACTCTCGTGATCAACTCTGAATGTGATACCAGGACTTCACTCCGCTGACCGACCCAGCTCATATCCAAACGAGCATAGCCTGTCCGGTGCGCAAGTAAATCAATCAGCGTAGCTTCTTCCTCTTTCAGCTCTGGCAGGTATCTCTTCACGGGAGCATTGAGCTCGAGCAATCCCTCGTTGGCCAGAAGAACGCAAGCAGTGGCAGTGAAGGATTTCGTGCAAGAAGCTATGTTGAATAGAGTACGTTCATCTGCCTCTTTCCGTTTCTCGGCGTCGCGGAAGCCATGGCCTCTTGCGAGGACCACCTGGCCCCGGTAAAGGACTCCATATGTGAGTCCGACTTGGCCCATGACGCTGCACACGCGTTCAATGACTGGCTGTGCATCTCTCAGTCGCGATCTCAAGGTCTCAACTGTGGGTAAGCTGGACTAGGTAAGCCGACGTATGCAATGGCCTAAGGATTGATGAACTCACGGCGCTGAGCCATCAAAGCTGACAGGTGAGTTCTGAGGTGTGGCCACGGCAGTCGGACCGCCATGGGAAGAGGTTTTGCACCAATGTCTGAACAATATGTCGAAGCCTGTGTGCTTCAATAGGCGAACACATGACCACGAATAAGGCAAAGACAGAGCAGCGCACGTGCGGGTTGACCGCGCCTTTGGTGTAGCGTCGAAACGGCCTGCACGGACGGGAGCCCCACTTCACCAACCTCAAGTCGTAAGCGTCAGTGACCTACTCTTACAGACATTTCTAACTTACCAAACTGTTGTTTTCTAATCTCGACACAACGTTGCATTGAAAAGACGCAGACTTGTCTACACCCAGTCTGCAAGTCCCAATGTGGGACCATGGCAAAACCTCATACACAATCTAAAAGACCTGGCGAGGAGCTCACCCACCAAAGGTTCTATCGGGTTCTTTAGGAAGGCGCTGTACTCGTATCTCATCGAGGTCATCGAATACAACCCACTCTCAGCATACCCCAACCCCCATGCCACCAGTACGGGGAGCACCCCTTCAAGGGCACCCCCAACCCTCTCCTCGCGATGAACTTTTCCGGACACCGACGCACCGCATACTTAAAAAGACATCTTCTGCTCTTCTGCAATCTCAGCATAGCTAACATCCTATCACTGCAGCACAATCGTCGGTCCAGCAACTATGCAGGCTTATTGAAAGCGGGGTGCCCAGCGGCACACAGGTACGCTGGCGTCATGGGCTACAAGTTCAGGAACCCGAGCGTGTTTGGCAAGTTGACCGCTCTAGCTAGGCAATCACCCAGCTTCATCACAACATATTGCCACTGCGCCAGCTCGCGCTGTGCGCCTGTCGATCTGCTACAGACATGAATCTTGCGGTCTTGCTTAGCGGAGCGGCACTCTTCCCGAGATCCCTGGTTATTAGTCTATGCCTCGTCATCAACTGCCTGATTATTTATACAGTATTACTGACATTTCAAGACGTTCAAAAATCCTGGCCGCAGCAGATGCTTGTCACACAATCCGCCGTCTGCAAGTAAGCCTTTTTCTTGTTTCCCTTGTATCGCCCTTGGTTGATGAGTCCCAGCGTGCACGCCTATTCCCTTTCTATCAGCATAGTCGATACCGTGGGATGATTGATCAGGGCTGCATTCATGGAATTGCTGTTCGCTCGAGGTGTGCAATTGAAAGGCTTCGGTCGAGGCCTTTTCTTCTTTGTTTCCGGAGTTACTATATTCGCGATGAAGGTTTGGAGAGGTTGTAATTGGCCTGTACAAGTTTGATCGAGGACACCATGTCAGCCTCGCTGGCTGTGTCAGTAACATACCAAAGGATAACCAAAATCTTTAAGCAGCTCACACATCACGCAGCTAATCTTCGAATCTAGGGCCGTAGTAGCACCGTGCTAGACAACACGATCAAAAAATCCCCACAGGAGTCAAATTTAGTCACTTTCGATTGTGTTTCGTGGCTCAAAGTGATGAAAATGTGTTGAAGCCTGCCGGACATTACAATAGGAAGCGAAGCGGAAAGCTGATTACATCTTGTAATTTTGCTTTCGGCACACAGTGCAAAATATAGACAGATCGAATTGGAGGCCGAAAGCCTCTGTGTTGCTGTCAGTAACCCCAAAAATGATGCGCGGGCGGAAGCACAGGCACGAATGACGGGATGTTGTCTGGGCAAGCTCAGCTGCGATCGGATGGCTGTTGGGTTGATTTGGACTGTATGTCATTAAGTTGGCATATCCAACACTTCGCTTAAGAGGCTGTTAATTCGGAACGACATATCGACAATCGTACAATTATGTTGATCTCGGCACCGCGGATTGTGCAATTGGCGGTTCTCGACAACCAAAGTCTATGCGATAACACCACTGTCTACTCATCCTTCTCCTGTAGGAAGTCCACAACAGCTAAGTATTGTCAGAATAAGCACCAGCTTCAGAATCCGAACACGTACCCTTGATGAACTCCTCGGGCTTCTCGCTAATGACCCAATGCCCAGCATCAATATCGACCACCTCGAATCTCGGGAAGAAGCGACCGATGATAGGCAAAATCTCATCGCTAACATAGTGGCTCTTCGTTCCTCTGACGAACAACGCCCGCTTGCCAAAGCGAGTCTGGTCTGGATCGTTGAACGGGAAATCCGACATGTCGTCAAGCGCATCTGTCAATATCTTGACCGGGATGCGGAACTTGAGAGGCTCGGAAGGTCCTGGACGGATCAGGTTCGTGAGCAGAAATTGCCGCACCGGCAAATCCTTGGCATAGGGCTTCAATATCTCGTCTGCCTCTTTTTGGCTCTTCGGCTTCGCGGCCTCGACACGCTGCATGCCTTCCGCGTACTTTGGAAAGTCGCTCGACAACGCCGCGTCGACTGGCGCATTGTCCACGGGAATGATGTTCGCACAGCAGTCGGGATTGCGCAATGCCAGAGTCATGACAGTCTTCGCGCCCATGGAGTGTCCGATGAGCGTCGCATCCTTGAGATTGTGTTTGTTCAGAAACGCTTCGACGTCGTCGGCAAGCGCAGTATAGTTGTGCACTTTGTGGTGCGGTGAGTCGCCATGATTTCGTGTGTCGATCGCGTAGACTGGGCGGTCGAGGGCGCGGGCAAGGGCACTGAAGGGTCGTGGTCAGCTTGACTTTTCAGCCTTGAAGGCGTTTTCATACTTGCTGACACTGCGGTTATTCTTCTTGCTGCCAAAGAGACCGTGTATCACGACGATGGGGTCTCCCTTTGCAGTCCTCTTATTGTCATGAAGGCTATATGCAAGATCGACAACACTCAGACGTGTCGTCGCGTGGAACGAACGCTTCCATTCCGGCTGTGCTATCACATTCACGAACCGTATCCTGGTGGTGTGCTTGGGATGTGTAAGTTGCGCGACGAAAGGCTGTGTGGTCCGCGATATAGAGCGCATTGTGAATGTTGAGGTTCTCACAGATCCGAGCCCCGGAGCTTTTTGGAACGCCAAGCACGGACGTCATGCTTGAACATACGAAAAGTTCCCCATTTGGCAGTCCTTACGAACTGTGTAGAACTAGGTTACGTGAAACATCGCTCGATACTTCCTACATCGAAATCACAGCTATTTAGGGCTCTTCTTGGTAGGGTTATTCTTGGTTGTGAGCCTCTACCTAGAGCAACCCGTTTCCTATTTGCAGTGTCCAACGGCTATTTGCCGTGCATACCCACTTCGGACTCTCAACGGCCCGCTTGTGCCATGGCCTGTACAGGAATTCTTGGGAGCGCCGAGAGACGATCTACCATGCCATCAATGCCGAGACCGCTGTCCATACTCCACAACGATCTCCTCGGTGCTAGTACCCCCGTCGTCTTCCGGTCTGCCTCAGGATCTTCGACACATCCCCAAGGGGCTGCAGTGGTTTCTTGGGGCTCTGAACAATCATCCAGGCTCTTCTCAATTCTCTCTTTGAAGGGAAAGTCCCTATCACCCATCGCCCTCTGTTTTGAGGCATTTCAACAACAACGTGATCAGAAGCTTACGGTCGACCGGTTTTGCAATGTAGCCAGACATTCCTTTTGCGATGTACGTTTCCGCCTGGCCCTTTAACGCATTTGCTGTCATTGCTACGATTGGAATCTTCACCCCATTTCCCCGAAGCTCCTTCGTCGCGGATACCCCGTCCTGTATTGGCATGTTGACGTCCATCAATATCAGGTCGTATGGTGTAGTACTTTGATTAACCTTAGTGACGGCTTCTTTGCCGTTCATCGCGGTGTCCATGTTCTCGAACCCGAGTCCTGACAGCATTTGTAGCATCACCTTTCGATTGATCATATTATCCTCAGCCAGGAGCAGTCGCTTTCCGGTGGCGGCTAACCGTAGGTCATGCATTGGATTGCTGGGTGCTGGCGACGGGAGTTTCAGGGCTTCCACGTTCTCGGCGATGAGCTCAACCAGCTTTGCTTGCTTGCATTTCTTGAGCTTCGCCGTAAACCAGAACACGCTCCCGCAACCTTCCGGGTTAGGGAAGTACCCGATCTCTCCGCCCATGAGCTCTGCGAGGCTCTTGCAGATGCTGAGGCCCAAGCCGGTACCTTTGTAGCGTTTGGTAGCGGAGTTGTCGAACTGGGTAAACGGAGTGAACAGAGCCTTCACAGATCCAACGGGGATACCAATGCCGGTGTCGATTACCTCGGTCAGGATGGTGAAATACTCCTCGTCCTCCCTCTCTAATCTGGCAACGATTCGTATGTAGCCTTCTTCAGTGAACTTGGTAGCGTTGCTTAGGAAGTTCTGAATTATTTGCCGATATCGAAGGCTGTCACCCTCTGCGGACTTGGGTAGCTGTGGGTCAAGATGGCTTTCCAGTTTGACACCCTGCTTGTAGAATCTGAGATGTGCGCGAAAGACGGACTGAATGATCTCTGTGACGCTGATTATATCGTGACTGATTGAAAAGCTCCCAGACGCAAGCTTGCTATAATCCAAGATGTCATTAATGACCTGGAGTAGTACGTCGCCTGATTCTTGAATGACGTGCGCGAGGTCGAGCTGGTTTTCATCAAGCCGTGTGTCGAGGAGGAGGGTCAAAGCCGACAGCATTCCATGCATCGGAGTCCGGATCTCGTGGGACATATTTGCCAGGAATTCCGACTTCAACTTTGATGCTTCCTCATAAGCCGAGATGAGTTTCTTCTCCGCTTTGCGCCTTTCGGTAAGATCTCTTGTGACTTTTGAGAATCCTAGAAGAACATTGCCCTTGTAAACGGGAGTTATGACGACATTTGCCCAAAAATGGGACCCGTCAGAACGGTATCGCCAACCTTCATCTTCGCATCGACCATCTCGCAATGCATCTCGTAACTCTCTTGCTGGTTTACCGGCCGCACGATCCTCATCCCCATAGAAATTCGAAAAATGCCTGCCGATTATTTCGTGAGGCTTGTATCCCTTGAAAGCCTGTGCGCCTGCATTCCAGGTAGCGACGTTCCCGTTTGGGTCCAGCATGAAGATGGCGTAGTCTTTGACCGTTTCTACGAGTATCCGGAAGGTCTCGTTAGCATATAAGCGCTCCTCCAGCTCCAGCTGTCTCCTGTGGTCTTCTGTCGTGTCCATAAACTCCATTTGGAAGTAGCGAAGCTTAGCATGACGGATGATTGGAACAGCGCGAATAGTCCAAGCCCTCCCAGCGTCAGTCAGATGCTTAAGTCGTTGTATACTGGCGGTGTCTTGCGCAGCCTGAAGAGCCTTGCGGGCCGCCGCGTGCGCTGGAAAATTCACAAGCTGCTCGAAAACGTCATAAGCATGACGACCGACAATACTTTCTCGGTCGCTTGCGCCTGAGACTGTCAAATAGCTGTCTGAAACCTGTCGGATCGACAGTGCTGCATCCAGGATCAGGGTGGGTAAGGGCGTGTATTGAAGCAGGTCATCCGCAAGGCTGCTAGAAATGTAGCCGTTTTCCGGCGTTTTTTGCGACGGCAGTTCGACGACTCTGGGAAGAACTGATTTGGGCAGAATGGGCTCCGAGTAAGCCGCCATTACTCCGCTGCAAAGACGCGACAAGGAGGGCTAGCGGGCTAGCCTTGTCGAGACTGACAGCTGGTGTTAGTGCGTTGGAGAGAGAATCGTACGAGCTTTGCATGTCTTCGAAGGCTCAGCAGCCGGGGTCCGACAAGCTTTTGAGTGTCGCAAGCTCTTTTGGGCGTTCTCACTCGTTAAGGAACTGTGTTCGTTATAGCCGCGGAGGTAACCAGGGCATGCCCGATGACGTCACCGCGATATCGGTAGCGGAGTGTGGCTGCGACTCGGTATTAACCGTCTCTTCCTTGTGGCATCCAGCACTGTCCTACTTCGTCGCAACATCACTCTCGTTTCGAATGTGTATCAAGGTCATCGACTCGCCCCTTTTCTCGGACGTCTTACGCGCCTTCACTGCGAAAGCGACTTCGACGGTGATGCGACCTTGGGTTTCCTTATCATCTGGTCTATCGCGAGGTCCTCCACTCGACAGACCTCTCTTCTAGTACATTCCGCTGCGTGGAGAATGCGTCTCGAGCCCCGCCTGCTGACCACGTTCCGGATCCCGGTCTGGGTTTCAAGGCTTTAACATAATGCAGGTACATGCAAGTCTCCGGATTAGGCGGTTGAAATCAAGACAGTTGAGACAAGGGTCCAAAATTCAGGTTATGGCTGCTCAACGATCGCGATCGCTCGTGACCCGAGCTGACCTAACCTTGCACGACTGGACCGCTTAGACTTTCTGTTTCTGCTTAGCCATTTTTAGATCTTCCGATCCTGTACGTTCCTCGGCAAGCCCCGACTTCGATCAATGCTGGGATAAGTTACCTGTGCACACGATACAACGACCCGAGTTTGCGCTCCACTTTAGTACAGCGACTCCTCCAGTACTCACAAGAATTCGCATGTTACGCGAATGTCCACAAACTCAACCTTTGAGAGTTGGGGGCTCGTCTGATGCGAGGCCTTTCCGGGTCATGAATATTGCCACACATGGCGTCAGTTATGAAGTGCTGGATTTTGAAGCGACTTGCGACATCTCAATGGCCTTGACCATGTATGAAAACTACGTTCTGAACCAGTTGAGTGCTACTTCGCTCTTCCATCAATATATGGCGGTTTGCTAGCGCTAAGTGTCTGGCTTTACTTCAACCATACTCTCTCTTCTCATTCCTTTCCACCCGCGAAAAGACCGGCTCCTGCTACGGCCTGCGTTTCCTCAGTCCAAGCAAAAGCTACACACCACAATCACACCGGGTCTATACGATCAGACCCGAACTGACGTAGAGGCATCAAGATTATCACTTCTCTTGCCTCACTTCTTCAAGTCGCCAGGATGAAACGCGACCGCTCCCCACCACAACTTGCACCCCGCAAACGTCAACTGTCGACTGCATCTCTAGAAAGCACCTTGAGTGAAATCACAGGGACATCAGGCGACACTGAGCCAGGACTGATGCGACCCCGTCCCGAATTGATGTCGTGCGCAAGCTCTTCGAGGGTGTCAGAATCTGGCATCAGCGATTGTCCGCTATCACCTGCACAATCTCCGCGAGAGAACATGTCTCAGGACCCCGTCAAAGTGGGGGACATTCAAAACGATCGACCTGCAATCACTACATGTGCGCACATGTCGGCTTTTGGGCTTGCGACGCCGCCTGCAGCGCCGGTAGGCTCGAGCGAAGCCACGATAGTTGGTGGCCCTATCCTCGTGTCGAACTTCACTTACCACTACAGAATCCGACGAATGCTGCGAGTGATTTCAACGATCCCCTCTCTGCGTCTTCAACAGATTACACACTCACCGAGTCCTTTCCTACCTTCCATACAGGCAATGTGTTCATATACTGCAGCTTGGTTACACCACCGCGAAAGTGGCAACTCCACAGTGCCATTCTTGAGCGCCATTCACTATGGTTTCGACAAGTTATGCGTCTTTCTCTCTCGCCCGAACAGAGCAGATTCTTTCACGGGTGGCTATTCTTCCTACTCGAGGAACATGATGGCCAGATCAAACTAGTTCTACAAAGAACCAGGCCGTTGCAAAACCTTGAGGATACAGTCGACGTTATGAGCGTCTTAGGCGTTCAAACCGAAGAAGTTGGTCCACCCACTCCACCGGCATCTATGGCCACTGCGATCGACTCGCCAAGCGACACCAATCACGCCGACGCCGTCGAGATCTGGGACCAAGTCTTAGGCTCATTTTACAATGTCCCACTGCGCATACCATTACAAGACATCGCCGCTACGCTCTCGACCTCGGAGCAACTCGTCACCACCGCCACCAATCACGGCTGCCTCGACCTCCTCTCCGCACCCATCAGCACAGCCCTCCAATCCCACCGCCACACCCTATACGCCGCCATATCGCGCGACCCCGCACGCTTCCTTCTCCTCTCCCTCTCCCTCAAGGATTCCAACATCTACACAGAATCCCTGATCCACATCATCGGCGCCCACCCCTGCTGGCCCTGGCCCACGAAGCGCTCCCTCCTCCCCACCTACCTCCAACAGCTCATCACCACCAAAGCCTCCGCGCTCGACAACCTCTGCCACGAAACCGAGCGCGATCTGCTCCTCCTCACCATCACCGTGCCGACGGGGTCCGTCCAGCCCCATCTCCCCTCCCAGTTCGACACCTGGTTCACGGTACAGACGTTCCGCGACACGTTAGCGCAGCAAATCCACGCGCTAGATTGCGATCGCAAGAAGTCGCTCAAGCGCGGGACGCTGTTCCGCAAGATTCGTAAGGGAGAGTACATGCCGGATGAGGAGATGCGGCGGCTGATGGCGCGGGTGATGCCGAGTGCGGTGGAGGGGCTGGAGGAGGATTTGGGGCTGTTGAAGGAGTGCGCGAGGGGGATTGTGGAGGAGGTTTGTGTGGATGAGGGCATGGTGGATGGGGAGCGGGAGGGCGTGGGGTGGTTGACTTGTGTGAAGATTGGGAGGGAGGATATTCCTTGGTAGGAAAGACAAGGCGAGGGCTGAAGGGATGCACGGTAGTATGTGGGTATGTCTGGGTTTGCGACGTGTCGCCCAGCATAGATCGTGTGTGGCATCTTGGAATGGAGGATTAATTGAGGCTATATTTGCTTTGCTTTGTTCAATCACTAAAACGTAGCCAACAGTAGGCGTGCACAAGACTAAGATGGTAGCATATTTTATAAAAATGGGGTATCATTCTTAACCAAAGAGACTCATCTCACTCATCTACCTCCGTGACGTCGAGCCAAAACCCGTGCTCTCGTGCCTGGTACTCGAGAAGCTCGACCCAGACCCCGAGTTTGACCTCGATCCTGAGCTACCCTCACCATTGTTCCAACCACCCCCACCACCACTTCCCCACCCACTACCACTACCCGTCTGGTTGCCCCGATTTGCCATACGATTCGCAGCCCAACCAGCTGCTGCTCCACCCATGGCACCAGACCAGAATCCCGGACGCCAAGCCTGTTGTGTCGAGCCGTAGCCCTTATTATAACCCGGTCGCGAGTCGTAGTATGGTGGTGGAGGGTCGTCGTGAGGATCGTTGCCGCCTCCCCATCCTCCACCTCCACCGCCGCCGCCCCAGCCTGGCCGGTTCCCGCCTGCTACTCCACCGGCTGGACCCTGAGCCCAGCCAACGACGGCCGAGTACACGATCCAGAGTGCGACGCCGATAAACACGAGCCAGAACATTGCAGCGGCAATCTTCTCGCCGAACGTCTTTGGTCCTTCTCTGCCGCTGTCCTCGTCATCGCCGCCCCACCATCCTCCGCCTCTTCCCTTTCCATACTTCTCGTGGCCTTTATCGGTGAGGACGAGGCGGTACTCGACACCGCAGCTGCCTTTGAGGATGTACGGGTCTTCGGGGTAATCGTATCCCTCGCAGATTACGTCTGTGGAACCGAGCTTAAACTCTTCGGGAAGCGAGGCGGTGCAGGTCCATTGGATGTTGTTCTCGTCGTAGTCTGCGCCAGCGTTCTTGCAGCGCATTACGTCGACTTCATAGAAGCCGCGGGCACTGCCGCCGATGCATTTGAGCTGTACGATGTGTTAGCTGTGCGGCCAAAGAGTATGGTATTAGTTGCAGGAGCTTGCCTGTGGTATCGACTCGACGCGCCTGTGTGATGTTTGCAAGTCTTTGCGCAATGTGAGGCTTTGTACGTTGGAGAGCTTGACTTTGGCGCCTGAGCGAAGTGCCTCGGCGCCACTCGCAGCGAAAAGCGCGGGGCAAAGAAAGCTCAGGAGACGCATGTTGGTCGTCTTGGAGTCTCGCGAAACTGATATCAGAGGTATAGCGGTCCTATAGCTATAAAGCCATCGGCGTGGCAAGGCACGTGAAAGGACACGGTGGAGAGATGTCGCATTCAAGGCTGCAGTTCCAGACCTCAGGTCAGGAAGCAAGCCATGTGACCATAGGTGCGCCGAGACATGGCATGCTAAGCATCCGTGCTGCCTAGAAAGCGCCAGCGCTAAAGGTTAAGCGAGCCTACACGAATTAATTTAGAATTAATTTAGAAATAATTCTAGTTAGGTATAATAATATTATCTACCTATAACCTATATTTAAATAACTACTAGATTCTACTAGTATAGCTAATAATTAGGTCTATACTATTCTAGATAGAAATATAAGTACTTAATTAAATTAATTTATAATTAATTTATAATTAATTAATAATTAATTTAGCTAGCTTATAAATAATATTATATACTTATTAGCTTCTTACTTAAAGTTAGTACTTTTATAGTTAATACTACTAGCTATAATATTATCTACCTTAGTAAG
>TARA_R110002003_G_scaffold145_11_pt1 | contig 33315 bp, 36 predicted proteins | sample TARA_R110002003 | Tara Oceans TARA_R110002003 (sample SAMEA4396441) | marine metagenome | biome: Westerlies Biome; feature: [SRF] surface water layer (ENVO:00010504); material: water (ENVO:00002006), including particulate matter (ENVO:01000060) such as... | depth 5 m | reverse complement strand
GTACTGGGATCTCGATTTCAAGGACAAAGTATGTTGAGACGTACGTCAAGACAGGAAACTACTGATAATAACCAGCGTGAAATTGATACACGGACAGAGGAGGAGATGATTCAAGGGGTACGTGGCCGTCTGTTCGAGGCGATTCGAGACCGATTACGCGCAGACGTACCAATCGGCGTCTTTCTAAGTGGCGGTATCGATTCGAGCGCATTGGCAGGTATGCAAATCGATGTTCCTTAGATGTTTGCTGTATTTACTGACTCTGTAAGGCATGGTGACGCATTTGATGAAGACGGAGGGAACATCGCTTGGTACTGCTCCGCCATCGGAGCGTATCAATTGTTTCAGCGTCAAGTTCATTGGCGAAGATCATGATGAAGAGCGTAAGTCCCATGTTAGTCAGCAGGTTCAGTACGTCTAACACAATACCGTAGCCATTGCGCGAAGGACTGCCGAATGGCTAGGCGTGAAAATGCACCATGTCGAGATGACTGAGGAAACATTCGCCGCGAACATCGAAGACGCAATCTGGCACAATGAGGTCGCTGTTAAAGATCTTGGTACAGTGGGAAAATTCATGCTCTCGCGACTCACGCGCGATGTTGGTATAAAAGTCGTTCTCACTGGCGAAGGCTCGGACGAACACTTCGGCGGTTACAGAGAGCTACTCAACGACTTCATTCGCGAACCAGATCCTTCTTGGCCCGCCACAAAGCTCAGCGAGAAAGATCGCTTGCAAACGATCGACGACCTCGAGGGAGCCGAGTCTTCTCACCCCGACGAGCCAGAAACAGCTCTTGCAGTGCGACGACAAGTGAACAACACCTCTTTCCTCGGCTTCACGCAGTACTTCGCACTCAACAACGAACTCCTAGCACCTTGGCTCTTCACCGAGTTTGGTGAAAGCGACAAGCGCCTCACAGCCGTCAACGCCCTCGACGGCCGTACTCGCAACCTAATGGCCTCGAAATGGCACCCATTGCATACATCACTTTACATCTGGACCAAGTGCGCCCTTGCCAAAGGCCTACTCACTGTCCTTGGCGACCGCTGCGAAATGGCACACAGCGTCGAAGGCCGACAGCCATTCCTCGATCACCGACTCACCGAGTACGCGATGTCGCTTCCACCCAGCATGAAGATCCGGTGGGACCCAGCAACGCGCACATTCAGCGAGAAGTGGATATTGAAAGAAGCGGCGAGGCCCTACATCACTGAGGAACTGTATGCGAGAAAGAAGCACCCCTTCTCCGCCCCGGTCAAGTACAAGCCCGGCGGCGCGGTGTATAATCTCTTCGACAAGCTTATTACGAAAGAGAATATCGAGGCGCTGGGGTTCTTGGAGTGGACGATGTGTGAAGGCTTGGTGAGGCATGCGATCAAGGAGGGTGATAGAGCGGCGTTTGGACAGATGATTTTAGTTGGGCAGTTTGTGATCATAGGGAAGAAATTCAGGGTCAAGAAGGCGAGGCCGCATTTTGCAGAAGTGGGACAGAATGGTATATTGAGTTAGATAGACACAGATTGGTTTCAAGAATTGGACGAAAAGCTTCTGGTGCGATTATCGGCATCACGATTAGTCTGCCACGTAGAACCGCTGCTAAGCGATTGCTGTGATTATTCGTTTGCGAGACATAACTGTGGCCAACCATCACCCCGTAATTGCATAGTAATCGGGGTCATCAGCTTGGATGTGGTTGACTAGCACACGGGTAACATTATGTCGTTTGTCGAATCACAGGGCTCGTGATCATCGACAAGAATCTCAGGTTCAAGTATGCTGTATGCTCGCTGAACAGTGCTACGTTTTCCTCTCCCTAACATACACTGTCCCGTTATGCACCTAATTGCTCACCACAGATGCGTCCTGCATCCTCCAGTTCTGAAAGTTCCTGTCTTGCGCCTTCCGGTCTCCCATCAGATTACGTTCTAGTCCACATCCACCTCGACACTCCACCCTGCACTCCTCGACAATGATCACCCAATTGTCGCGTGGTAGCCTAAGCTTGCTAAATGGACGCATCCGACCAACATCTTCTAGCATTTCCGCCGTGTTCTCTTTGAACTGTGCAACTGCCTTGCTCGCTTGGAGGATAACAATACCCCGAAAGCCATACTCGTCTGCGACACATGAGAGTGCGAGCCGTGTGAAGCCGCTTGTATTTTCGTCAAGCCAGTGGGGTATCTGTCCATAACAGCAAGAACCATATGGCATGTCTTACTCCTTCTTCAGCACGTCAATGACCCACTGTACACCTTCATTTGCCTCACGCAGGCCATATGGCAATGTCAGCACGAAGCAGTGCATTTGTTTCTCCCAATGCAGCCACTCTCCTTCCACATTATACTCTGAGCATCGGTTGCGAAAAATGACTCCATCGGGAGCTAAAACATCAGAGCCAGCTGTGATGCCGTGGACCTTGATGCCACGTCTTGCAAGGAGGGGAATTTCTGCATTGATTGGGGACACCCTGCGATCTGCTGGATCCCAGTCGGCACACCACGCTTTCGCCGTCTGTTTGATAACAGCCGGCGTGAGTAACGGGTCGTGCTTTGCAATCTTGTCGATGTCGGGGTTGTTTCGCGTCAAGTCGGTTGACGGGCTGATCACCATGAGGGCTACTGGGTGAGGATTCGATTTCTGCTCAGTCGAAACATCCAATCCGTTCTCTGCATCTTCTCTCAAAGCTTCCAAAGTCAGACAAAGGACAACGTTAGCACCCGAAGAGTCGCCAGCGAGTATGACCTTGTCGCCTGCGTCTTGCGCTTCTGCCATCAGCGTGCGATAGAGCTTCAGACACCATGGGAATGAGCTCGGTGCAGGGTTGTTTGGTGCGATAGGCATAGAAACCATTGACACAATTGTGTTTGGAATCTCCGTAGCTAGCTTAGCACACACGGACCAGTGCTGACCGGACGGTTCCATCTGCCAACTGCCACCAGCAAAGTAATAGATGCGCTTTCTTTTTTGTTCTGATACTTTCTTTGGCGACATAATGTCGTAAATGTGAATGTCGCATACGGTCCGCTCCGATATGGTGCAATCGCGAAGCTTCGACTTTGGGGGTTCGAGTCTGACAGAGCCGTCCTCGTGGTTGTGTTCACCACTGTTGATCTGTTTGCGAAACCGACGCACTAAGAACTGCACTATGAACATGAGCTCGGAGCGATCATGGCGGTCAGTGACGCGAATAGATCCGCCGTCCTTCGCGGTATAGTGTGTTACTTCTAAAGACTCGAACATAATGGGGAAGAAAGGGTTTCACAGGCGTGGAGGGTGCGGGATCATAGACTAGACATTCGGACAGGGGCAGAAAGTACATTTGAGGACTCGCTAAGCAGTTGCTAAAGGAATGAGAAATCAGGTACTGTCTGGGATTGTGGCGCTCGCGTCCTTCTGTCTGCGCGTCATGAAGAACGCGATCGACCATGCCGATCGAGATCAAGGGATCGTGAATCTGAGATTTCCAGGGTGACCCACGTGGTGTTATCTGTGTGAGCCATTTGTACGAAAAAATACAAATAGCATAGAAGGCTCTGCTGAAATTCAGGTCCGTTGTTGTTTTGTGCTCAAGAGATTGGAAGGAATGGTCGGAAGCCTTGAGTGACGTATGCCAAGCTGTGCGGTACCAAGCCTGGGTGCCGTTTTTTCCGTTGTGCTCATCTGCAGCATAACCATTAAGAAGGATACATAGGGCCCGTCGATTTGGAGTACATCATTTACACTCCTTTAGACCTATGAAGTCATACTTTTCGAAGCTGGAAATTGTGCATAACCTCCACAAGATGAGTGCTCATCAAAGGCTACTGGCTAAATAAACCGACATTAGTATCGTCGACTTCAGTCCTGTAGTTCAATGTACACGTGAAGTAGGCATCGACAGGGAGCGGAATGCTTGACCACTCTCCGATGGAGCGGAATTCCAGTGAAGGAGCCATCTCCGCCCTTCACTAGCCATGCGACAAACGCACTTCCGCCGGCGCCAACTCCGACTGAGCTTCTTGACGTCTTGGTATCATTCGTCCAGAACTTTGACTGGGCAGCACCTTACCACTTCCGTTCGTGGTGCCAAATGTATGGGCCTGGGCGCACGTATGTCGATGAGGACGTGTCGCACCACTTGCAAGCTCCGGCAAACTGATAAAGGCAACTGTTGAGCCAAACATGTAGCACGTCGAAATCTGAAAGCAGGTCGGTTCCTGTCAGAGCGCTTCATGCCAAACTTTTGGAATGGCTCAGCAACAGTACCTCACAGAGAAAGAAATCAAAGACTTCGTCGACGACTTGGATCACGACAACAATGGCATAATCGACTTTTGGGAGGTGGAGCGTATGCTGGACGAAGTTCATAAAGAGATAGCACCAAAGGCTCAGCCACACCACCTCCACCACGCATCACGAGGCGATGATGCTCGACACGAGTTCCTTAGGAGCGTCATTGGTACTCGCGAGGACCGCATCAGGCGCGACAAATTCGAAGAATGTGTGAAGAAATGGCAAATCCCATCCCTGGAACAAGATCGCAAAGAGGCGAAATACGAGGACGACTATTTGAAACAGATGTCAATATGGAGAAGAATTCGCGCGTTCTGGGCCGTTAAGGGTCCTGAGATCGCGTTTCTGGCACTGGTCGCCGCTTTCATGATCGCCTTTGGCGTATGGCAATTCGTCAAGTATCTGACCACTGCAAGATACACTGCGGCTTTTGGATGGGGTGCCGTTTTGTCGAAGACATGCGCCGGTGTTCTCTACCCAACGTTCTTCTTCTTGATCCTGTCCATGTCTCGATGGCTCTCAACCTACCTCCGACGGTTCTATTTCATCTCGCGCTTCGTCAACTGGGACCTATCCCAGTCTTTCCACATCAAAATGTCGATCGCGGCTCTAACCTTTGCGACATTACACGCTATCGGTCACTTGGGTGGGTCTTTCGTCTTCGGCAGCAGCACAAGTAGACAGGATGCGGTAGCGGTGATCGTTGGACAAGAGGCTGTTCCACGCTATTATATCGACTATGTACGCTCTGTACCCGGCTGGACTGGTCTAACTGCCATCGGATGTTTCTACCTCCTGACGGTGATGAGCGTGCCTCAAGTTCGACAGTGGAGCTATGAGATCTTCCAGCTCGGACATCTTCTCATGTTTCCCATTATCGGGCTCATGATCGCGCATGGTACTGCAGGACTTCTTCAATGGCCGATGTTCGGATATTGGCTCGCCTTTCCTACGCTTTTGGTCATTTTTGAGCGCAGCTGGCGGTTCATCCTGGGATTCCGCCCCATCGAGGCCGATCTCGAGTTCCTGGATAATGAAACCACGGCAATCACCGCTGAGGTTCCCAAGACCCGTCTGTGGGACTACAAGGCTGGCCAATATGTCTTTGTCCAAGTGCCTCATATCTCTCGCTTCCAGTGGCATCCCTTTACCGTGTCTACGTACATGAACAACCGCATGCAAGTTCACGTCAAAGCCGACGGTGACTGGACGAGTCAACTGCGCGATCTCGCGAAGAAAGGAGAGAAGACGAGGATCAAGATCGGTCTTGATGGACCTTTCGGCGCCCCTGCCCAGCGCTTCTACGACTTCGAATATAGCATGGTCTTCGGGTAAGTGAACGAGGGAATGTAGTATCTTCGCCCCACACTAACTGATAGCAGAGCTGGCATTGGTGTTACGCCCTTCAGTGGTGTCTTAACTGACCTCCAACACCACGAACTTGAGCGCACCATGTCCGGCGAGCATTCACCCGAGTCTTCCAACGCCACTTCCAAAAAGAAAGCATCATCTTACGAGGACCACCGTCGCGTAGACTTCCATTGGATGGTCCGCGACAAAAATAATCTTATGTGGTTCTCTGATCTTCTCAATGATGTCTCTCGCGCACAGGTGCTCAACAGCTCGCATCTTGACATCCGAGTCCAAACCTACGTAACTCAAAAGCGCAAGAACATTTCACAACATGTTTTCCGATGGCTGTTGGAGAAGCACCGCACGGATGACCACCCGTACTCTCCTATCACAGGTCTTATAAATCCAACACATTTCGGTCGCCCAGACATCAAGATGATCATGGAGGAGCACTATGCGGACATGTGCAAGGTGCTAGCAGAAAGGACGCCGACGAACGAGAAGGTCCGGCTTGATGGAAGAAGAAGTAGTCGGGCCAGACGCAACAGCGCAATCGACAACGAGGTTCGGGTAGGCGTTTTCTTCTGCGGACCGCCAGTCATTGGTCAACAGCTGGCAGATCAATGCGAGCAGATGACAGCGAAGGCCAGGAATGAGGGCCGGAAAATCGAGTACAGATTCATGATAGAGGTTTTTGGGTAACTATGCATGATTCGAGATCAATCTTGCTTTGCTGGATGCTTTTAGATGGATAGGAATATAGTTCACGACTCTCATACCCTTGGTCGAACATCTATAGTTCAGCTTTTGATCTAGTCCGTGATTCGAATCTGCCTCGCTCGAAGGCCGCCATGGTGGTCCAGCAACGTGATTAGGCAACCCGGCCTCCAGCCTGCGCCACCAGAATCAGCGCTAGTACTAAGCGTGACCGTTCCGTAGTCCGGTGAGCCAACTGCGGTCTTTACATAGCCACCCGAGTACATTTGTATATGGCGCACAAGTCAGACTCTTATGTTACTGTGATCGATACATCTTTCACCGCCGCCCGTCTAGCATTCCCGCATCAAATATACTGTTCTCCTCTGAGACATCATGAGTTCGCTTTTCGGTCCTATAAATCCTATACCAGATGATGTTTCCTACCCCTACAACAAGGCATGGTGTCACAACTTCTACTGGCGTGTGCGCAGCGACAAACACGAGAGTTCAGCTAAGGCGACATGGTGCACTATAGCTATCATCATTTGCGCAATCCTACTCGAGATCGTGGTACACATCAATTTCGAGACCCGCGACTCTCCGGTGAAGAACACAGACGAAGAAGAAGCATCTTCACTCCTCCCTGAAGACCCTCCGATCCTGGTCTCCGAGCAGCCTCAGCCGGAGTCCGAACCACACGCCGAGCCACGCACGGTAGAACAGCCAAAGAACGAGAACGCCAAATGGGACAAACCGATCTTCACGTCGTGCTGTTCTGATTCGTCCGGTCCGCACACACGCGCAACTCGCCTCGCGATCGCATTCATCCTGTACGCTATCACGCTCGGCACTTTCATCGCACGCATACACGCTGCTGCTAATCGTCCGCACATTGACTACCGGTGCCGTCCTTACCTCTCCATCCCGTCACCGAACTGGACGGCAATCACACTCCTGAACATCATACCATTCATATGCGCAACGTTCGCCTTCCTCCGCGCCCTCGTAGATTGCGTTCTCGTTCGCTGGAAATCAGGCTTGGTCTACGACTTTCAAGGTGATGGATGCCCGTGGGTCCCGTGCATGCCGTTCTTCGCGGTGGTGGTGCTGGTGTATGGCGCGTTTGAGGCGCTGAAAGTGCCAATTGCGTGTATCATGGGGGATTGGGAAATGAGTATTTGGACGAGGGGGGCTAGTAAAAAGGGGCGGGAGGAGGTGGAGATGGAAGGGGAGGAGGCGAGGGGGCTGCTTGAGGGTCGTGATGAGGTGGGAGAGGACGATGGAGAGGCGGGAAGGGCTGACGGGTTGCCGGCATATGATGAGATTGTGGGTATTGAGCGGGACAGGAACGGGGGAAGCGATGGGAGGAAGGGGGATGGGGAGGGTCTGGTGTGAAGTTACATGGAAAGGGAGATCGGTGATCCTCATGACGGGAGGTTGATCGGAGCCTGCTAGCATTTCTTGTTCGTTTCCATCACTGTCGGGGTCTTCCATTCGATTTCGGGGTCTATTGCATGGCGGGGACTTCAACAAGGTTGGTGTCTGGCTCATGAATCGGGCTCTACCATCTTCGGCCTCTCTCGTCAGAATATATATCCTACACATGGTCAGTTAGAATAATGTGATGACGGCTCCTCAAATGTCGCAATCCGCTCCCTTGCAAAACGTCATGACGCAGAGCGAATAACATTGTAGGAGATAGCTTCACACCTTCGCCAACAGCGCAAGTCATCCCTAGCATCTCGCCCCCCCAACGTCTAGCCGCGCCTACCCGCATCCTACGTCTGCACCTTCCAAGTGTGTGACAATTCACAGCGGCCTCGTGGCTCGTGGCTGCCCTCCGCCGCTACCCCGCTCCCGCTTAAACCTGCACTATCCACTCGGCCACCTCTTTAAAAGTCGTCTAACCCTTCCACCGCGCAATCACGCCATCGCCGCCATACCACAATCGACCATCATGATCCAGGTACGTACCAGATCCAGGCGCATAATGTGCCCAAAGCGGTACTTTGTTTACTGCAGGAGTGTGGAAGTGCTGAGATGATGTCATAGCTTGAATATAGCGTTGAGGAGCCGCTGAATCGGGAGCCAGAGTTGGACAAGTTGGTCGCGAAGTATGCACAACCTATTTCTAGACTGTGTAAAAGGGTGCTCAACTGATCACCAGCTTCATTACGATTGAGGGTTATGACCGCAATCATGGCCCGATTCCTCACCTCGATGCCGAAACACACAAGCTCTCTATCGATGGCCTCGTCAACAATCAACTCTCACTTTCCGTTCAGGATCTCAAGTCGCTACCACAACGTAGCGTGATATGCGCCCTACAATGCGCCGGCAATCGGCGACACACGATGCGAACGAAGTTGAAGGAAGTCCACGGTATCGACTGGTTTGATGGCGCCGTCATGAACTGCAAATGGACTGGCCCTCTATTGGCAGACGTGCTCCAGAAAGCTGGTGTTAGAGTCGAAGATGTGAAGTGGAAAGACGCGCATGTTGCATTCGCATGTCACCAGACGCCTACTCAGGACGACAACTTCTATGGCGCTTCGATTCCACTATCTCGCGCCATGAATCCAGAGGACTCGATCTTGCTCGCGCTGGAGATGAACGATAGGCCGCTTCCGCCAAATCATGGTGCGCCAGTCCGCGTCGTCACACCAGGCATCGCTGGCGCGAGAAGCGTGAAGTGGCTTGACAAGATCACTGTGCAAATGTGTGAATCAGACAGCTACTACCAACAACACGACTACAAGATCCTGCCTCCTGAAGCCGACACCAAGGAGAAGGCAGAGGAGTGGTGGGGTAAAGTGGGCGCGTTGCAGGAAATGCCGGTGAACAGTGTCATCGGCGTGCCAAAGTCAGACTCGAAGGTCGAGCGAGATGCAGACGGCACCGTCGAGGTCAAGGGCTATGCGTTGCCAAGCGGAGCCGATGGACCCATTGTCAAGGTCGAGGTCAGCGCCGATGGAGGCGAGTCGTGGATGGACGCGGAACTGATTAGGGACTATGAGGGCAATGACGCCGAGTTGAAGTGGGCTTGGTGTTTGTGGAAAGCCAAGGTCAAGGTGGAAAAGGGCAAGAATGTCAAGATCTACAGCCGGGCAACAGATCGGAGTGGGAATACACAGGACAAGACTGCAGTGTGGAACTTCCGAGGCGTGGCGTACAATGGTTATGGAGAAGTTTCTGGGCTCGAAGTTGTCTAACAACAAGAAGCGCACGGTTGAGTTGCGCTTCATAAAGGCGTAACCATTATTTCAGCAAGCATGGCACTTATTCGTAATCCAGACTGTATCCTAGTCCAGCCAGACTTCGCTGGACCCCTAACGCCAGCCATGCATCTATTCGTAAATCATACGTCTATACATCCGAACCAAGAACCTCCCGTATGTGGGATCCCTCACAGTCCCAGGCTCTTCCTCACGTTCTGTCGTACAATCTTCTCATACTCGGCGCGCTTTTCCCGCCACATCCGCGCCGCATCTACGTTGGCCGGGCTCTCATCATTCGGCTCCGCAAGCATGCTCATTACGCTTATCAAGATCTTCTCGACGCTCTGGATCGGTGACCAGCGCTCCGAGGCTTGTTCGTACTGGTGCGGATCATCGCCCGGTGGGTGCAGAATCGATATGCAGACTTCGCCGTTTGCATACACTATCTCAGATGTTAGCCCTTTTCCCCTAACAGCAACGCGACTCCACATCCTAGTCGCCGAGCCGGGCGCCTGAATCGCGTGAGGACTTACCATTCGGATGCCACACATCCACGACGAATCTCATCCTCGGCGGCGCAAGCGGATAGTCCTTAGGAAACTTCAACTCGGCTGGGAAGACCCCGCCTTCGAACGGTGTGTCTTCCGGCCCTTGGATCAAGGCTTCCCAGGTGAACATGTCGTCCTCGCTGATGGGACCGGCGGTTATGCCGTCTGGTGGGTCGTTGGAGAGGGCTTTGTATTCTTTGAAGAGGCGCTTGGAGGCCGAGGACGCCATGTTGGGGGGAGGCGGGGTGGAGGAAAGGCTGAGTGTTTGCGTGAGGTTGTGGTGGGATCACTTTGGCGGATGTGGGTGTGCGGGGTCAGAGCTGTGGGGTGATGGTGTCGTCGGCGGGTAGGTTAGGTATGCGAGGGGTAGTTGAGTAGGGTGAAGTCGGTGCGTGTGATTGTGTGCTGATATCGCGACGATTGCGACCGTGAATTGCGTGAAGGGTTCCGACACGTCGGCTCGGTGACGGCATTGATCGCGGCCCGAGCGCCAAATCACGTGGCTATCACCCTGCCGATCGCGAAGTCCTTCACGTCAATACTGACTCAGCGCGTATTCACAGACATCAGCACAGAATGGGTCTATGAGTGGGCGCGATAGCCGTTGTCGAGACAAGCATGCAGGTGTCCTTCAAGGCTGCGCCTTCGCGGCGCCTTCGCTACCAAGGTTTTGTGAACGTTGAGGTCGTATCGTCAGTGATAAGCAGGCTTGTACAAGCAACATACGACTTCCGTCGAACTACATATAGATTCTTGCAGCATGTGTAGTACACTGCAACCTTCCCTTCGATGTTCTCACCGTCGCATCGTCCCTATAACTCCAAAATGTTCGCCAGCTCTCACCGATACGTCGATGCTCGATTACAGCGAGACAGTCGCCTTTTTCAGCTGCCATTCGACATTCGACGCTCAATCTACGTAGAGTTCTTGGCTCCCATGCTGTTCATGTACATGTTTGTAGAGCCAGAACCGTTGTGTCCGAGTGCAGCTCACTTCAGGCATTGTATGAAGAAGACGATTATTCAGGAAGAAAGGAAGGGCTGCCTTCTGGCGGCAGGAAGTGGAACTTCGAAGATACACACATCTGGGCACAACGTCTGAGATCATCGTGGGGACCTCACTGGCGATGCGGTGAGTTAGCGAAGGGAAAAGCGGGCGGCCACAACAAAGACTCCTGTGGTACAGTGGGTGTTTTGCTTGGTGTATGCAAAACATTCTGAGTTGAATAAAATCTAAGTGCAGCCGCTCAGGACTAAAGCTTGCAGCAACCTCGAATTGAGTGAAATGATGATTCAGCGGTCTGTCTGGAACATTATCGACCTCGAGACCGGTATAATGTTACTGGAAGATGAGAGTATGCTGACTGTCCTGGGCTTAGCTTTCCAAGAAATTAGAAGGCTGGATATCACACTTCGACTTCCGATAGCAGCCTTTAATGCGGCGCATCACTAAAGAGCCTCTATTTTCAATGATGAGGAGGACATTTTGGATTTCTCTGGAGCCCATCACTCCTGTGATCGTCAAGCTGGGAGGTGGTTACAACTATGCACAAGGCTGCCCCGGCTAAAGAAGCTATCTCGGCTTCGAGTATGGCTGGATCATGACCAAACGGACTACTGGGCAAAGGTCAACGAGCGTAGTTTTATTGAGCTCGTTGCATCATCCTTCACAGGAGCAGAAGTCGAGATCTCCTTTCATTTGCCTATGGTAAATCCGCGGATGGAAGATCCAGACCGTCATTTTCTAGAGCAAGATCATGACTCGAAGCGCAGGGTCATCAAGAGAGTGCGCCAAAGATACCACGGCCACGGCAACAGTCGAAGGCGTCTCTTGATGAAGGAGCTAGGAGACTTACCCGTTCTAGACGTAGGCTCGTATCCGTTTGAAGACCTGAGCAAGGAGGAACTCATAGTCGTGGAGCGGAAATTTTGGAAACAAGGCTTTGATGTACAGCATGAACTTGTTGATGGCGGCCATTGGAAGCATGAGGGAGGTTCTGACTGGGATCGCTACATCGAGCCAGATATCATTGAGCGTGAGAAACTGATCGGCCGTGCGCTGAAATGGGAGGACGACCTATGAGCGCGCTTCGAACATACAATGTACCAAAATAATCTTCTAAGTGCGGTGGCCCATTGCGCTGCCGGTCCCAAGGTGGTGCCCCGAATGCAATGCGGCGTGGTAGTTCGGCGGCTAGCACTGCCTTGGGCTTGCCGCTCTCATTACCCGTAAACGTCTCGGTCTCTGTCCAGTTCGTCACACTTCTTCCTCGAGCACTGCCTCAAAATGTCACTCAGCAGTAACGATTGCGAAATGGTTTCACCGCAATCTGAAAGCCACCTATTACAGATACCTTACGATGTCCGGCGAGTGATATACGCACACCTACTCCTCCGGCCTGTCCACGTCTTTATCAAGAATCAGAGAACATGGCTTATGCAGTGTGTCTCAGAGTTTGAAGTGCGCCTCGAGAATTTGGACCCGTACCGCGAAGTGGGACTACCCTCGAACCAGGCTGAGTGGAACGAGTCTCATACTCGAATATGGGCGTCGCGATTGCAGTCACCTTGGGGCCTCCACTGGAGATGTGAGGAGGCGGCAGCCAGAATGGAGCGTGACAACGAAGATACTGTTGATATTCTCGTGCGAACCTGCAAACAGCTGTTTGTGCAAACCGTCCTCGCATTTGTGCTTGGCTGACATGAGTATTTCGACAGGAGAGCAGAGATCAACGACTTGTTGACTAGGTCGACTGAGATCGTTGTATCAGATCTTGAAGATTTCGATCGGCTGCTACAAACCCGCAGAAGTAATACGCCTGGCGCATGCGACTTTGCGAGGATTCAGAATCTGAGGGTGATCGTCGATTTATCCTCCAAAAGCCTCAAAGCAGTCCAGAATCATGCCGTGCCAACCGCAAGACAAGATTCACAAGTCGCCGAGTTGAGCGTGACCGATGCTGCGCAAGTGGCCACGTGGTTTCGAGTAAGCTCCATTTTGCTTCCGCTCAAGAGCCTTCGCAAACTTCGGATTTCGATGGATTGCAATGAACCTACTCCATGGGCGAATGTGAATGAGCGTGCCATTCTGGATCCTGTCGCTCCTCTGGCTGCGACTGCAAACTTTGACTTCTGCCTCGAGTTGCCCAGACACTGCGACGATAACATCGATATGCCACCTTTCAAGATCCAGCGTCGGCAACGTCAGCAATATTTCGGGTACATTGATCGGTCCGGCCACAGCCAAGTGGTCAAGAAACTGGACTTTCCAATGTTGGAAGCGGGATACCCTACCTTGGAGATGCTAACTGCAGCCGAGCTCGAGGAGTGCGAGCGAGATATGTGGAGGGAGGGCATAGACATAGAACGCGAAATCTTGCATTACGGCTGGTCTGGTTACACCGGCAACCCATGATTGGAGGGACTAAATACTGAGTGGACCGTGGTTTCATCTCAATGTAGGCGATGTAGCGGAATTTCTAGTTACATGGGTCAGTGTGTCTCGGTGCCAGCAAGCATATTGACCTCCTTATACGAAGGAGCTCGTATGCTCGATCAAGTTGCCTGTGGTGAAACATCAAGTCCAAGGCTGGCCAGGGTGAAAATTTGATGGGAGGAGAGCATGAACAAAGAGAGGGCGACATCACTGCGAAGAGCGACATGGGGAATGCCACAATGTTTGGCCCGCACCGCAGTGCGAGTGTAAGTGATGTCTAGTACGAATATGCTGTGTGGAGTGGTGCGGAGTAGTCATCGGAAGGTGCAAGCGAGACCGCCGCAAACGGCAACTGCGCAATCTACTAGCGCCGAACGTCGCGTGTACCGGGATGGTGATGACGGAAAGCGCCGCCCTGGCCTGCACCAACCTTTCACATTTCCATCACCACACAAGCTCGTCAGGCTCCAAGTTCGCACCTCGAACATGTCAATAACATAACTATCAGCAGCGCACCCGACGCGCTTCTCGACATTGACATGGCTTTTGTGCACATTGCAGAGCTCAACCCAAAGCTGGCCGCGCGCGACTCGCAGCAGTTCAAAGCCGCCGTGACCCTCATATGGCCGTATTCGTCCTCACAGCGGCAATTTGCGCTCCTCCTCGCCGAACCAGACTTCCGACTACGGCGCAGGAAGGGCCAGGTCAGAGCCCGCTTCTCCGGCTCCAGCGCCAAAGCGCTTGCGACGACGGGCGTAGGAATCGGCGACGAGGTTGTGCTGAGCCTGAGAGGCGCGCAATTTCTTCAGGAAGGAACCGTCAGCACTCCAGGAAGGAGCATCGATTGGGAGCTGGAGTACACACAGACCGTGGTGGTTCATGTTCTCCGCGACGGAAGTGAGATCGCGCATCTCGAGCTCCTCGAAGCTGCGCCCACACCAGCGCCGCAGTCGCCCGTCCGCCGAGAGGCCGTAGCAGACCCAAGTTCGGCCCAGCAATGGTCTTCGCCGGCTTTTCTCAAGCGTGCGCGGCTCTCAGACGGACCATTCTTCGAGGCTCCCTACGACCCGCTGGCGGATGAGAATGCCGAGGGGCACGACAAGAAGCGGCGGCGCAAGTCATACAGGGACTGGAAAGCATGGACGTACAGTGCGAGGACGCCTTCGCCAGAGAAAGGAGATGCCGGCATGGACGATGACCTTGCCAGATTCGACGCCTCGCCGAGCCGACCAACACAATTGCCAAACACTCCTGTCTCGCCACCACAGCCAGATTCAATGTCGGTCGCAGCAGGACCTCTGCGCGAACGCGAGGATGCATATGCTGAGGAGAAGGCGTATGAACAGGTATCAAACGAGCTTGCAAATGCCATAGAGGATGGCAATGCTGGAACCCCAGCGAACAAGCCACAAATGGACGACTTCGTTCGCGACGAAGAGTACTATGACTTATACGCCGGGCCTGACGAGCATCCTCCAGAGGACTCGCAATTTGCTTTTGGCGGGGATACCGAGGCCAACACTGAGGAAGAGGACAGCCTGGAGCAGACTGATGGTGCTAGTCCAAGCGCAACCGAAGTCAACACAGAAGATCTGGAAGAGGACCGATCCTACGTCGAGGAGTTGCGATCTGCTGGGCCTGAGACCATTGCCTCAGGTGAGGTATCGCTTCAGCCAGATACTAGCATCGCAACGGACGATGATAGCTTAATCGGGGCCCGTGACGTGCGGGACGAGACCGACCACAGGGCCACGCACGACATCAATGTATCAACTAGGGCTGCGAAGACAGAAAGCTTGAAGACCGCCAAGGACACACCAACGATCGTCATGCCACCACCTACCTTGCCCGCACTCGACACAAGCTTTTTCGCACCCATCAATACCTCTTGCTTACTCACACCGATAGGTAGAGAACCGGCGAGTCCGACCTTGGAACCTCTTGATTCAGCATTATTACCCCTGCCGTCGCCATTTCCCGGCGAGCGCGATTCCAATACTACGTCCTACCTTGATCATGTTTCTGCTGACCAGGAACCTGCCGAGATGGTAACTGTAGACGAACAAGTACCACCAAGTGACGCCAACTACATTGAAGAAAACTCGTTCTTCAGCTCGATAGGTTCGTCTAAAAACCCGGCAATGCATCCAGATCACGAATCGGCTTTTACTCCAGTACGCTTCGCGTTTGGCATGGATGGTGCAGGTTTCTCCCGACCACTTGAGCTCTCTTCACCGGCACCGGAGGAAGTTCCAAAACGCAATGAAAGGCAAAGCGGGGAAGCTCTAAGCTTTGCTCAAGACGGCGCAGTATCTCATCCAATGCCTGCAGCGTCATCGACGAAAGCACAACTGCCGATCGTCGGTGATATCGCCATGGATGAAGTATCAGAGGTTGATCGACTTGAGAGGGAGCAGGTCATACCCGAAGTCATTGAGCTCTCTTCTGACTCTGCATCGGAATTGTCAGAGGAGACTGAAGCCCATGATCAGCCTGTAGCACGTGAGCTGACCAGCGTCGACGAAGAACTTCATGTGCAAACCGAGGACATCGAGCAAGCACTCTCCAGTGCACGCAGTCCACACACAAGTCGCGACATACCGGACGATGTGGACGCCATGGCCGTCTCCCAGGTCCCCGTGGGCCAGGAGGATGGGAAACCAAGCACCGATCAATCTGGACGTGTGTCTGAGGTTGTTGACCTTGGCTCTCCTCCCGAGAGTAGCGACGTAGATGAGCTGGCCGCGGAATCGGAGGACAAACCTGCGGGCGAGGACGGAAATGAACACATTATATCGGAGGTCGATCACTCCATTCCGGATCGGCATCTTGCGCAACAGGACAACATTACAACCGTTCCATCAGATCCTGGAAGCCATAGTGAGTTTACAAACATGAATTATGCACCGTTACTGTCCAATTTGATCGCGAACACGCAAGAGTCGACCGCTACTTACACACGGACCCAGCAGGAAATAGAGCATCTGTTAGGGACCGGGGACAATAATTCGCCGTTCTTGCTCGACGATGCCGAGCCATTTACGGCCATGCAGGACTCGGACATGCATATCCTGGACAATTCTCAGGGAGAATCTCATGACATTTCGCAATGGATACCAGAAGATATGGAAGACCTCCATCCAGATATCAAGATGGAGTCTGTCGAAGATGGTTCTGTGTTTCAAGTAGCAGAACACGACACGCAAGCAGGACACGGTACTTCTACAAATACTGCAATGGCGTCTCTGGACAAACTTCTTATCCATGTACCAGAGGACGGTGACAAGGTTGGAGAGTTGCATACAATAGCTGTGCCTACCACAGGCCCTGCGAGGAACACAAGATCGAAAACCAAAGCTTCCGCATCGCCCACTAAAGAAGCACATGTTGTGTCAAAGCGCACCACAAGATCCACCAGGTCGAAGGCATCGACCACTCCAGTGGGTCGGACAATGCTCTCACCTCATAGGACCCGCACTCGGTCGACCATGTCGCCATCACAAGACGCAACACAAACGTCGCCGGACAGCTTACCTTCTCAATCGAGGCTGTTATCGCCAACCAACAGCACCTCTATTGCAACAGCTGCAACGTACCGAAGCTCGCGCAAGCATGCCTCGCAGCGCAGTGTGGACTCCGTTTCTGATGCTGGTGCAACTCATTTGGGAAGCAATGATCCTTTCAAGACTAGTTTCGAGCCGTCACAAGAGCTTAATGCTTCTCAAGGTAGATACTCCAATGTGTCCTTCGTGAAGGACTCAGAGGAGGAAAGCCTGCATTCGGAGAATTCGCTATCTACGGTGAAATACTCGGACGACTGGAACATGTTCACTAACTTCAGTGATCCAGTAATACCGAATGAGCAGGATATAGATATGGCAAATCTGAAGCCACCTGCAGCAACTGCTCCGGAGCAAGGATCATGGCTTGGACCAAAGACCAAATGGACAAAGTCTGAACCTCAAGTAGTCGCCCAAACGAATAGCAGTCCCACCCAGCCCAGTAGTCCAAATCAGAAACTTCGGTCGACAGATTTCCGGGAAGCACTCTCGTCTAGTCCTCGCGTTACAAGCACAACGAGGCGACAGGTGTACAAAATTTCGTCGAGTCCCCCCGTCTCCACGGACGAGGGCCAAGAGGAGACAACTCCAAAAGCCGGCCAAGGAGTGGTGTATCCAGCGTTGCCAGGTGAAAGTGAGAACCATAATATCCGGAGTTCATCGCCTGTGCCATTCGACCTCGATGAGCTTATGCACAGTTCGCCTCCAGCTGTAACAAGGACTTTTCCGTCTGTCGATCAGCAGTCTTTGATGGACAGCAACAACCCAATGACCCCAGAAGCAACGCAACAAACAAAGATGGAATCGCAACACAGCGTTGAAGCGGAAAACCATTTGCAGACCCTACCCATGACGCCGCAGCTCACTCAGGCTACTTCTGCTAGTCGACAGTCGTTCAGCACCTCCATGCAATATGGGATCGAAAGTTCTATTGATCGCTCACCCACCGTCCTGACCAAGTCAACGCCCCGTCGCAACGCTACCGAGGTCGACGTGGCCTCACCTTCATCATCCCCGAAGGAGCACTCACCCGACGATTCCGACCTCGAAGCACCGAAAGCGCACTCCCCCGACTTGTCGTCTGACAGCATCGACACCAAGCCCGAGCCCCCCTCCATTGGCCTCTCCACACCCCTCGCATACTACACCCCGCTCAACTCCCTGACCTATTTTCTGAACCGCTCCAGCCAGTTTCACACGGCATCCAATCCCGATGTCCTCGCACTCGTCACATCGGGTACCACGTCCGCTCAACGCGCGACCAAAGGCCGCAAGGATTGGACTACGAGCTTACACATCACGGACGTGAGTTCATACCCGGCTACGACAACAGTGAACCTATTCCGGGCATACCAGACTGCCTTGCCTGTTGCTGAAACGGGGGATGTCATCTTGTTACGTGCGTTTGCAGTCAAGTCCCTAAACCGGCACCCGACACTCACAAGCGCGGATGAGAGCAGTTGGTGCGTGTGGCGGTACAAGAAGCCTGTCTGGGGCGCGAAGCGGATTCCGTTCGGCGAGGTGCAGGCGCGAGAGGAAGTTAGGGGACCGGTGGTGGAGAGGGGCGAAGGCGAGTGGAAGGAGGTGGAGCGATTGCGGAACTGGTTCTTGGGTGGTATCAAGAGGGAGCTTGAGGAGGCGGAGGACAAGAAGAGGCATACGAGGAGTCAGGATAAGGGCAATGTGGAAGTTGGGGGTGAGGGAAGTCAGAGGGTGACGAGGAGTAAGGATGTCGCTACCAACGGTGACGATGAGGCTTGATGGCCGAGGTATTCGGCGCTTGCATTGTGGGCGTGTGGATGGCGGGTTCCCTGGGTCATTTGGTATGGTGCTACCTGGACTGCACTCCGGCCTGTGCACGAAGGTGGAAATACCGCACATGACATTACACGTCTGCGCTGCAAAGTGAATGACTGCCGAGATGATGCATTGTGTCCCATTCTTGCTTTTGTCATGTTTTGTTCATCTAGGTCGTGTCTTCATAGCCATGCGTCGCACCCATTAGGCGAGGATCAGTACTGCATGGTAATCCGCAGCCACCTTAGCAGGCATCCATCAACGTTTCGCCGCTCAGGCAGCTACTCGACCGATGTCAGCCCAGCACCTGGCCACGCCTACAAGTTGTACCACCCCAAGCCTCAGGCACTAGCCTCACATCAACCTCGTGCATGTGCAGGCATCTACGGCTTCTCGTAAATCCAGTCGAACTGGGCAGACTTCCAGCTCTGGACCTCGCCCTCCTTGAACCACAGGGCGATCTCCTTCTTGCCGTTCTCGACGCTGTCGGAGCCGTGGCACACGTTGCGGCCCACATCGAGCGCGTAGTCGCCGCGGATGGTGCCGGGCGCAGAGGCGAGCGGGTTGGTGGCACCCAAGATGGAACGGCCGGTCTTGACGGCATCGCGGCCCTCCCAGACCATGGCGCAGACGGGGCCAGAGCCCATGTCTGTGGGCGAGTTAGTATTGTGGTGTGTTGGGATGGGAGTAAGGACGGGTGGCGTACAGGCAATTAGGCCAGGGAAGAAGGGCTTGTCGCTCAAGTCCTCGTAGTGCTTCTCGAGGTGCTCCTTGGAGGGGGTGATGAGCTTGATGGCGGCGAGCTTGAAGCCGCGGTTCTCGAAGCGGGAGATGATGGGGCCGATGAGGCCGCGCTGGTGCTGGTCAGCATCGTGTGCAGATGAACTACCCCGCCATCATCGCTGTCAGCCAGCATCGACATACCTGGACGCCATCAGGCTTGATAGCAATGAAGCTGTGCCAATGTTAGCCACACCGCCAATTGCAGCTGTGCGATGGCATCGCATCGGCTCGAACGTACGTCTGCTCGGTAGACATGGTGTCGAAATGCTGCGTTTCGATGTTGTGTCGTAGGTGTGATCTGTCCTTGGGGCCTAGACGCTTGAAGATGGGCGGATCGGGGATGCCAGAAGGGAATTGAGGAGGAGGAGAATCGGACATGGAGCTGGGAAATTTGCTAGCTTGCCGTGGTGGGGTTGCGGCGCTGGCAGCGGTCAGGGCATTCGAGGGGTACAGTAGGATACGAATGTTGCATAACTTTTGTGCAGGGGCAGCCGAGTTGTGCACAATCGACGGCTTAGTCATCACACGAGCTACACGTTTCAACACCGACGAGACGTCGACGTGTTTCTTGGACACGTTTGGCTGGCTTGCGACGAGTGACATTGTTAGCTGCCAGCCATGAATCCAACGCCACACCGAGCCGCTCCCCGGTGGACGGCCGTGTTCCTGCTGTGGGCGGTGCTGTGCTGCCTGTTCGTGCCCGCTGGTATGTTCAGCTTTGGCGGCTGCAATTGCCCACGCAGCCGCTCAGGCTACTCGAATGCTTTGTTTATGCTAACTGCGCATTGCAGTCATGGTCAAGCACGAGAACTTCAAGACGTGCGATCAGTCAGGCTTCTGCAAGCGAAACCGCCAGCTCGCTGACCATGTCTCCGCCTCGAGCTCGTACACCTCGCCATACGCCGTCGCACCTGCCTCGATAACGTTCAGGAAGGGCCGATTGGAGGCCGTCGTTCTCAAGACGGTGACAGACGGCGCCGAGACGGTCCCACTGCCGCTCACCATCACTTTCCTTGAGTCGGGCGTTGCGCGCGTCACCCTCGACGAAGAGAAGCGGGCAAAGGGCCAGATCGAGCTGAGGCACGAGAGCAAGGCGCGGAAGGAGCGGTACAACGAGGCTGGAAAGTGGGCGCTTGTAGGAGGCTTGCACCCAGCCGAGGGCGCTGCGCTGGCTGCGACGACCGATGCGGGATACACCAAGGTTGTCTATGGCCAAGGCGGCAGCCACCAGGCCATCATCCGACACGCGCCCTTCTCCATTGACTTCCAAAGAGATGGCGAAACACAAGTCAAGTTCAACGAGCGAGGCTTCCTGAACATGGAACACTGGCGACCAAAGGTCGAGAAGCCCGTCGAAGAGAAGAAAGACGGCGAGGAGGACGCCAAGCAAGAAGAGAAGATAGACGTCGACACGAGCGAAGACGAGAGCACATGGTGGGACGAGACCTTTGGCGGCAACACAGACAGCAAGCCACGCGGGCCTGAGGCCGTTGCCTTGGACATCTCGTTCCCCGGCTACGAGCATGTCTTTGGTATCCCCGAGCATGCTACCAGGCTGTCACTCAAGACCACCAGGTATGATGATCGACCCAGGGACGAAGTCGGTGGCTGATAGATGCAGGGGCGGCGACAATGCCTACACTGAGCCGTACCGGCTGTACAACGCCGATGTGTTCGAGTACGAGATGGATAGCCCAATGACCCTCTACGGCGCCATTCCTTTTATGCAGGCGCACCGCAAAGGCTCGACCGTTGGTGTCTTCTGGCTCAACGCCGCCGAGACCTGGATCGATGTCGTCAAGACGAAGAACACTGCGAATCCACTCGCACTTGGTCTCAAAGGCCACACCGACACGCAGACCCATTGGATCTCCGAGAGCGGCCTGCTGGACGTGTTCGTCTTCCTCGGACCTACTCCTCAGGACCTGACTCGGCAATACGGTGAGCTCACTGGCTACACTGCCATGCCACAGTCGTTTGCTATCGCCTATCATCAGTGTCGCTGGAACTATGTGACCGATGAAGATGTCAAAGACGTTGACCGCAGATTTGACAAGTTTAACATTCCCTACGACGTCATCTGGCTCGACATTGAGTACACACACGAGAAGAAATACTTCACGTGGGACCCTTTGACCTTCGTCAATCCAGACAAGATGCAAAAGCAGCTTGCCAAGCGTGAGCGCAAGCTCGTTGCCATCATCGATCCACACATCAAGAACACCGACAACTATCCTGTCATTGATGAGCTCAAAAGGAAGGATCTCGCCGTCAAGAACAAGGATGGCAACCAGTACGAAGGCTGGTGCTGGCCTGGCTCATCCATGTGGATCGACTGCTTCAACCCTGCTGCTATCGACTGGTGGAAGGGCTTGTTCAAGTACGATAAGTTTAAGGGTACTGCCTCGAACACTTTCATCTGGAACGATATGAACGAACCCTCGGTCTTCAACGGACCAGAGACTACCATGCCCAAGGACAACCTGCACCACGGCAACTGGGAACACCGTGATGTGCACAACATCAACGGCATGACCTTCCACAATGCCACGTACCAAGCAATCACAGAGCGCAAGAAGGGCGAGTTACGTCGTCCTTTTGTGCTCACTCGCGCCTTCTACTCTGGCAGTCAGCGCAGTGCTGCTATGTGGACCGGTGACAACCTTGCCGAATGGGCTCATCTCGAGGCCTCTATCCCCATGGTTCTCAACCAGGGTATTTCTGGTTTCCCCTTTGCAGGCGCCGATGTTGGAGGTTTCTTTGGCAACCCCAGCAAGGAGCTGCTGACCCGGTGGTACCAAGCTGGTATCTACTACCCCTTCTTCCGAGGACACGCTCACATTGACACTCGTCGTCGTGAGCCTTATATCCCGGGCTCGCCATACACTGAGATCATCACTCAGGCTCTGCGTCTGCGCTACCAGCTGCTTCCTGCCTGGTACACTGCCTTCCATGAGGCTTCGACTACCGGCGCTCCCATCATCCGACCGAACTTTTACATACATCCTGAAGATGAGAATGGCTTCGCTGTTGACGATCAGCTTTACATCGGATCTACTGGTCTGCTCGCCAAGCCAGTGACCAAAGAAGGTGCAGAAAGTGTGTCGGTCTACATCGCTGACAATCAACCCTACTACGACTATTTCGACTACACCACCTACAGCGGCGCAGGCCACCACACCGTCCCCGCACCTCTCGAGAAGATACCTCTCCTGATGCAAGGCGGGCACATCATTCCGCGCCGCGACCGCCCGCGCCGCTCTTCCGGTCTAATGAAATTCGACCCCTTCACACTTGTCGTTGTCCTCGATAAAGACGGCAACGCCTCAGGCACCCTCTACCTCGACGACGGCGAAACCTTTGACTACCAACAAGGTGCCTACATCCATCGCCGCTTCGATTTCGATAGCAAGCGCGAAATCCTGACATCTGCGAACCTCGACACCAGTCCGCCTTCCTCCAAGACACAGAAATACATCAAGTCTATGGAGAAGGTGCGTGTGGAGAAGATTATCATCGTCGGCGCACCCAAGGCGTGGAAGGGCAAGGAGAGTGTAGTTGTGATGGAGGAGGGGCAAAAGGAAAGTAAGAGGCGGAAGAAAGCGGAGCTGGAGTATCATCCTGCTGAGGGAAAGAAGGCAGCGTGGGCGGTGGTGAGGAGTCCGAAGGTGGGGATTGGGAGGGGATGGAGGGTAGACTTTGGAGATAAGGGCGTGGGACATGATCATCATGGGCATGAGCATTGAGTGGACCGAACGGAAAGCTGAGCATTGATAAAGTGTGCGCCATGTATTAGTAGCGCTTGGAGACACTGGTTCAGAATTGGGAGCATGGCCAATAGATTATAACGTCCATGTCAGAATATATAACACTCAATGGCGCGGTCTCAGGCAAAGCCCAGTCGAGCATCTCGCCGAGTTGCGCTTTGCGCTAGCAATGCTGCGAGAACTTACTATTTGATTAAAGTGCAAAAGGCATAGACAATCCCTACTGCCACGCACTGCCGCCCATACCAACTCCGCCAGTATTCCCTTCACCTCCATTTTTGTCTGGACTCGCTCTACTTCCCTCTCTCAACCCGCTCCGTCAATACACAAGGTCTTACTCGGAGCTTGCGGGCGCTGCTGCCGCCAAATGGTAGGGCCAACTCCACCTAAATCGTTGTCTCCCACCTCCGGTACCCTCTGCACCTGCGCTTCCTCCCTTTCTTAGACCACCTTGACCCTGCCCAGGCCCTCACTCATAACTTGAGAAGTCCATGTGCGCTTCCTGCCAGCGACCTCGTTCAATCCAACCGCGTTTCGGGTACCCATTGTCACCGTATTCGAGCTCATGACTGGCGGATCCAGAATGATACACTGAGCTAGTGAATGGCTTGTGTGGCTCGTGTGGCTCGTGTGGCTCTCGAACATGAGAGAGAATTTGCCACGTCCTATCCATGTCGAGTAGACCCTGCTCTGAGATTCCAGCACAACAGGGCATGGTCAGCGATGAGAGGTGCAGGCTGGTTGTGGGCGCAAAATTGGCCTTCAGGCCTGGAGTGGATGTGAAACGGTATGTCCGCGCTTCCAGTGCGATGCGTCGGTGTTTGAACCATGGCGACGAGGATGTAGTCAAGAACGAAACGTCTGGCATGATCTTGTTGAGCTCGCTCGGATATGAATGATTTGGTGACTCGTGCTCCCTCCTGGTCGAGCTCGCTTTGGTTTTGAAGTTGTCGTCTTTCCTTCGCGGAAGGTCAAGATGGACAAAGGAACTTTGCAACCCGCCGCATCAGCAGCGTTTGCTGATGACTTAGGAGGGCCCATCGCGATGGATGAAGTGTGAAGCGTTGTGATTGACGAGTCTAGGCTGCACATCGACACTTAGTGCATCCGACTCAGGTCCTGGAAGAACTGTTTCCAGACTGACAGTGAAGGCCACTTCAACCGTCATTAGGCACGCATGCCGTAAAATCCCATTCGCTCATCGTGTCAGGCCCATTCAGTAAGTCCCATATTTCATTTGACGTGGACACGCTAGAGCCAGCTGCGCCATGACTCCGCTGTTCCCACGCTTTTTCCAGGTCTTCGTGGAAGCGAGCAGCTTGGATGAACTTTGTCGATTCCCATCTGCGCTTCATTTCGTTTCTGACCAGTGCAATGTCCTTTGGGTCGCTGAGAAAGAAACCGAGCGTATAGACAGACCAATTTCCAATGTAACAGTTGCACCAGTCGTCGTCGCTCTCGAATTGCTGAAGAATGAAAAGGGCCTTGCGTATCTGCCATGCGTCTCTGGGTACGGCGTTTGGGAGTTGGTTGTGTGGCGGTATTTGTGGTCCGTGACACCAAGAGTTCTGCTCTATCTGCTCAAGAAGCAGTGATATGATGAGCACGTACAAGTAGCTCGCGCCCTCGTAGTAAATTTGTTGTGTGCTTGGCGAATGGCCGTCAACCAATGTGTCAATTCTGCCGTTACTGAGGACGATACCTTCCCACACTTCAATCTCGCGGCGGAGACGCGCGAGGGCCACTTCATCATACTGCTGAGGGTGTTGATATGCTTCCTTTGCCTGTATTGCTAATCTAAAAAGCGCGACAGGGACCCCAAGTACAGGGCTATTCAAGCTTCTGGGTCCGGGAAACATGGCTGATCGCTCCAGTAGATCTTCCGCCTGGATCCAGAACCGAAGATCAAATTCAGTCAAGGGCGCCGGATCCGACCAGTGCACAGTGCTAGTCAGAAACATCTGATAAAGTACACTTTCGAATGCTAAGCGATCGAACGGTTGTAACTTTCTGAGTGGCGAGTCGAAGAACCGAAGGCTCAGAACACGCACTGCGGCTTGAAGATGTGGTGGTATATCGTTGTACGTGCCCCTGCCCAAGCACTTTAACTGTTAGCCCGTATTTTTAGATTGTGCTGATCCAACTCACTCCATGCAGGTACAACAGCATGATCGACATCAGCAAACCATTGCAGCTCGTGAGGTAAGGATTGTTGGCTTGTATCAATACGTGCGACAGTCCTTGAATCGACTTTGAATAGTACTTCAGAGCCAGAGACTGCATTCCCGAGTTGGTGTCCATATTGTGGATATGCGATGCTGCGTTGGCAAGAACGGCATAACGTAGACCCTTGTCGTCCACCATGAGCTCTTGGATGTCACGGATCCATCCATCATGGAAAGCCGGATGACAGTTCGGTAGAAGGAGGTAGCCATAGTATGTCTCAATGAAGTGACGCGAAATGACGACTTCCAGATCGATGGTAAGCTGCATGTGCGCCGCCTGTTCAGACTGGGCACACACTGATGGCGGGTCCATGCTGTTACTATATCGTGATTTTGGATGAGATGCATATCGGCGATCCAGCATTTGCTCGGAGTCCGGCCATTGACAGACTCTTTCTGATGTTGCGCATCTATCGCAGACGGGTGTTTGCTCATCACATTTCTTCCGTCTAGCCCGACCTGTTCTTGTCAGAGCCATCTGGCGAGCAGCGTGTGACGGACGTACAGGTTAAACAGCCAGTTTTTCCTCGTAGCCTCTGTCGCTGTACCTGAACACTCATCTCTATATGTGCAAGATTTGCAGCGTCCGATGTGGGCTTAGGTTCTTGTCGTTTATCAACACTCACTGCACGCGTGGCCGAGACCGCGAGCGATCACATGTCGGGTGGGGCGGAAAGCGGCTGGACGCTACCGGATGAGGGACTTGATCGCATCAAGGCAAATACATAGACCCATGTAGTGAGGGAGAGGTGGGCAAAGGCAGATTGTGGTTACTCATTAAGAATCATCTGGAAGCAAGCGCGGTCGATGTAGGCGCACGTGCCCATACGCTAGAAAGGAAGCAAACGTGGGGTTTCAACGCTAAGATAAGGTCGGGGTGAACAAGCGAAGGTTCGCGACTAATCAATGCAATTATCACGCTCAACCCATGCCCCATCATTTTATCTAAAAGAAGACTCGGTAAGAACCCACGAGTACGATATGTTCCGATCATAAGTGCGACACCTACATCTTCGCCTTATCCGCGTTGACGATGCTCCAGTACTTGCCACTCGACCTGACGCGTAGGCCCTTTCCGAACTTGATCATGACCAGGAATACTGATGATGCTGCCAACCCAACGAAAGCGGCGCTGAGGAAGCAATTCTGATAGCCCAAGTTCCTGAGCCACGGCGTGATCCCGTAGTTGACAGCAAAGGACATGGTATTGCGAATCAGAATGACTGCTACAATGGCATCGCCACTGATGTCGTGATAGCTGTCGATCATATAGTTGACACTCAGAGTGACACCCAAACTCGAGGTGTACGCCAAACAGCCCATTGCAAAAATTAGTCCAAACCAGTGGACCTGGTTTGCAGCGCCGACGCCCCAGAGTATCAGGGAGCCAGGCACCATGATCAAGCAAGTCGCGAACGGCCATAGGCGATGCTCGGCTTCCATTACGCCATTGTTGCGCCGAGCAAGCTTGATCGTGAGCCAGTCACTGAGGCGGCCTGAGGTGAGCGAGCCAACTATGACGCCGATCACACAAGAGAGATAACTGAGGCCAACCATGGAGGCACTGAAGTTGTATGGTGCTCCACCGAGGATGATGGACGCGGTCGCGTTGAGGATGTTGAAGAGAATCAAGTACGAGCCATAGCTGAAACCGCAATAAGCGATGACTGGCCAGCTGAGATATTGTAGGCTTCGCTTTGCGCGCTGAAACATGTTCTGGCCAGGAGATGGCCGCCAGACCGAGAGCTTCTGAGCGAAAGACTTGGTGACTGTTCCGGTCTCAATGCTCGCGGCAGACTGAGATGTCACTGGTTGCGCCTTCTCTTGATCAACTAAATCAGCGTTCAGTCCCGCTGGTGGAGAATCCGGTGCCGTGACTATGCCAGTTGTCTTCCGCTGATAGTTTGACTCTTCCAGGAAGAAGAAGAGGAATACGAAAGTAGCGGCGTTGAAGATTGCAGGCCAATAGAAGACCCATTGCCATCCTTGACGTTCTGCAATGAATCCACAGATGACCGGGGCGAAGTAATTGGAGCCAGCCAAGGTGAAGGAGTATATCCCCATGTATGTGCCGCGCTGATGCGTAAAGTATATGTCTGTGACTGAGATTTCCGGCAAAGCTTCGATTGGCGCGATGAAAAAGCCCATAACAAGGCAACGAGCGATCCATTCGCCATTGCTCTTTACGTAGGCACTATAGACTGCTGTTAGTGTCTGCTACCTCACAGCACGGGCTATAGCTTACCTCCAGATGCTAGTACCGATCGCACCAAGTACCGAGATCAGATACGCTGGTCGCTTGCCATACTTGAGAGCAAACGGTTGCCAGAAGAGCAGGCCCCAGCCAAGTAACAAGAACATGTATCCGGTCCCTTCGTTCAGGGTCGATATCGAGACTCCTGAGTTCTCGGAGAGTGGCACAAGGACCGAATATACGGTCGATACGGCCATGCCAGTCATCCAAGTGTATAAATTCGAGCAAATTGTTGCCATCATCTTCCTTCGGGGACTCCAGTTGAGGGGGTCATCTGGATCGCCAGATGGCGTTGGCACGAGCACAATATCGCCAGTACCGTTACCAGCATGTCGGGTGTGAAGAGTGTGTTCAAGGTCGACGAGATGAACAGTACCGGGAACGGCGTCGGCCGTAGAACGGGTTGCCATGGTGGAGCCGAGATGGAGTCCGTGTATACTCAAGATGATTGTAAGGGGAGTGAAGAGGTGAAGTAGTTATAAGGTCCGCTGAAGCTATGCAAGCTGTAGTCTGAAATGTGAACGACCACGAAGTTCCACTTTGATGAGGGGCCGCGATGGTCTTGTACGACGACCATCACCTGGTATTTATGCTGCGCAATGCGAGGCCTCAACCCTGTATGTTACCTTGAAGTTCAGATATCGGCATCTAGGAGCCCAGAGATACGGCTGACGACGAGCCACAATATTGTAGCCTATCCGGCCACTTGGAACACAACACCGACTCATTGTGGCTGACTTGGGTCACGTCGGTTCGAGGGTTTCTGCAGCCTCAGTAGGAGCCTGGCGGAACCAAAATCACGACTCGAGGGCCCTCAACATGGTTACCAAATTGCGGGGAAGCGCGATAGCAGCGCAAGATAGCATGCGTATTTAGGTGTCATTGGACGCGACGCGCGGTGGCTGATAGCTTGTCTGGTTGGTGCATTAGCGTGTCCGTCCCAACCCTGCTCGCACATGTTCCGCTATCGCGTGACTTTGGCACTATGGCCCGATCAACCTGCCTTATCATCTCCATCGTATCAGAATCAATTGCGCATCAAGTCGAGACTTGTTCAAACGTCCTGTTATGCGAAGCGGCCGTGCGGATATGGTCACAAGATTGCGGCCGCAATGGGCCCCGCATATGATACTGTGTAGACCACGAATTACGGGATGAAGCACACCTCCACCAGCTTGTCTGATAAGGAAGCCAAAACGGCCAAGTCGAAACGCCTCGCCTCGTCTTCTGCTTCAAAATCGAACAATCACCTCTTCACCTCTGGGCCTCACTTCCTTATCTTTCACCAGCACCATCCTACACCATGGGTGGCGGACCTCCCGAGCTAGCTATCATTCAGCCCAAGGGGCTTCCCCAAGGCACTCCGGAATACGAAAGGAAGCGCGCCACCATACTTGGGGCATTTGCCGCGAGAGTACCCAACGAGCTTCGGTTGCCAGCAAGTCTCTTCTCTGACCCACCGAGCAATGTTTCGACAGTGCCTGCAACCTGTGGGCTCCTCACTTCGAAGGAGGTCAGGATTACAGAGAACTATGATGCAACTGGTCTTGCAGAGGCCATTGCCCATAAGAAACTGACTGCTGTCGAAGTAGCAACAGCATTTTCCAAGCGGGCCATTATCGCCCACCAGCTGACATGCTGCTTGACACAATGGTTCATGGACGAAGCTATCGAACGGGCCAAGGCGCTCGACGACTATCTCGAGAAGAACGGAAAGACTACTGGACCGCTGCACGGTGTACCCATAAGCATCAAGGAGCATATGCCCGTTGCCGGTACTTACTCTTCAGGAGGCTGCATTGCGAGCACTGTCATGGACGAGAAGGACTGTCACATGGTCGCCTTGCTCAGAAGTATGGGTGCAGTGTTCTATTGCAAGACGAACCAACCACAAGCCATTATGCATCTAGAATCGACCTCGCACTATGGCCGCACGCTCAACCCGTTCAACAACCACCTTAGCTCCGGCGGTTCTTCTGGCGGCGAAGGTGCGCTCGTGGCCCTGAAAGGCTCGGTCATGGGCGTCGGATCTGATATTGGAGGCAGCATTCGCTGTCCAAGCGCATTCTGTGGCATCTACGGATTCAAACCGACCAGCTGCATCTTGCCAATGCACGGCATGATGAGCCATCCCTTCTCAGCCGAGCTTAACATTCTGGGCTGTCCAGGGCCAATGTGCCGAAGCTTGAGAGACATGGAGCTCTTTACCAAGTTGATAATCAATTCAAAGCCATGGCTTGAGGACCCCAAATTGATTCCAATCCCATGGACAGGCCTCAACACAAGCGTTGCAACGAAGCCTTTGAGGATTGGCATTGTGGAGCATGACGGCTTCATCATGCCCCAACCACCGGTACGGCGTGCCATTGCATGGGCGAAGCAGCGTCTATCTGACCCTGCACACGCTGCTGCATTTGAGGTCAAGCTTTTCAACCCTTACAAAGCAAAGGAGGCCGTCTCTCATACCCGCCGCATGTACTGGCCGGACGGTGGTGCTGTAGTCAAAGAAGCCTTCACATCAGGCGGGGAGCCGGTCCTTTCGCTGACTGATTGGGGACTATCAGATGCAGAGAAACATGGCATGCTCAATGCGGAGGACGTGAATCAGCTCCGAGGTCAGCGCGATCAATTCCGTGCCGACTTTGTCAAAAGCTGGACTGAGCAAGACGTCGATGTCGTTATTGCCCCTGCGTTCGTAGGACCGGCATGCGCGCATGACACAGCATTCTACTGGACGTACACATCGCTGTGGAATCTCGTCGACTATCCTGGCGTCGTGTTTCCGACGCCCATTAAGACGGAGAAGGGGGAGACATACGCGGAAGACTATCAGCCGTTGAGCAAGGAATGCGCGCATGTCAAAGAGCTGTGGGAGCAGACGGACTTCCAAGGCGCACCGGTCGATTTGCAAATTGTTGCTCGAAGATATCATGACAACGAGTTGTTTGGAGCATTGGCGCTGCTCAAGGACGTCTTGGAGCTGCCATGAGTTGGTGGCTTGGCTGTATGTTAAGTTCAATAACCTCCCTTTGTCTTCTTCGTATCAAAATTCGAAGCATTTAGTGCATAGTAGACGTAAAAGGAAGTGAGAGTCGCATAGACAGTCTATTTTGCAGATCAACTCTTTCGTGGCGTTTCAAAGGTATATGTTGTAGCCATCGTGTCTGCACGTACACACGTCCATCCACGCACCCACCTCTTCCCATGGAGTGTATGCTCACTGACACCTCTTCACGGCGTCCTGCAGAGAACCGACGTATTTATGCGGCGTCGTGACACCATCTCTTGTCCTTAGCCGATCTGCCGCCTCAACGGCCTCTTTGAGCACCTGCGCCGTGCGACTTTCCCACTGCTGTGCCTCGTCATTCATCGGCATGCCATCGCCAAGCACCTTTCGTGCGGTCTTGAGCGCGTTGTACACGAAGATGGGTTCGAGGAGATGACGTGCAAGATTAGCGATGTGACTGATCTGTTTGGCTCTGTTGGGGAAGTCGGCGGAAGTCTTGGCATACGATGCGGTCACGTTGTCGAGGGACGACTGCGCTGAGGGTCAGTGGTAACGAGGTGCAACGGGAGACATGTGCTTACTGAGTAATCGTCTTGCTTCAGCGCCGCGACGAGCCTTCCTGCTAGAACGTGGACTTCTTCGACACTGCCGCCATAGCGGTCTGCAAGCACAGCAGCCATTTCCGTCGGCACGGCGACGACGGCTGGCTTGCCTCTCCAATCCTTCGCAGCGACCAGCTCGCCGCGGCTCTGCTCAGCATGGTGCTCGTCATGCTCGAGCAATTCGGCGACCTGTTTGGCCCACCGCAGCGCCTTGCTCGTCTGCTCCTCGTCCCAGTCCGCCAGGGCAGCTTTGTCGTGGATCCCGCTCAGGACCCGGACGAGAACAGGCCACTCGCGCATGCTCAGCCCTGACGCTTTCGGCCTTTGCAGTGCTTTGAGCACCAGCTGCTGCATGCCATTGAGGTTCAGATGCCTGACGGCCATCTCCTGCCAGCCCGTCTTGATGTGTATCCCAGCATTTTGGAAGCCCTCCAGCGCGCGTACGACATTCTCCCAGTCGTCGCGCGTCTTGGATTTCTTAATGATTTGTGCCAGGGTCGAGAGCCGCTTGGGGAGGTGATTGCGGTCCGTGTGTTCGAGGGGAAGCGTGACGTCGCCCAGTGTAATGTCGACGGGCTCGGCCTCGAGTTTGGCCTTGTTCGCCTGGCGGTAGACGAGGTCTTTTTGCTCTTTGGTGAGGTGGTGCGGGAGCAGAATCCTGGCGTTGAAGGCCTCAAGCAGGGAGGACAGCTCGGGGTTGGAGGGTGCAAGGAAGACGGGGAGAGCGCCTATGCTTCTGTCAGTTGTGCATGCGCTGGTGGCTGACGAGCCTTTGGGTGTCGCGGACCTCTTGAGCGGGCGGCACTTGTCGAGAAGGCGGCGCGTTGTGAGCCATTGGCGTGGACACAAACCCCGGCCGAGCTCCCGCGCGCTGCCTGGCAGCTTCGCCGTACTATTGTATGCATCCTGTGCTGTGCTCGTCTCTACAAAGTCGCATCGAAGTGTCACGCGCGGAGGTCCGACGCCAAACTTTTGAGCCAAACGAAGCAAACGCGCCAAGCATCGTCAAGCCACCGCACTGTCCCCGTCGCAGGTCCTAACGTTAGATCTACACAGCCACACAGCGTGCTCTGCCCGCCTCGCCTAGCCAGCGTCATGGCGTCCTCGAACACGACGAATCGCCGCAGCTGGTTTCCCTGGGTCAGGAAAGACACGAGCATGAACAACGCCGAGGCCACCTTCTGGCTGTCGCAGTTCATCGGCAAGAATCTGCGAGTCCATGCTTCGGATGGACGCATCTTTGGGGGCCAGATGAAATGCACGGATAAGGTAAGTCATGGCTAATCTTGCCTTTGGTGCTTTGTGCCCGATGATACAAGAGCAGACGTCTACTTCGTGCATCCATGGCACCTTGCTGACTGCTCAAGGATCGCAACATCATTCTCGCTCTGGCACATGAGTATCGAGCACCCTCAGCAGAAGTCATCCGCAAAGCTGTCCAAGAATCCGGAAACCCATCTGCCCCCGTGCCTTGGAACAGCCGCTACGTTGGTCTAGTCGTGGTCCCAGGCCAGCACATCACCAAGATTGAGTTTGAAGAGAGCACCCTTCCCAGTCAAAGGAGCAGCGTCACCTTGTGAACTTGGCAGCCCACCCCTGTTTCATACTCAAACACAACACCGCCGACATTTCAATATGCCCTTGACTTCCCTCCCTGTAGAACTCCGCAGTCAGATTTACACCTACGCTCTCTCATCGCCCACCGGCACCTTGACCTTCAATCCACTAACTGGGCGCTTCGACGTCTCTACCATTGGCGCTGGACTTCTGACAACGTCCCGCTCATTGTAC
>TARA_R110002003_G_scaffold121_15_pt1 | contig 33321 bp, 38 predicted proteins | sample TARA_R110002003 | Tara Oceans TARA_R110002003 (sample SAMEA4396441) | marine metagenome | biome: Westerlies Biome; feature: [SRF] surface water layer (ENVO:00010504); material: water (ENVO:00002006), including particulate matter (ENVO:01000060) such as... | depth 5 m | reverse complement strand
CAGATGTGCCTCCTCCATAGTTCCAAAAGTGACAATGCAAGCGTTTGAGTAAGTAGAGCTTCAATGTGTTCAATCAATACCAATCATCGTCCCGTCGCATCTCCAGTCATCGACCTCAACGTCTCGCGCGGCTGAGTGAATAGCTTCCTCGTCAACTTGCACATGACTGAGCCATGTTCCGACTCTGTTTGCGCCGCGCTTCGTGCCGTCACGGGACAGGCCGGCCATTGCGGATGCAGCCGCCCTAGTAGGACGTGCGGGGGCTGGAGCTTCTCGGACGACGCGACGACTGAAGAAGGAGGCACGAGGAGCAGATGCTCGTGGCATCGTGCGAGCCGTAGTATTCGCGGCAGGTCGCATGGCGTACGAATCATTCATATGATGACCTCCAGAGTTGCCCAAGCCATACACTTGGATGACTGGGTCCGCACGTCGTGTCTCGGATGCCGTTGGAGTGGGGTTCAGGTGCAACTGGGCTTGGAGGTGAGCTGCTAGTGTACGGTCTGCATGCTCAAGGTCGCGATCGCGTTCGCGGTCCCGTCCACTGCGATGACGGGAGCGGATGCTCGTACGCCGTGCTAAGGGCGGAGATGGTTCGTCTGGAAGCTCAATGACTTCAACGACGTCGTCATGTTGCCGGGTGGTATAGGGGACACGCATGTCGTTCAGGCGGTCGTGGTCTTCGATGTTTTGATAGTTGAACCACGGACAATTGCAAGTTTTCCAGGGCGCTGCACATACCATACAAAACTGGGCTGTGCATCGACTATATGTTCGTCAGTGGATGCATCATAAGACTTATGGGGTCACACTTACCAGGTCATGTGGTTGCATCCCTCCTTTAGCTCTACCACAGCCTTGCAGTTGTAGCATCTCTGCCAGCCTTGCTCTTTCGCCATCTGTACCAACCGGTTCGTCTCTTCGTCTTTGGGACACTCTCGCCTGGTGTGGAACCTCTCATTGCACAGTACGCATACCTTCGTCGAGCATGAGCCGCACCGAGCATATTTTCTTCCGTAAGTCAAGTCCATGCGAATTCTTGAGGGCTTGATCCATTGGCCACAGCCTTTATTGGGGCAGTACAGACGGTTCGAGGTTGTGTATTCCTGGTATTTCTTGTTCCATAGAATCTTGAACTTGTCATCGAACAGTCTCTCGGCGTACTTCAGCGGAATGTGCTCTGAAGTGCAGCAGCGAGGTGGCATATGCTGTGGATCTTGTACCGAAAGGGTGAATTGACGTCTGAGACAGGAATGGCACATTCGATGACCGCAGCCTAGTTTGACAGTCTTGTGGACGGGCAGTTCGTCGTTCATGCAGACGAGACAGTCGACCCTGAGAGAGTTAGTGGGTGCTATATCGTCCATGATGGACGGCTTACAATGGCATCTCCTTGTGCACCGATGTACGTGGTGTGGGCCTGGTGAAGAGATTGGCGAAAATGCCACCAGTGCTGCGTCGCGAGACGTCCCTGGTCGACTGGGTTCTGGTGAGTAGTGGAGCAGCAGGCGGTAGCTTGATAGTACTCGTCCGTCGCACTGACGGTCGTGTGGCCAAGTAGGCTTTGGTCGGCTCCCGTGCGGACATGCTCCTGGCCAGTTGTCAGCCTCTGCCAGCATTTATGCAACCGGCTACCCTACCTGCTAAGCTTAGGAACCTCGACTCTGCGGACTGAGACAGAGCCTGAGCCCGAGTGTGGCGTGTATGCCGTCCGACTCGAAGAACCACCCTCGTCGCTCCTTTTCCGTGCCGACGATCGCCTTACGGTGACCTCTTCCACGGCAGCTCTCGACCTCGGCCTCCCGTACACGTAGTCGTCGCTCCGGTCGTCTGCGACAACTTCCCTCCTTTTCGTCCTCCGCGTGCCATCCCGCCTGATCTCTCGTGTCGCAGTCCGAGGCGCCTCCTTCCTCCTCTCTTGCCGCAGTTCCTGGGCCATGCGCTCCGGGTTGCGACGGCGCTCTGACTCTGGCCTGGTATAGTACGATTCTCTCTTCGCTCTCAGGTCTTCGATGTCTAGCTCTGCGGCCCGTCTCGCTTCATCTGCGCGGCGGCGCTCTCCCCGCTCTCGCTTGACCGCTGGGTCGTCGTCGTCGTACTCGCGGATGCGTCGGCGGCGATGTCTCCGGTCCCGTTCAGCGTCTAACTGGTCGTCGTCGTCGAAATATCGCGTGCCTCGCTCATCGCGAATTCTGGCCATTCCCGGGGCGGTGCAGGGTTATATGACCCACCCGGGCGGCAGCCTCGCAAGTCACAGGCTCGGACACGCACTCAGGCAGCGGTGCAGGTGGGCGCGCTGAGGGACGCGCTGTGTGGATGAGTGCGATGGGCGTGACAGCAACAACAGCAGCCAGGCCGACCTTGGATCAGACGAACGCTGACCACCAGCACGGGGCAGGCCGTCGGCGGTGAAGCGCGCAGGGTGAACGGGGTACCTGTTGATCAAAGTGCGACCCGCCCGCCTCTCAGGGTTTCTCGCTAGGCGCTAGCTCAGCAGGGATCAGCGTCAGGCGTCGACGGACTGGCTGCCAGCTGTCTCAGTGGAGTGCAGATGATGTCGCTGAGGCCTCTCGCAAACGGTGATGGCGGGAGTGCATGCAGCGGTGCGCATCAAAGAGAGAGCAATCGAAGCCATGCACGAGAAGCTTGCCACCATGGCGTCGCACTGCCTTCGGGGCAACATTCGGGCTGCGAAATTGGGATGCGTTATGCTGAGATGACTCGCCACAGAAGTGCCATTGGATACTGCAGCCCCTAGAACATGCGGGTGTGCGACTGCGACAACGCCCAAATGCACGATTCGCATTTCTCAGTCCTTCTCCAGGGTGATTTGGGTCGACACCTCCCACTTCTGCCCTCCGCTGCCGTAGCCTCCGCCCAAGCGGTTGCGCACCATGCTGCCGATGCGGTCCCGAAGACGACCAATTTCGTCGAGTTTTCGCACTCGCAACTTCAGGTTTGCTTGACACAATCCGTAGTGGACTTGCCAGAACTTAGCTTCCTCCACTACGCTGACCGCTGGATCGGTCTCGAGATCGTACATGACATCCGACACGCCGGGGCCAGAGTAGGACATCAACAGCATCTTGCCCAACGTCCAACCCTGGACCCAGCCCAACGCGACCATGGCAAATGCAACCGAAAAGGAGAGCGTCCGGTCCAGCCAGACGTACATTTGTATGCTCAGCAATGGCAACAATAGGAGAAGCGCCGAGCAAGACAGGGTGAGAAAGTGCGAGGGGTTGCTCAACACTGACGGGAGGTTAGCGATTGCGCCAAGTCGCATCACCTTCCCGATGCGAGCGTGATTCTTCAGTAGGACTGCGGAGACAAGCGTCGAAACAATGCCGCTCAGAGCAGCAAGATCAATGCTGCCTGGGGATACTCGCTCGTGTGAGTCTGCATGATGCGCCTGGTGTCCACCGGTGTTCTCTAGTGCGTGCGTTAAGCCATGGGAGATGAGGTCAAGACCCATGAAAAGCAGTCCGACAGACATGCCTAAGCCCGCAATCACTTCTAGACGTTCAAAGCCGAACGGATGCCGTATGCTGGACCGCTTCCATACTTCGAAGTTTGAGCCAACGTCGACAGCCACGCAGAGGAATGCACCCAGTGCATCGTAGAAGATCAGACGCGACAGCACCGTGAGAGCCAACGATTCGTGCGCGCCCCATTGTACAAGTCCTGCGACTACTAAGTGGCAAAAGCACCAAGCTAAGCGCAGCTTTTGGTCCTTGGACATGGAGGAGCGGTATTCTTTGAAGGTAGGAATTGGCAAAGATGCCGGGAGCTGGAGGGGAGCGCGCGGGGCGGGTTCCAGGAAGATCTGGTGGGAAACACTGCTATGCTTGTACTTGTGTCCTCGGCGGCGGCCGACATCCTGCTGTTGTTAGACCCGAACCTACAGACCTGGTGGAGAGAACATACTGATTTGTTTGCCTGAGGCCGCCCCGGCGCATAGGTGACCGGCTGGAAGTTGAATGGATTCCGAACATTCTCTGAGCTATCTGTGTCGTTCGTGCCGCTGGCGACAGTCGCTGGCGTGTGTGGGAAGGTCGCGCTTGCCGGAGTGTAGATAGTGGTGGGTGTGGCTCGCTGGGAGACGCTGTCGTTCGGACCAAGTGTCGCATACTGTTTCGAAGGAAATGTAGCTGACATGGGGGAGAGCGCATTCGAGTCGAAGGCCATGGCAGGCGCCAGATCTCCATCCAGTCCCAGGCCTACTGGTCCCGGCGCATCGTCATCAGGAGGCGGCGTGGGAGTGCGCGGCGGCACGGGCAGAGGCATATTGGAAGCCATATCCGTCAGGTAACGAGCGACTTCACGAAAAGACTAGTATGGAAGTATCATGACAATGCGCAATAGAACACGATGGGCCCCGGTGGAGGGGAGATTGAGGGATGCCTTCCGTATGCGGCTGGAGTGATCTTTGGGAATCCCTGCAGCCAATCCGCTCACGACAAGCCCGCATGCAAGGAACCCGCCCGCCGCAAGCTCCGTCTGCTCGAAACATGACGACGACTTTCACCGTGACAAATCGATGTAAGATATGACAGGTCCACTGATTCATGCTATAAATGCGCCGAGAAATGAATAGAACAGCTAGAATATCGAATGGTGGCAGTGATGAAGCAGATGGGTCAGAGTCGAGCGATGACGGGCGCACACGACATCAGACGCAAAGGACAGGTGACAGCGTTTCGGAAAGTGTTTTGCGCTCTACAGAAGAGGCTGCGCCGAGGTCTTCAGAAGGGAAAAACGCGGAACATCCGAAGAGGAGAGCTTCACTTGCAACTGCCCTGCATCACAGCCAGGGCAGAAAGAGGAAGGGGTCACTCAGGAAAGCGGCAATGGCGAAAATGCGAGAGCGAAGCAGCTCGTTCCGTAAGGAGCGCGGCGCTATCCATACTCCCGTGATCACTGCTACAATGGGTACGCTACCGCTTGATGACACCACAGGCGACTTGTTCGAAGACAAGAACATCCCGCCCAACTCTCCACCAAGGCGAACGTGGCTCCCAGAAAGCAAAATAAGCCAGTTGGCTTCGACAGCCAGTAGCATTTCACTGCTTCGGCAAGAACATCATACACCCTTTCTACTCGCTTCAGCACCCATCAGCAGCCCAGAAGGACCTTATATGTCTACCACGGACGAAGAAGACACCATGTCTTTCGTCCGCCAGCCACTCTCCGGCAGCTCTAATTTCACTCTCGACTCTCAAGCTACCGCACAATCCTTTTCACGGCGGCGATCGCACCGTTCTGAGCCTACAGCTACCCATCCTGCGCTGCCCGCCTCTATCCAAGTAGACATTGACGAAGACGAGGACGAATGGGACTATAGCGAGACGGAGTGGTGGGGCTGGGTGATACTGATAGCAACATGGACGGTATTTGTCGTAGTCATGGGCTCCTGCTTCGGGGTGTGGAGCTGGGCGTGGGATGTGGGCGAAACACCTTATGCGCCACCAGATCTGGAAGATGACGATACTCTTCCTATAACGGGCTATTATCCTGCATTGATGGTCTGCACGGCGGTTATGAGCTGGGTGTGGGTTGTGGTTGCTTGGGTGGGAATGAAATATTTTCGGCACTCAAAATCACCAATCCTCGCAGATGACGGCTAGCCGGAGAACAGCCAAACACGTCTCAAAGTAGACCAACAACAGCCCGCATAATCATTGCGGTTGGGAACACCGACTTAGTGCACCTATTTTGGGAGCCGCTTAATGTTGGGCGAAACGAGCAATAACAATCGGGGTTTGAAACACTGGGTATAATGACCATAGTAAGTCATAGTAAGTCATCTCATAGCCTCGTTGCACACTCTTCGTACATATGTCCAAGGTGCGTCTTAGCTGATAACCCGCGACAGGCTTCGATTTGAAAAAGTGTAACAACCACCAAAGTACTTGAGATTCGAATCGCCGCTGAACGAGATGGGCTCTACCTACGGTGCTCCTTGGGCAGGAGCGCTTTTTGGCAGCTTTCGTCGTCGCTTGGGTCGGCGACGCACTCATTCCTCACGACGAGCCGAGTGTAGTGCCTACGATGCGCAATATTCTCCACTACTACTACGACATGCTGCAAATCTCACCTATATGGTATGTGTGCAGGGACCTAGCTTGTCCTTGCAATCTAGGTAAGGTAAGATTAGACGCAATTTCCTTCCCACCAACGCTCAAAAGCATCATCAAACGGCCACTGACGATTGTAGTGTCCACAATGCGAGGAATTGATGATGGCTTTGCGGAGGAACCCTCGGAGAGGCTGTCAGGAAGGAGCACCATCGTCCAGTGCTCTCAAAACCTATCCCATCACCGTCGGGACCGCTGTGGCCGTCAACGAGGGCCGATACCCTCGAACCTCCCGAGCAAATCGCGCCAAACTCCACGCTAGCAAGACACGGAGACGGAAAGAGCTCAAGAGTTCCCATCAAATCCCACGAACAGCGAGCGATCAGCCTTTCCCATTCTTCAGGCTCCCGCGCGAGATCCGTGATCAGGTTTACTCGTTTCTTGTTGTTCCAGAGGGCGATTTGAATGGTTCCGTCATTGCAGCAGCACCACTCCTCCGGGACAAAAAGAAGCGCATTGCTGCGCAAGCCCAACGAGAACGACTGAACCAAAAACGAGTCATCGGCGGGAGAGCTCCTGTGCGCGGGCGACCTACCGATTTAGAGCCGATTGTTCACCTGCGGCTACTCCAAGCATCGCAGCAACTGCACTCCGAAGCCAAAGACTCTCTCTACAGCAACAATTGGTTCGCCATTACTCTGACAAAACTTCCTCTGATGACCTTTGAGACTCCTTATGGATGGGATCTTCGTCGAATCACGAAGCTGCAACTCGAACTTCAGTTGAAGGACGCGGCGCACATGAACGGCTACGTGGATTGGACGACACTTTTCTCAACGTACACATCGCTGCGATTCCTGCGCATCATCCCTACAGTTCAACCGAAGTACTATGATTGGGCCTTGCCAGAGCTTGATTGCTGGGCAACCACGCACTACATTCACAAAGCTTTCTTCCGAGAACTACTAGCAGCAATTCCAGCTCACGTCGATGTCAAATATGGGCCATCACCACTCGCAACGTCCGATCTGCAATTGCAAGGCAAAGTTGTCAGCACCATCTTCCTGAAGGACATGCACAGAGAGCTATGCACCGAGCGGATTCCATATGCCGCTATCGATACCTGACCGGGATTCCGATATGGGGGAAGCATAGGCCGCGAGGCTGATATGCAACTGAACCAACCTCGTCCCAGCCTTCTATATTACGCCTGCCATAAGTCTTCGTCGCGTCCTGTATTCGTTGTATCTGTAACTGTATATATATTCCTTGGCAAAGTAATAGCATTAGGCATACCAAGCACACACTACTATGAATCAAATGAGCATGGAAGTCAAAGCATTATCTGCCTTCCTTTCCAGTCAGGCTCCATACATACCCGCGTGCATAAGCAGATTGCGACGAGCAACAAAAAAAATAATGTTCGCCGGGCCCTGAGCACAGTTTAGGGCACGGTGGTCGTCCCTTGACTCCACCTCCACGCCCACAAAAACTTGGCAAAAATGTTCGAATTGTTCTGGCTTAGCCAGACACGGGTCATGTCCCTTTCGCGGATCGAACGCGATACCTCCAGATTAGTGACCGAAGACTTCAGTCTGGCGCTCTCCCAATTGAGCTAAAGAGACTGGACGATGATTGGCTGAATGACAAAATTATTGCTTTATATACCAAGTAGATTGTACTGAAAAGTCCTTAACTGCTGCTCGGCTGTGTAGCGAAAGCTTGCAAGACTTTGACCAGACAATTGACGCCTGCATAATCGCTTCGAGGAGCCTATGTGCGAAAAAAGATCATAGTCAACCTAATTAGGCTTAGTTTACCGAGGCTCGCGAAGCGGACTTCCAAGCCGGTGGAGCTCAAGCATGACATCGACAACCGCTTGAGCTCCTCGGACCTACTTGATATATGAGCTTGCGATCTTTCAGCAGCTCCGAAGATGCAGCGCTCACCACTGGCTAATCCATTGGCCACCGTTAGCCAGCTCGAGACGTCCGGTTCGCTGCTCGATGGCATTTCAGCAGATCTAGAGGACTCGGTCCGCTTTGCTGGAGCTAGACTTACGCAAGCCGCAGGAATTCTGCTCCGTCTGCCCCAAGAGGCCATCGCGCAAGCCATTGTGGTGTTCATGAGGTTCTGGATTGGTCCTGACGGTGGCAGCCTGGTTGAGTTTGGCGCCGAAGTACGTTCTTTCCCATCACAAGTGAAACAACACCAACAGAGCCACAGCAAGTATCAGCAGCGTCTCTATACCTGACCACCAAGCTGTCCGCGTATCCCAAGTCACCACGAAGCCTTATAAACGTCTACGCCTACCTCAGGTCCTTCCCCTCGACCTTCATCCCTCCCTCCGATCTGCAACAGAAGCAAGCGGACGCATACTATGTCTCCGAAGGCACATACGAACGGCGGCGCGAGACCCTTTTCTCCACCGAACAGCGCATTCTCCGCACCCTTGGCTTTAATGTCCACGTCAACCTCCCATACACCCTCTGCATATCCTATCTCCAAGCGCTCGACGTCTTCACACATCCACGCGCTTCTGAGCTCGCGGAGCGTGCAATTGCACATCTCAATACAGCTTTGCTAAGCCCTCAGATGCTGTATCTCACGCATCAGCCGCCACAGTTGGCCACGGCCGCCATCTATTTGGCTGCAAGAGAGGTGAACATTCAGCTGCCGGAGGTGGAGTGGTGGGAGGTGTTCGATACGGACAGAGAGGAACTGGGCTTTCTATGCGTGGGGCTGCTAAGTGTTGAGGGCTTTGCGCAGCAAGAGCGGGAGAAATGGGAGGGTAGGAGAGCACCCATGACTATTGGGGAGATGGAGGACGCAATGAAGACCAGAAGTGCAGTCAATGAGGACTAACCCGATGCGTTACGGCTTGAGCCGTCGATCGGTGATCGCATGAAGATATGGATGGTGCCGACAGTTTGCGAGCGATAGTTTATCACCACCGAGCCAGTCAGTGGTATCACCGTACCAGACATTGTTCGCCACGTTCCACGGTGTAGCACATTCCTCGGATAGCCAATACGGAACACTCGCACAATGTCCTGGAAGTCCTGATATTTCTAGAAGCTTCCCTCGGGTTCTTCGATTGTCACAATTGCTTTGTCTTTGGCAAACACCCTGCCGGCTATGGCAACCACGACCAGAGCGCACAGCATTTGCCTTCCGGTGGCCCATCACGTGGGAGCCGCCACTCCAGCAGGCACACCGAGCTCACTGGAACCCTGGAGGAAGATGAACATGTCTCACCACCCCGAGTACGACGCAGCTGTAAGCGGCCGCCGCTTCTCGCGCGACGTGCACGGAAAGCGTCTTGCGCCCCTCTCGCAGCTCAACTCGCCCATCGGAAGAAAGCTTGCAAGACCGCAAACGTTAGCCCAGGCTCGCTTGATGCGGGAAGTGCCGGAGACAGCCTACTATGACACATCACATCTTCCAGCGGACTTGTTCAGCAGAGATTCGGCTATCGGTATCTGTCAAGTACAACGCCAACTGAGTGCGCCACCTCCCACTCGCAGTCAGCATGTGCAAACCGCCGCAGAAGTTGCCCGCTCAGCACCTTCCCAGCTAGGATGTCCTCGCAAGCTTTCCGATCGCGATCTTCTAACCTCGCAGCAATCTCGACATGCCGCCTCTAGCACCATAATTCAGCATCCTTCGAATGCATCAAAAGACCCGGACAAAGCTAATCGTCCGGGTGTTTTAGTTTCCTTAAAGCGCACACTGACTATGCGAAGAAGCAAGACCACACGCGAGACTACTGTTGCAAAGGGCGTCCAAAGCCAAGAATTGCCTGGTCGTTCAGCTACTTTCAGTGCGGGATCAAGAGATCGACCTTCCGAAAAGCATGTGAAGCGTGCCCCTAGTGGGATGCGACGCTTCAGTTTCGACTACGGACCAGAAATACTGTCTTTGGCCACCTCGCAGGATCATGTGCAGATGCGGGAACCACGGAAATGGTGTCGATGCAAAAACCCTGTCATACCAAATTCTAGTAAGACTTGCGTCACCTGCCCTCAAGTGCCAAAATTGACCGAACAGCTCAAGCTTCGACAAAATAAGACTGAGGTGGTTGACGGTGCCATCTCAATAGCCCGAGATGGGATTCGTGTGAGAAACACAGGTAGTCCTCCCCAGACCTTCGATGACATTCTTGGATGCGTACAGCGAGTCCCTACGGCGCTGATGGAGTCTTAGCACGTTCAGGCTTGTAGGTAAATTATCTTTCTTCAACATGCTCAAATCACCTACAGTTTTGAACTCTCATTTGTTAGTTATCATTTGACGCATTGTGCGCTGATCCCTTCGCCCTTTGAAGGCGGCTCAATGACGCCACACTCCTGTGAGACATTGTTCAGCGTGTGGTCTACGACAATAGCATTGTCTTTGCCTCTAACGCGTGTCTCAATGCCCTTTCTCGCGCACCACAGCAGTCTTCTCGACTGCATTACCATAATTTTATCCTCTCTTTTCCAATCCTAACTATACGACCAGATCGTCAACATGCCGCGCCAGACGCAACAACTTCCATTACCCATCGCAGTACCAAATTCCACACCAGAGCTAAAATCACCCGCTTCACCCAGTGCACCTCCGACATCGCAACCACCATCCAATCCACAAGTGCAGGTCACACCTTCATCCCCGCAAACACCACGTTCTCCAGCCCTCCCACTCCCCCGTCCTTTCGACCTACATATCGCCACCCGCCTCGCAAACCTCCACAACACCCTCGCCTCTATCCGCCACACCTTCTCCATCCGCGCATACTTCCTCGCACATAACCTACGCCACCACTACTACTGCCCTACTTGCACGCCCCACAACCACACGGGGTCGTGTGGTCCGACATGTCCACTTTTACGCCCGTCGTCGCGTGTGACCAAGATGCCTTACCCCGTGAGCGAGGCGTCCCGCATCCGGTGGGATTTGGACAGGGACTTGTATCGGCGGATTGTGGCCGAGGTGGAGTATTTCGGTTGCAATCCTGCTGGTGGTGGTGGTAGAGGACGAGCCGGTAAGACCGATGCGGAAGGTAAGACCGACGCGCAAAGCTCCGGACATGGACGTCAGGTGACCATCGAGCGTCTCAGGACGTGGGAAAGAGCCGCAGAAGCGATTATGCGCGGGCTGAGGAGCGGGAGCGAGAAACACGCGGTCAGTGGTTGGGCGAACGTGGGGAAGTGCAGGGCTGGTTGGGTCGGTGTCAAGAGGGGGTGGGAATTTACGCGCGCGTGGGGAGTGGATGGGGAGGGGGAAGAGGTTGTGTCGCCGAAGATGAAGGTTGTGGTGAAGGAAGTTAGGGTTGAGAAGAGGAGGGTGATGTGGAAGGCGAGGAGGAATCCGGTAAGGGCGGCGAGGGGGAGGAAGATAGTTGAGTGATGGTGTGGTGGTGGATAGGTAGTAGATGTGAATGTTTCTTGAGTGAAGTAGGACTAGGTAAATTGCGTACAAATTCTCACTGACGCACGTGTAGCCAAACTACGGAGACCTTCCAGATGGTCCGTGACGGCTTCGAGTTTCTATCGGGTGGTAGCAGCAGGTGCGGTATACCTGAGTCAGGACACCATATCTGGGATTTTGTTGGCGCTGATTGCAGGGATTGATCCATGGACGGCACTCCCGAGACCATGGCCAGATCCTTCACCTACTCCCAATTTTCACTGATCGAACGTGCTGGAATCGAGCCTGAGATGGCAGTAGGTCAAGAATTACCCACCTGTCACATTGCTCCCGGGGTCTGTTTCATACAGGTATAGCTCCTGACCCTCGCGAGTCAGATGCAACCGGACACAGTGACTATCGAGTCCCAGCGCAGCACCCAAAGTTTGCATGTACTACATGCATTCCACGCCCGTAAGAATGGTCATACTGATGCTCTGGCCACCAAGCCATGGGATGTCTGGTGCGCGCTGTATTCAGATCGGAATGACATAAGTATATAAGAATCTGCATCGTACCTAGAAGTCTTGAGTAGGAACGCGCACGATTCATTGCACGGCCTCATGTGCCTATTTTAAGGATTACGTATACACTAGTCTGCTCAGTCATCCGTATAGATCAGCCACATCTGCGGTAGGTGGATACTAGCATGGAAGCACTCGCTTCTCATTCGCTCGCTTAACCTCAGTGTAGAGATGTGCCTTCTAGAACTGTAGGGATCGACATGTTACACACCATGACCTACTCCAAGAATTGGTATGGCGCTCGCCAGGAATCTCCCGGTAGGCTCGGGAAAGGCAGGTACGCCATGATAGCGGTACAACGGTGGGCCAAGTGTCGCAAATCGCCTAGGCTACGGCTCCGCGTTGGTGGAGGCTCACTACAGGTGCTAGCAGCAGGTTTTATCATGCGACATATAGGGTAAGTCCTGTGCTACTAAACTGAGCTCGGTTGTGCCAATCATGAAAATACCTTTTCTTCTCTGCCTTGTTGTCATTTTCGCACCATGGAATCAAAGGCTTGCACATGGAGCATCCAACTACTCGTTAGCGCTTAATACATCTTCGGCTACGACAAGCTACAGCAGAACGACAAGCGAGTACGCATCGAACTCGCTACAAGGCCTAGAAATATCATCGAAAAGCGGACACTCCGACTCCGTGGAAACTCATCCTGTAGGGAGCAGCTCGAATTTGCCAAACGCGATCACGTCCGACGGAGATCAACTATGGACTTCGAAAAACAACTCGGATACAGCGTCGACGTTGATGCAAAATGCAACTTCGCATGCTTTTCAACCTTACTCAACGCAATCCTCAAATAATGGTCCCCAGAGACCTGCAGCTGCTATTAACACAAATATTACGTCGGTTATTCCTCCACGCACTGCATTGCCCATAGCCGTCTCAACTTCTTGGACTGATGGGAACGATACGCGAAGCAACAACATTACCAGGGTTCACATAGCCACTTCAACTGGATACAATGCAACCAATCTCACATCGACAATTGCTACCACGCCGGTACTCACCACGAGCAATGCCACCTCCACCACAATGACATGCCCGATAACCACATACTCTGGCATGCCCGAGCTACGCGAAATACCGGGATGTGACTTTGACCAGGCCTACATCGACGATATGTTCTTCTACGACTACGCAGACCGGTGCCTCGCGAGCTCCTGTAGTGTATCGTATTGGGATGCACTCTCGACATATTCGGGCCCAGTCCCTGTCATTACCACGACCATAACGATGCCGGACCTTACTTTGATAGTGACCAACAACTCGTATGTGGTTGAGTATGGCCCTCCCATAACGACGACAATGACCTGTGAGTGTGCGTAAGATTTCGCCAAAGAAAAGGCTGACCGCTATAGTCAATGGTACGATTCTCGATGCGGTGCAACGAGAGGACCCTTGCTGTGGGGGGTGTAGCATTTGGGCCAATGAGCTCGAGTTCTTCTACTGGCCGGACCAAGTAACGACTACGTCTTCATCGAGTCAGGGTATCCAGTCGCACACACAAGGTCCAGGGACCAACGCGCAGTACGGTTTCGTTGATGAGGCAGGCTTCACTTTGTATGTCCTATTGCTCCACCTGATTTGCAAGCTCTGACAGCTGCGATACAGCATCTCTCCAAGTGTCTACTTGGCATTCAGCTCATTGAGAGCCCGTGACTCCTGCGGAGCTGTTGGACAGGTAAACCCAATTTCTTCATCGCTTACCATGCAGACTGCCATACTCACAGTATTAGGATATCATTGCAACGACAATGGCTTTTGACGCAAACGAGATCAGCACTGTGAGCGCTTCAACCTGGGCCCAACTAGACTGTGGCTGGCTAGGCGTGGCGATTACCTCTACCGTTGTCTCACGACAAATCACATTCGCGGACCTTCGTGGAAATTGCACGACGCAAAATGCTCCATGGATGGACTGGCATCCTGATAACCCTTGGGATTACATGAATACTGCTGGTTAGTCCTGCTCGACTGCGTGATACCTATATGAACTAACGCGTTATAGATCCTTGTCACCCATAGTAAGTTGGCTGAACTGCTTATAAGTCCGACACCTCGTACACTTTATCAAGGGCTTGAACCTCCACGCCGAAATTGGCTGACATGATCTAGTATCGCCATCCCATCTCGAGTTCGGGGCCTCTATTCAGAATGGGCTTCATGTCGTCCAAAATACGGAAGTGGACTCTACGATCCACCGCGAACTCTCCACCCTCAGCAACTTCTTGTCCCTACAGCCGTGGCGCCGTCCGACGCAAAAGTACCAACTACAACACCTGCACCGGGCAATGGGCCTCCAGTAATCCCGGGACCGACTCCCGTGTCAAGTGCAGCACCTGTGGGTTCAACGACTCGTTCGCCTTCGTTGATTTGGAGACCTCTTCCCACACCTACTTTGGCTCCAGCTCCGCCACCTGTTATCATCACAATACCGTCCGGTGGTGATTCTCCCGATGTAGATGAGACTGTCACGCTTCTGCCGACCTGGGTAGTAAATCGTCCTGTAAACGCACCGAGCGGCGTGCCGGGTTCGAACGAAAATTCACGACAAGACAATCAGAACAACCCACCAGTAGCACCTCCAAGCCCAAGTATAACAAATCGCTTTGATCCGGTGCCGCAAGATTTGAACATCGCAACGCCTTCGCAAAGCACTTTCGCACTCGTCTTCGGAACACAGACCCTGTTGCCAGGCCATGTAATTACCATTGGTGGTAGTACGACCACGTTGGCGAACTCGCAACCTAGCGTCGTTAACGGCGTGCCGGTATACCTCGATGTACAAAGGACCTTCATTGTTGTAGGCGGCAGCACTACCATCCCAGTCTCGCCCACACCTGTGTCGCGTCCAGTTCCCTACGTGCTAGAACTCGACGGCATTACTTACACCGCAGATTCCCTAGGACGGTTTATCGTCGGATCACAGACCCTTCTTCCTGGCGGCTATATCGTGCTGGACCAAACAACAGCCACCTTAGCCAATGGCCAAACAAGTGCGAGTGGGGGTACGATAGTTTACCTCGATCCGCAAGGCACGGCTGCCATCATTGACGGCCGCACATCTTCGATTCTCCAGCGCGCACAGCCCACGGGTGCGTCGAAACTTACAGTCTTCGATGGGAAGACGTACACGGTGCCGGCGAACGGCCCTGCGACAATTGTGGTAGGTGGCTTGACGATCGATATGCCGAGTGGGGGCAAGACTGTTATTGGTGGGAGGACGGTAACGCTGACCGAGGCGAGTGCGATCGGGGGCATCGCAGGGAGTAGAACGTCACTGGCTCGTGGAGTGCAGAGTGGAGATACGCGGGCATCAACAGTGATGACATCGGGGATAATGGACCAGGCAGATCCATCATCCATCACAGATCAAGGCACTGAAGGCGGAGATGCGCGAAGCGAAGCGAGCAGACTCGGGAGAAGTGGGCTTTCCATGTCGATAGTCACCTTTGTTTTGGCGCTACTATTTGTTACGATGAGCATGGCATAGAAAGCGAAATTGGACATTCGATTACTGTCCTCGTCATGCAGAAATCACCGAGTGCTGCTCAATCACAGAAGTGAGAGAAGGGTGAGCATGTAATTCAATCCACTCACACGATGTATCACTCCGCCATCTCAAGCTCTTCCCTCCGGCGCAACACCCTCCCCACCACGCCCCTTCCCCTCCCTCACTCTCGTATCCCGCTCAAACCGCCACTCCAGATCCAAGCCCTGCACCTTCCCCTTCCCCATCCCATCCTGCCTCACCGGCCAATTCCTCTCCTCCCTCCTCTCCGACTCATTCAATGTCCCCTGCCTCAACTCCTCAACCACCCTCTCCCACTGCTCAACCTTCTCTCTCCTCACGGCACGCCTCTGCCCCGCGTCAGCGACCTCGCTTGCTACCCGCTCGTACGTCTGAATCGAGTCAGCGATACCCTCCAAGTACTCGCTCGTCACGAACTTCGGCACCGCGCCGCGATGCGCGGGACGGAGGAGTGTGCACGTGGCGCCGCAGGAGCCGGCGCTGGCGTTGGATGGGGTGCAAGAGGAGCAATACTGGCCTTTGTTTGTGTATAAGTTTAGGAAGTACTGGCGGTTTTCGAACGAGGGTTTGAGGTCTTCTAGGGTGTTTGTGAGCTTGGTGATGCGAGTGCGGAGCCTGGGGTCGAGGGGTGGAGGGCGTGGGGCTTTTGACGGATTGGGAGGGTACAGGTCAAGCCATGATGATGCGTCGGATAGGGGCGAGTCGGAGAAGTTGGGCCGGGGGCGCTTGGGCATGGTGGGATTGTGGGGGTAGGTAGAGTTGGGCTGGAGATGTATGGAGCTGCGGGGGTCGAACGAGATGTAAAACGAGGATATTGGGGATTGTGTATTGTGCTGGCAAAGGTCACGTGCTCTCTTTACAGTATTCCTTGGAGATTACGGGGTCGTGCACAATGTGGTGCGTTGCTGCCTTGCGCTAGTTGAGTCGATGGTCAGCTCATTGTGACGGGTTTAATCGTTGTGCACAGCACGCGGCGACGTATACAGTACTCAGTACTCGTTTAAGGTGAAGCAGTGAAGTGCCCTTGTAGGTGGTTTGAAACAGACTAGGCTGTGGCTGATTGTTGTTGGAAATAATGTAACATTCTCGGAGCAGCCGGTGAAAGAAAGCGAAAAGGGCAAAATGATGATTAAGGAAGGGGGGCTATGATTGTCGAGTCAACGGGCGTTTACGAGACGAGTTGAAAGTTTGCTTTGTATTTTCACGAATCTAACAGAACCATGCAGGCAGAACATATGCTTCGTAGGTTTGAGCGCATGGCACACTTACTAATGTTCGTACACAGAGCCTCCCATCCTTGGCGAAAGGCATAGATCACTGTCGAGAAAATAGTACCTCACACTGTACGACTACAGTCGACACTGAAGTCCCACAACGATGAGCCCCAACCGGGAATCCCATAATTCCTGTCTCATAATGCTCTACTTCCCCCAATATCTCAAACCCCGAAGAACCCTCGATTCAGTTGCTGGCCGTTCGACAGACTTCGCAAACCCCCTACCCCAGAAGTCCCAAAAATGGTCCCAGCACCACCTCCCCCAGTCTCTGCCCCACAGCAACCAACACGTGAGTCCTCCCCCGTCCCAACCGATGAAGCCATCCTCCTGAGACCCCGAATCGACCACATCATCCAGCTCCTAACCGACTTCAGAGTCTCCGACGAGACACGAGCGTTCCTATTCCAGCTCAACCGGCACAACAAGCGCTACTGCGCCAGCTGCTCGCCCGCGCACACCCCCGGCGCCTGCGGCCCTACATGCTCACTTCTGCGACCTCGTGCAGTCCGCCCGGAGACCATTGAACCCGACTGGTTCCACGATGCGATGATGGATCACCAGTTGTACAAGCGGCTTGTGGATGAGGTGAAGACGTACGCACATGTTGCTGATGCTGCGCGCGTGCAGGGTTGGGAGAATGCGGCGGAGCACCTGCGGAGGGGAGCGAGGAGTTTTCTGGAGAAAAATGCCGAGAGCGATTGGACGTATCATCTAGATGTGCTGCCGGTTGAGGGTATGACGCCGGATTGGAGCTTCGAGGGGGCGTGGGGGAAGGGGAAGGGGACTGAGGAGGATGTTGCGCCGGATGATGTTGGAGATGGAATGTTGGTTGGTCAGTCAGGTACTGGGGATGGTGCTTTGGGGCATGGCGAGCCGGCACCGCTTTGAGCGGCACCGTTCGTTTTTCGAGCAAATCGTTGTTGTCCTTGCGGGAGGGTATATGGACAGGTTCCTGCCAACTAACCCAAAGAATACATGGATAGGTCTAGTATGAACACTCAAAGATTGAATGAAATTCCTCCTCCTTTCCAACTTGCTTCTCAGACCGCGTCTTTATCTTCAAAGCCGTTGATGCTTCTCAGCTCCGCTTGAAGGGCCCAGTAACAATTACTCACAGCTATGGGGTCAAAGCCAGAGATATGCCCAGATAGATCAAATGCTACATAACCCAAATCTGTGTCGGAGCATAACTTTAGTTTGCCTGGATTATGCTGCGCCTTCTCTGCAGCATCGAATATCTGGACACGAGGACAGCATGTAGCATTGGACCGAACTCGGAGTATCTATAGATTAGCCAAGCCGGCTGCGTTCGATGCACATTGTACCGGTGATTGCTCTAAGGTGGAATGGAAAGTCGTTTCACAGCAGACATGGAGGCGCTCATCTAGCCCCACCTTACAAAGGTGTAGCTCATGAAGTCGTCGCCCCAGTCCTTCCACCTCTCCTATCCTTCGGATCGAAATCCAAGATCTTCCTCCGTCGATGATTCTGCGCCATCTTCCACCTCACATACATCAGCACCGCGTCCTTCAGCCCAACGAATAAACATCCTCCAACCAAGCTCCTGCCCCAGCGCGTCTGCAGAAAGCCGGTAGGTCGACCCTTGGTTCCCACCCTGCCACCCGTAGAGATCCAGCCGCCTAGCCACGAAGTAGCTGGCGCGCCTGACGGTGGCGTTACCCATGATCCTGGTAGGGTATGTCGTAGGAGCTCGCCCATTGCAGCTGCTATGCTGGGGAAGATGAGGGCGCCGAGGATTGTGTCGGCGAGGGAGGTGGTGGAGAAGGCAATGTTTCGTTCGCGACGGACGCGTTGGCGGCGCGGCTGAGCTGGTTGCACGGGGACATTTGGTGCGGGTGCTGCGTCTTGTGCATTCACTTCGATGAGCGCGGGCATTTCGTCGTCCACCGGTGGTGCATTCAAAGGTCGTGCAGGCCCCCGTGCAATCGGTACTGGCGGATTATCTTCTGCATCATTATGACCCGCTACGCCACCGTTGTTCCAATCCGCGAAAATGTCAAAGTCGACCTCAATCTCGATGTCATCTACTGCGTCGTGGTCATGATCGTGGATATGATCGTGCTCGTCATTGACCTGCCCCTGTGCGTCCGCGGCGTCATCGGTCCCTGCCCGAGGCTGAATCTCCTTCAGCCAACGCTGTTCTCGGGGAAAGCAGACCCGATCGTAGAAAGCGTTGTAGAAGCCGCGCAAGTATGGCAGCGCGGCAAATGAAAAGGCTGCGCTCGGCGGCCACTGCAGCTGTAGCATCTCGTCCCCTGGCTGCCCCGAGCTTACAAAGAAGATGAGGGGTAGAAACGGTAGGAATGAGTCGGCGAAGCTGGTTCGGCTCGCAACCAGGACAGTAGGTATCAGCGGAAGTCCAAGGTCCAGCCGCCAGTGTTTCTGCAAGTGCGCAAAGAGCCGCAGTACTGGTGACGCTATCCTCATGTCTGGTGTCTCGTAGAGCGGTGCCAGTATCTGCAACGCGTCCTGTGTCCCGAAAACCTGATATATCGTGTGTGTGCCCGCTAGTGTGAGAGTCGAGTACAGTGCCGTTCCTGTGACAAGCGCAAATCCTGGGAGCAGCAGCGTACCCGCGAAGCGCTCACCTGCGCGCACAGCGTCCACCACGTAGCTCCTCGGCCTCTCGATCTTGATCTCGGACTTGCACTGTGGACATTGAACCTTGCTTGCTCGCGTGCCAGCCCGCCGCCTTGGGTTTGGCGCTTCCATATCCGCAATCCAGTCTAGTAAGCACTTCTCGTGTGCCACCAGCGAGCAGTTGCACGGCGACCGCCACTCCGACGAGGTTTCGTCATCTTCGGTCTCGTCGTTGAAACATATCCAGCACCTTCTGGGCTCGTCTTCCTCTTCCGATGTGTCGCTCTGGGCTGGTGACTGCTTCTGTTCTTCCGCAGCTGGCTTGGCCGTCTGTTTAGGCGGTGAGTTGAGCAGCAGAGTTTGTGAGTCGACCGATTGGGCGGAGAAGCTGTTGGTGCGCGGGACTTGCTCTGACTGCGAGGACGATGATTCGGCGGGAGGCGAGGAGCGGCGCTGCGATGCGGGCCGCTGTGGTGGGAGGGACGCCATGATGGTGTGAGGGATGGGAGGTTGAGGTGGGCTGACGAAGCTTTGAATCGCGTGAGATAAGAGTATGACAGCAACTAAGCAAGTAGCTAAAGCATCATCGTGAACGCAAGAAGAGCAGGTTGAATGCCGTCAGCACAGGTAAACGGGTGGTTGTTGCTCGGCTGGTGCACGGAGCTTTGTGTCAATAGATTACCGAAACCGAAAGCGCGATGGGGCAGACGTCACTTCCGCAAGTCATCTATGCCAAGACTCACCACGTGCGTGTCACAGAAACGTCAAACATAGTTTTCTGGTAGAATCTCACGACTAATATGCAGAATGTTCGCGGGATTTTATGCAGATAATAAATTGCCGTTCGCATAGCTATCCTGATCTTTCAAGGTCCAGCTATCTGCCCTTCACCTCAGCCTATCCAAACCACTACACCCTCTACCATCCCAGTCCTAGTTCTCATGTCCACTCACAAACATCGCTCACAGGCACTAGGCGGATGATCTGCCTCACCCTACAGGAAGTTGGCCTAGCATATGTAAGCACTCACTTCGTTTCGCTCCAGCGTGGACCATGCCGAGGCTTCCGTACGTTGTGAGGAGGTCGTTGGTGGGCACCTGTATGCTCCGCGCCCTGTCGCGGATTCCCAGATTGTGCGATACTATCAGGTCCTGCAGTCGACACTCCGCCGACAACATGACCATATCCCCCGTGACCGGCAGTGTAGCCACCAGGGACGTAGAAATGCCCCATCGGTGGCTTGTTCGGTCGATGCTGAGCTTGGGCATGGAATGGAAGTTTTTTGAGCTGGTCTTGGACGAGACTTCGATGCGCGGCTGTCCGTGGAGTCATCTCTGGTGGTTGAGCTTGGTCGGCTGGAGCTGGTGGTTCATTTCGGACAGGTAATGGCGATGTTAAATCCTGGCGCCACTCCGATGTCAAGCTGTCAGGATCCGACAAGCTCGCAGTGGTCGGCTCATATCCTAATGCCATAATCTCCTCGGTGTGCGATTCTTCCATACTCTGGTGCTTCGGTACGTCCTGGGCTATGTTGCTATGCACATGTCGGAACTTCCTGACATTTGGCTCGTGGGTTGACGCATTCCACTTCACCGGGACAATGTCTGGATCGAGCGCTTCCTTGCGCAAGAATATACATGTCTGGCACGCGCCACCGCTGTCTTCGATATGGAACGTATGCCGCGTACCCGTGGGGCAGTTGAGGGTGCAATTGAATGAGCCGAGGAAGGAAAGGTGGTCACAGCCCTGATAGGAAGCGAAGTAGATGATACACATCTTGTGTGAGTCCGCAGCGTTTAGTCGTCTAATATGAGCAGATCCGTTGCTTGCAAGTTGGTTTGTGGCAGTGAGTGTGGGAAGCGGATCTTGTAGGAAGAGTTCGTAGGGTCCGGAGTGTGCGGGATAATGTGAGTATCTAGCAGGTGAACGGCCGAGAGGCTGTTACACGTGCCTTAGCGGCGAACTTGGAGTGAACCATGACGGTACGTATGGCGGTGCATTGTCGGCTCATTGGAATAACAACTTTCACATACTTTTCTCGGCCTTCTTTCTGTCCTCCTTACCACCCCTCGATCTGGAATTCGAAAGTCCTATCCCCCTTGCCCTTCTCAATAGGCTTCGCATCCTGGTCGAACAGCGTTCGTTCCAAATAATACGCCTTCCCTTGCCTGTCCACCAGCATTACGATATTCTTCTGCGTGCCGTAGCACCCACTCGTCGCATCTACCGCCTTGTGCTTAACCACATCTCCAACCTCGTGCGCGGGCATCTTGTGCTCTTCCAAATGATCTCGCCCAATCGACGGCACGAAGATGCTGTGTCGGAGTTGGTTGAGGTACATGTCCCACTCCTCATTCTCTTTCTGCCGCGGCATCGTGTCCGTGGAGAGAACAGCGAGGAGGCGCTGGACGAGTTGATCGCGGGATTCTTGTGCGGCGACAGATTCCGAGATTACTTTCTGTGTCCAGGCTTCACCATTCACGACTTTGGGCCATGATCGATCACCATACGCGGCGTTGCTGAGGGCATGTGTTTCTCCCTCTTTCCCAAGTAACCGAATCACATCCTTCACATCAGGCGTGCGATTGCTCACAATCGCCAGCCCCTTTCCCGTCCCTTTCGCACCTTTCACCACGTCTTGCACGAATCCATAGCATAATGAGAATCCGCCCACTCCTTTTACGCCATCTTCCTCAATCATGTGACGTGCAAAATCATCCGCGCTGACGTTCGCCGTAGGATCGGTCTTTAGCCATGCGTTGGGTATCAAACCACGACTTCGTGCACCTATTATGATGGCTTCGCCTTCTTCGCGATAGTTGGTCAGTACGGCGACTCGGCCTTGTCGAGTCACACCGAGCCAGGTGCCGTGGACGGGCCGGTGCAGGTCGTAGCCTCCGAGTACTTGGGAGTCAGGCTCTGGCCACCATGTTGCTTCCGCTGTTGGGCGGTGGAGATATTCCTAGATGGCTGTCAGTGATGGGCATGGTTTTGGTCGACAATACTCGTACGTCTCGGTTGTTCAATAGTATGAACGGGTAGTCTGGATGCGTACTCGTGAGAATAGCGATACACATGTCGTCGGTTGTGAGTCTTTGTCTGTTCGGTGTAGTGGTAGATACCAAGACAGTATTTGGCAGCGAGGTATGTTTCGAGTCAAGAATTCGGGCAAGAACGGCTCATGAAAGCTTTGCCGAGTTCGTAGTTGCAGATGCAGGTCGAGCGGTGTGCTACGCCAGCGAAGCCTTACTTATATACGTGTATCCAGTGTGTCTCGCCGTCAATGCAGTGCCATCCGTGGAATGAGGTGGAATGATGCATGGCAGAGTGAAGAGTGAATCAAGACAAGAAAGCCTAGGCTTAAGCGTACTGCCGAGGTGAACCAGACCTAGGTAGAAGACTGTTCACACCACTCTCGAGGCGTTGTTCAGTGCCGTGTCGCGTGATGTATGCAACATCAGCATAGCCACTGGAGGACTTGTACAAATTCAAGGAATGGCGCACGGCGTCGCTGTTCCTGCAGCGGGGGTGTCCGAGTAGTCTCCTTCACGTGCCCGCTATTTCCGCGCCATGAACCCTGCTTCTCCGCGTCACCGCCCGGTTCCACCTTCCCCGTGCCTCAGCCCTATCAAACCGACGCTTCACAATGCTACCAACAATAACCACCGCTGCCGTTACAACCCAACACCATCACCGCCAGTCCCAGCAGCAGCACAAAGACGACATGGCAGCGAACTTTGCGCCCTACCAGGACATCCCCGAGACACAACGAGCGCTCTCTCCACCGCTCCAGTCCCCGCGAATAACCTCGCCGCGGACGTCACTCGATCGCTCGCGCACCGTCATTTCGCCGCCGACCCGCACGTATGAACAGCATGACTACTTTGGCGCGGGAGAGCAGGAGTCGCCGGATGTTGAGCGCGTAGCTTGGACTGCGCCGCAAACGACTACGCGAACGGGGTTCGGGCGCTCAAGAGAGGATGTGGATATGTTCACTACTAGTCTTGGGTGGAGGTTGGACTACGAGGCTTGTCTGGCATATCTTCTGCTTCCGCCAGCTGGGGGCGTGTTCCTGCTGGTCATGGAGCACCAGAGCGACTATGTGCGTTTTCATGCGTGGCAGTCGAGTCTGCTGTTCGCCTTTGTGTTCGTCATACACATCATCTTCAGCTGGTCGAGCTTCATATCGTGGATACTGTTTATTGGAGATGTTGGGCTCATCGGCTGGTTGACGTACAGGGCATATCTTGACGGTAAGGCAGACGAATGGACGCTACAAACTGGTCATACTAACGTTCAATAAGCGGCGACCCTTGACCGGTACGAAGTCCCATTCTTCGGACCCCTCGCGAGCTCGATACTGGACGATGAATAGACAATAGACCGACTTTGAGGGCTAGCAAGGCGTTCATGGAGCATTTTTGGGCGCAAGATCAGGACCACATTTCCTTTTCTCCTTCGAACTATCGTATACACCGGCATAAACCTAATTCCAAGACTTAATCTACCCGAAGCGTTCCTTCGCGAGCTGCATTAAGAACTCCATCGTCTTGCCCTCCTTCTCCCGTCTCTCGGCGAGCTTCTCATCCCGCTCCGCTGCTCGTGCCCTAGCAATCTCCTCTCGTCTGATCTCCCTCTCGCTCTTCTTCCGTTCCTCTTCCTTCGTCTTTCTCTTGTACATGTCTATGCCATCGTCGCCCATCAAATCGGCCTCTGCAACTTCCACATCACCACTCTCCTTTGCATCGCGGAAGGACTGCAGTGTGCTCGTGACCTCGCGCTTCTTCTCGAGCTGGCGCTCGCGGGAGCCGGGATCGGCACGCGGGACCAGTTCTTCGAGACGCTCTTTCTGCGCCTTGCGATCGGTCTTGCGCTCGTGGCGTACTTCTTCGGCATATTCCGAGCGATCACGCGCTCGGTCTTCGTCGCGCAGCTCGTTGCGGTACGTCAGATCGTCCAGCCTGGGTACTGTTGGACCATGACCCTTATGCCGTGCAACTTCCGTAGGTGGTGCGGGGCCGAAGTCGTCGTCGCTCTGCTCTTCCGCGTCGTCTCGTGATTTTAACGTGGGTGACGCGCGCTTCGTGCGCTTCGGCGAGCTTGGCTGGTAGGATTGTGCTGTCTCTTGTGCTGTCTTAAGCATAGAAGGATCGTACCAGCTGCGTGCTAGGTCTCCACGATTCCTGCAACGTCAGCATGTCTACGGTTTACGCTAATCTCCCGCATGATGAGGCCGCATACCATCGACTGACGAAGCTCTTCCATCGTCCCTTCGCTTCCCGCTCATCGAGATCGTCCAATTGAATGCTCTTCTGAATATCAAGGTATGACTGAAACAGCGGCTTGTAATCATCGTATTGACGCTTGGAGAGTGGCTTTGCCTTGTATGGAAGAGCTACTGGTTTCGCAACAGGCGACCGTGAACGATGTCGCTTATGGCGATGTCGGTCTGCGTCGCGATGTGGAGAGCGCGAGCGGCGCGAGTGATGGTGACGCTTGCGGTCGTGGTGAGAGTCATGGCTAGGGGTGCCTGATCGCTTGCGGGCGACCTGCTCGCCAGCTTCTGGCGTTCTGCTTCGAGGCATGATTGAGGTTGAGGAGGAATGTCGAGATCGCGAAGAAGGTCGGTGATCCTCGCGTGCGGGCCGTTTCCGCTAGCTCGGCTCCACATGCTTGCATCGCGTCGAGCGGGTCCTCTTCAACGATCTGACACCGAATTCCAGGATCCTCAAAACACAACACGCATGTAGACATGCTCTTATTTCAGCTAACACCTTCGATTGACGATGTACAAATGCGGAACTCTCCTATCCGAAGACCTGCATCTCGACTGAAAAGTGTCTTGCACGGTGAGGAGGCCTTTTGGTAATGTCGGAACAACTATGCACCGTCGCCAGCACCTCCAGCCTTGCTAGTCAGACCGTGGTTCACGTTTCTGCCACTGGCGCGCCGTTGCGAACTACATATGCATTCTACTTGTGTCCAAATCAGACCTTAGCGCCTCCATTCGGAATCAAGTCGAACAGATGGATGGGTGGAAGCCTGCTGCCAAAAGCACTCAGCTCGCACCACAGTGGCCAAGCAAAACACCTCAGGAGGACTCGATCCACCCGCCGTTAGATCACACCAAGGCCTCTATACGTCTTCTGGGACTAAGCCCCAATCTTTCCTCTCGGGGCGAGATCTGCTGCGAGACAATCTGCGGGAGCCTCGAGGATGACTACATCTGTCTGTCCTACGTGTGGGGTGATGAGGAGCCAGGCGAATGGATCATTCTCAACCAGAAGCCATTTTGGGTCCGACACAACCTATGGTCCTTCTTGCACTACGCAAGACATCAACAACGATCTCGCTGGCTGTGGATTGACGCTCTGTGTATCGACCAGAGTAATGTGAAGGAAAGAAACCACCAAGTTCAGCAGATGGGCGCTGTATACTCGCACGCCTTGAAGGTTATTTCATGGTTTGGGCCTAACGATAACATTGCCAAGTATCTGCTGGCTAGCTTTCCTGAAAGGGAATGCGATGTTGAAGCATTGCAGAGCTTATGCGACCACGTCTACTGGAAAAGGGCATGGATCACCCAAGAGTTTCTACTCGCCCGTCGCAACACATTGATGGCAGGGGATGCAGAGTTGAATCTGTCTCCCGCATTCTGGTATGCATTATGGGCGAACGATCCGAATGTGAACAGTGCTCTAAGTCAGCAAAAACAACATCTGCGGAAGATCGAGAGGATGGTCACTGCACCATCAGGCAACTTATTGGATCTACTCCATGCGTACAGAGACAAGGATTGCACCATTCCCAGAGACCGCATCTTCTCTTTGTTGGCTCTTTGCGGCGACGCCACAGCTTTGAGCGTGGACTACGAAACACCGGCTCCAGAACTGGCCCGCAACCTACTCAAACTTGTCGGAGGATCCATCTGCCTATGCGGCATCCATGCTCTATCCGATGCTCTGGAGTTAGAAGTTATCCGACCCGGCGCCCGCAAAGTCAAGTCAACCACATTGTACGCGGTGGGTACGATCAAAGACTTCCTGGGCTCAAGAGATCGACACGATTGTGGGTACATTTCTGGGGAGCACTGTACACAACCGCTGCACAATAGGCGCTCCTTTTACCAAAAAGACCCTGGCCCAAAAGTCCAGTGTATATCATCAACATGGGGAACTTGTGCATGAACTACAAAGGTTACATCCGGATAGTCACGTACCCACTCATCCGACGTTTCTCCTACCAGTATATATCCGTGGGCGGCGTCGCCAAGAAACTTTCATGGCGTCCCATCAGTGACTGCGAGCTCGTCATGGAGTATATGGAATGGGAATGCGAAGTTCGATTTTCGGTCGACTTCTTTCTCGAGATGGCGAGAATGTCAGAGGAAGTTAACTCGCACAAGTCATGTCTGCAGCTGAGGCAGCCTTGGCCTAAAGGAAGCGATGCTCAGCTGCGCTTTTCTATTTGCGATAGCTAAGAATACATGCGCATTTCTTATCGGGACGAATGCTCTATTATAATCTCTAGCAGAGTTCTGTATTACCTCAAATACTTTAAACATAACGTACCTCACAGACGAGGTAGTCACACGAGACACGACCCGACGGCCTTACTTCTCATACAGCATCAACGTCTGGCGTAGGACAGGCTTCTGCTCTATCGAGCCCAGGTTCGCCACACGCTGACAGCACACCACGTCCTCGACGCTGCGAAGATGGTTCGACAGCCTATGTATCCACAGCAGCATCTCGAGTGTCAGCAAAATTGTACAAGTCTTGCGATCGCTCGAGAAGCTATGATACACATGTCCACGCAGGTACTGGGGTCCTTCGAAGCGAGGTTGAAACTGAGCGTTCATGATGGTACGATATTCGTACCGAGCGCCTCCATCGCATGCGTAGATTGTCATATACCCCCGGACCTTATTGCAAATACAACTAAGATCGAAGGTGAACGAGACTGTGCTATCAGGTAAAGCACCAGGAGACGTGCAATGAACATGAGGCGCGCTGGCCAGATTTTCGCATTGTCGCATATCGCAGAGCTGGGCGTCTGAGTATTTGAACGCACTAGGATCGAAGACTCTGCGCCCATCCGCGCCACTCTCAAAGTTTTTCCTGACGGTTGATTCCACCTCATGACGCCAAACAGTAGGCAGCGTGATTTGCGCGAAGATGCGTTGCCACGCCTCGCTTGGGATGTAGTTCCAGTCAGGCACCATACCCGGCTTGATCGATATGTCAAGCGCCTCGCACAGGATTCCAATCGAGCATAGGCAGAACGATGCCCTGCATTTCGATATGATGTCATGTGCCACTTCTTCCTTCGCCACGTCGTAATCGACTGTGATATCTGAGCCCTCGCCACACAAGCCGAGGAACGAGAACACGCGGTCGCGAGCAACAGCACATTGCTTGTATCTGAATCGTCCCAGTAGCCACGGCAAGCTCCGTCCGCGAACCTCTTCTTCAACTGCGCCATGATGAGTGCTGATGTAGCAATCGGGCCAGATGCGCATGTTTCGAGCCATGTAGTTCCACGATGCCTCGATTGTGACGAGCTGTGGGAGCTCTTTGACCGCAACCTCGGCTTCGCCTGCCATAAGGACTCCGCGTCGTGCAAGAATAATCTCCTGGGTGATCCACGCACGGAGCCAGTAGTTTGAGCCAAAAAATGCTATAGCGACGGGCTTGCTGACGCTCCCGCCAGGAGCACATTGAAGAAACTCGGCAGTAAGGTTGTCTTCGCCGAGCCAAGAGAGCACCTCGACAGCATGGGAGAATATGAGGCCCATGAGTCGCACTTGCTGCGTCCGCTCGACGACATTGCCCTGGTCAATACACAACGCGTCGATCCAAAGCCATTTTGCTATGCTTTTGCGTTGCGCGACCTGCAGAAATGAGAGGAGGTTGTCGCGGATCGAGTGTGGTTGGCCGTGGATCAAGATCTGGCGCTCCGCGGGCGCGCCCCAGACATATGACAGGCAGGAGTACTCGCTTTCGATAGTAGCATGACGGATCTCGCATTGTATTGTTCCGTCGCTTGACAGGTCAGGCAACACTCGAATGAGACGTATTGATTGTTGCGAGAGATCGAGCGGCTGGTACGCAAAGCCTTGTCTTTCAGGCACGGTTTCGATGGTTGTTGATGCCTTGTTGCAGATCTCGGTGCTCGTCTCCATAGAATGACAGGTTCGGACTGTGAGTCCCGGTCGTCTGGCAAAGCTTGAATCCGAAGTGTGTCATGTTCAAGAATGGAGGGAAGGCAGGGCTGCAGCGAGATGTCGTTCGGCAGCCGCGGGGCAGTGCAGTAAAAGCCACATCACGCCTCCGGCTGCATCGAACCGCAGACAAGCGCATGTGCCTCGGTAAAGTATTTGGCCATCATGTAGTGTCCTGGAAAGACCGGAAAACAAAATCGCAGGCGAGGGGTGTGGTAAACAGCCCTGGACATGGACTTAGCTCGATGTGGCAAGGCGCAAGCTGAACCTGGTCTGAAGACATCAACATCAACTTCACAGGAAACTGCAGTCAAGATCATCACAACCTCACCAGCAGAAGTCCTCATCGTCGATTTTCTATCGTATCTTGCACTGTCGAGCTGTTCGTGCGCCTTTGACATGTTTGCTTCTTATCATAGATTCATGCATCCCCCTCTGACCATGCACTTGACTGTGCATTAATCCATGCGCGTTTCTGGTTATTGCGAGTCGCCTGGCTCATGTTATGTTACTCCATGGTAGTATCCACACGGAACAATATGTTATCGTTCGTAGCTGCGGAGCCTTTGCCGGCTCCAGGAAGTGACCGGCCGCGGTCCTTAAGATGTGAACAATTGCTCCAACATGCGATAGCTCAGAAGAAGGCACGTATTGCCAAGCGTAACAAGAGAAGTTATTAGCCATTAGTATACAGCCAGTGAATAGTCTCTCGATACTTATGGTATGTGTCTTGTCATCGCCTCATTCCTCGTCGAGATCTCCATCGGGACATACTAGCAATGCAAGCAAAACAATGATGCTCAACGATTCATGTGCTCTACTTGTCATGTGATTTATAACCTCTCGCGCACTTAAATTGCCAAGAATTTCTATCATTGCGTTGATTCTGACGTCATGCTAAATACAAAGGGAAGCGCAGTGAAGGGAAAATGTGATGGCCGTGCTGTAGCGCTGAAGGGATACGGTGTGTTCTCAGGGTATAAGCGAAGATAGTTCTATGAAAATGCTAGATGATCATAACCATTGTGATAATGTAATGCGTGCACAACATAGCGAACTGGTGCTGCAAGATCCTCTACAAGGTGAAACTGGACGATCATGAACGAGGTGCGTAGGGCTGTGATAAGTCAGCGCTGCATACCACTCGTCGGAAGCTACTCACGTACCGGCTGCCTTAGAGGCGCATCAAGCTATGTGGACATCTGATATGACGTTTGATCCGCAACAGTCAAGCCCGTGTTGTACATTTCTCCAAATAAGAATGTATTTGGGAACAACAGGTTGAAAAGAGTGGCGGCATGGATTTCGTCGATCTCACCGAGGTGAGCTTCACAATCATGGCAGCGAGCAGCAGCTTGACGTGCTCGACGGTCTGAACGCCGACGATTGGGGAAGACGTGGGTGGACTGGTGCAAGAGGTATGCGAGCGCTTGGAATACATTAGCCGATGCTACAATTCCGGTGCATCTATTCCGCGCGCGGCATGCTTGTGAAGCACTCACAATGTCCTGCAATGTTGAAATTTTTGCTTCTGCCAGCCAGGGTGTTCATTCCTTATCTGTCCTGCTCTCTGAGTGCAGTCTCAAGCGCTTGTATCTTCAAATTCTGCCATTCGATCATCTGTCCTGATACGTCAAGGTAGTCTCCTATGATGAGCAGCCTGGCTTTGGTCTCATTCAGTTCCTCCTTTGTATGCTCTAGGCTCATCTTTAACGCCACACATTCGTTCGTCTTAAGCAAAAGCTGTTTTAGCATACGTTGATGGATCTCCGGGTTGTTCAGGTGAAGCAGTCGAGGATCAATGCCGATAGGTGTACCAGTGGCTTCTGTGACGGGGACACTTGACGTGACAGGGCGTTCCTCGTGACGATCGACGCTGTTCGCTACAACTGCTTGAGCAGACGCTTTCATGAGTGGCTGAAATGAATTGGTGCCAGCCTGAGCGACGTCATGTTTGCGGGCAACATTGGATGTTCGCTCCAGAGTAATAACACTATCCATGTTGCCCTCAACAGCGTTGGATTTTCGGAGCCCATGCATACCATAAGCTCGCTCCACGTTGTTGAATGCTTCTCTGTGGTCGCAATACTGGGTACTATCCACTTTTGCAGTGTTGACCAGCTCTGTAGTGATCATTTCTACATCACTTTCGGCGGCATGTAGGGCATCCAGCTTCTCCCATGACATCTCGTCCTCTTGCGTCAGTATTCCTAGATCAGTGGGATTGTTGACCAACTCGCTCAGTCCTCGGATGGGTTTGCTCTCGGGAATGAAGATGGAATCTTCGTCGTCCTCCTCGTAGTCAACTTCATAGGATGCGTGGTCCACCTTTGGAAATTCTGGGTTGGAAGTAGCGCAGGTCAAATCACATACTGAGTAGCTCTCAGATTCATCACCCGTGACTGCCTGCGTCACCACAGACTGTGAGACTGCTTTGGGCGCTATCAACTGCGATTGGCCGTTGTGTATTGTGGATCCGCTGTGAGGATTTGCCGGTGCAGTCTTCCTACGGTTGGGAGCAAAGGATGAAGGCTGTATGCTGATAGGCTGCTTCTTGTTCTTGTAGAATGCTCGAACTAGCGGATGTTGCATGTTCACCACTATCGGGTCTTCAAAGTTGGACCACCCGCCATGTTCCAAGATTCCAGCAATAATTAGGTAGGCTCGAACACTCGCGCATGGTTTCAAGTGATCTTCTGTGTCCGGTAGACCATGGCCGTGGTTCTCCCACCATCGTGGGGAGACGTACAGCATCGGACATCCCACTCCGGAATGATTCTGTGTTCCGCAGATTTGACACTTCTTGAAGCAAGGTTTACCGTGCTTCTGTCCCCAGCAGCAAGTGCATTTCTTGATGGCACCCGCCTTCATGAAAAACGTTGGTTTGAAGTGAACATGTAGCAGTGATTCTTCGTAATAGTTGCCTGGCGGGGGGAGCGAACGCTCGATGGGATCGACGAGCACGGTGACAGGGCGGACGACGACCGTTTTGCCTTTTTCGTCTTTGATCTTAAATTCGGCTTGCCGTAGCTCATGTTCTGTTGGTAGGACATACTTCGCGTTCGGATGTCAGCAGTGGACCGTATCAAAATTCGAATCCATACACCTAGTCCGGTGCGGAACGACACGCCGCCGATACAAGTACTTCACAACGCGAAGTGCTTCACGGGCTGACCGCTGCCATTTTGACTTGCACCGTCGTATATCCACCCGTGCGCAGCACCCACCACTTTCAAGATTGTAAAGGGTGTGCGTTCTTCCTTGCTGCGTCGGCACCGAATCTTTGTGACGCCCGAAATGCGTCCATGCAATCGTCGCATATTCCACAGCGTGAGGAATCATTTGTCCCTCGAAGCAAAGGATGGAATAAACAAAACACGTACCGAGTGCTGCGCCGTGGGTGTCGGTTTTGAAAAATCGCGACGCGATGCCCGTGTGGTCGACCCCTGCGGCTGAATGCTTCTCTGCATAGTTCGGGCACCAGCGACGGTGTCGGTGCCGTATATAGCATCGTTTAGGTAGTTCATTGAGCTTGCCTCAAATCGTTGTTGCTGATGGTAGAACCTGAGTGGCAGTTGCAGCGGATGCCTGTCAAGGTGCGGCAGTTTAGTGCAGGTGTGCAAAATAAAAATTTGCAATCGCGCACCAGGCGGGCAATGAGTATGAATTTGACGTCATAATACTATTGCTTTGCTTTCACTCGTTCTTGTACCGACTGCCCAGACCAGTAACCTCATCTCGCACTAAGCCCAACCGCTTAACTGCGCAACAGAACCAACTAGACTCTCAAAATGCCCAGAACGCACGGAATGCAATAAAATGACATGATCGAGATGTTCCAGGTCTACTTAATGCTCGACGTTCCTACAGATCCTGTTGCGTAGGTAGTCTCTGGAACCCACGCATGTCAATTAACAGACTGGCGGCACTTTCAATGAGCTAGCCTCGGATGTTCCATTATCGAGAACAGCACATTGTACACCCCCTTCCTTTCGCTGTGGTGGATCACAACCGTACCGAGGTTGACTCCTTCAGACCTTTCCCTCGACTTCTGAAACGGACGCAGAAAGGAGTTGCGTCTTGTTTCCAGTCAGCGGTTGTCCAGTTGGGTCTGATCTTTGCTACACGCCGGACGTATAGGTTTCTTCTGTCAAGTGAGCTCTTGCAGTATGGGTGTCCGCAAGGGACTATGCATGCCTTTGCAAGTTCGCCCTTGTGGCTACTACACCGAATGTCGTAGATAGGTTATGACTCTCTTATGGCATTCGAAAGATTCCGACCAGCGCCGAGAGCGATGATCTTAGGTCGTGTGCACTGTTGCTTCTTGGGGCATGCCGGAGTTTGAAATCATACAATCAGAACTACCTTCAAGTTTTATGGCACTCCAGAGATTCAAACACGCTGGCTTCGTTCGAGATGTAATATAATTGCTGTGTGCCATGTCTGTTTATGCACCAGGCCGGTCTCGTTTACATCATGTCATAGCCGCTGTCTTGTGCCGCCGATCCTGTACCATCATCCACACTTCTTCCCTGAGCCGAGCTTGGCTTCCCACTGTTCTTCACTAAAGTTTAGCAGTGCGAGAAGGGCACTAGTACGAGCGCCTTAACTTACATCACTAGGCTAACGCAGAGCA
>TARA_R110002003_G_scaffold296_9_pt1 | contig 33630 bp, 31 predicted proteins | sample TARA_R110002003 | Tara Oceans TARA_R110002003 (sample SAMEA4396441) | marine metagenome | biome: Westerlies Biome; feature: [SRF] surface water layer (ENVO:00010504); material: water (ENVO:00002006), including particulate matter (ENVO:01000060) such as... | depth 5 m | reverse complement strand
TGGGAGGAAAGATGTTACTTTCTCGTTCGTCTCAGCGTCCGTAGTAGCTTCACCTGAGGTTTCGGCAATCACTTGATCGACGAGAGCTTGTAATTGTAACAAGCCTCTCTCCATGGTTCTAGACTTGTACCCCTCAATGCGACTGCGGACTAATAGAGCTTGCGTGTAGACTTGCCAGTTTGAACTACCGCCTTCTAGAACTCTTGTGGCGTACGGTATTGTCTCCTCTCGAGTGAGGCCATCCGCTGGATTTGTGTTCTTGATGCTCTCAGCAAGAGACAACAAGATGACCGAGTCAAGAGGATCGAGGAGCGGCTGGTTCGCGGGGTCTAGTTGTGCGAGACTAGCAGGCAGTGAAGAGTCATCTTTGACGTCCGTAGAAGCCGACTTCTCGGTGTACTGTATCGACTCGTGCAAGGTGTCATCGTTCAGATCCAACGCTTTCGGTTTTGAAGCTTCTCCTGCTGTCGAATCCGCCTTGGAGTCTGCACTTCGCGCTAGAACTAGTAGTTGACTAGTGTCCTTCTGTTGGAACTTTGTCCGTTTACCCATAAGCCCAGTCAATGCAAATTCGAACTTGCGTTGCGTGGTTGCTCGATCCAGATCAGCTTTCGCTTTTTTGTCGAAACCATGATGTGTGTGTATGGCGGCCCTCTCCAGCAAGAAGTTTGCGTGGAGGTCCTCGATCTCGGAAGTCTTATTAGAGCTTGACAGTAGACCCTCAACGACGTCAAGGTCGTCATAGATTGCGGTCTGTAGACTTGAGGCCGGTTCACTCAGTAGCTTTTGGTGCACGAAGTTGACCCTCAATCGCACCCAAGCCGATAAATTGATGTTCTTCTGAATTGGTGGGCATGTCAAAATCGCCTCAGCTAAGCAAAGGAGTTCGATATTCGGCGTAAGCTTATATGCCGCTACTCCATCTGCACTCAGCGTAGCGATCAAATCTGCGCGGGTTTCCTTGAGTGTTGTCGCGTGACCGGAAAGGTCATTTGGTAGTATCACTTCCGCTGACTTGAAGGGCAAGGGTGGTCCTGTCACCGTTGATTGTATGAATGCATGTAAGGCCGCGATTGCTGCAATAAACAACAGGTGTTGCCGATATGCTGCCGTTTCCCGAATGGGTGTTCCTTGCTCGTCGCCTCGTTTGGATAGTAATACGCCAAGTCGATGAAAGATGTAGTCGCTCCATATGGAAAATCCATCCCGCTTGATGGCTCTTGTGGCTTCGTTGTCGTCGTGTCCTAGCAGAATTTGAACGTCTGGTTGCTGGAGAACGGCATAGAAGTCCCCTGATTCGGTAGCCTTTAGTACATCCTCTAAAACGGCAGTAAGCTCTTCTGGTAATGAGGCTCGAAGGAATTTGAGCAAAACATCCCCCATTTTGTAAAGGCTACAGAAATCTTGCGTGGTGATATGCTTTGTGTGAATTTGCAAGCAACAGGCAGACAGACGATGACTAACTTGGTGGAGTTTTTTGGTTGTGGCGTGCTAACCGCATTTGGCCGCGCTTAGTATGAAGTCACATCCTGAGCCCTATAATCGCCAGACGTTAACGTGGCGCAGGTGAGTGCTGCGTAGGCGACTTCACATTGAGCAGAGGTTCTTCTGGATGCATGCAAGGAATGATTTGCATCGTCTGGAGCTCCAACGATCATACCAGAGTAAATTCTCGGTAAGGTACGTTATCGATCGGTACGTTATCGATAAGACTGATTACGCGGTTATGGAGCTGTTGCCTCCGAGTCTCTCAATGTCCTTACTTCCAGACCATCATACACCATTAGGCAACAAGTACTACAACGCCAGGCAACCCAATCGGAGTCTGTGAGACAGCAGTGTTTATAATGTCGACTGAAATGCCCAAGTGCTACCAAATTGCAACAATGCCTCCAACAGCAGCATCTAGCTCTACCCCACCCGCTTCACAATCCTCCGCATTACCTCCATCACATAACGCGACAGAGTCTACGTCTGATGTACCAGACTGCTCCTCTAGTGAACAACCTGCGTCAGATGAATCGAAAGTCGTTCCGTCGCGCAAGCCCCTCCTTCGATTGGAACTCCGTGATTTGTCCTCGTCTGGCTCACGCGCATTCCTTCGCCTCGTGCACGCTTCAGCGGCTCTCGAAGATGCCGTTGATGCCGTCCTCAAGCTTCTATACAAAAACATGCGCCCTTCATGTATACCCCCGACGCGTTCCGTGACACTAGTGCTCCGCGACATGGATGGTGTAGCGTACACGACCGGACTCGACCTCGACGACGACCACAAGGAGATACATCTCAGTACCAAGTACATCGAATTCGTACCTGAGTCGCGGCAAAAGGAGGAGATACTTGGAGTGCTCGTACACGAGATGGTGCACTGCTGGCAACATAGTGGGTTCGGGTCTGCGCCTGTCGGTTTGACAGAGGGTATCGCAGACTTTGTGCGTTTGAAGGCAGGCTATGCGCCACCACATTGGAAGAGACACACGGACTGCGACTGGGATGCCGGCTATGAGCGGACTGGATACTTCTTGGACTGGCTAGAGAAAGATCATGGTGCCGACATCGTGCGGAAGATCAACGAGGCATTGAGAGAATGCCAGTATGATGCGCACAAGCTGTGGCATGACTGCTGCGGTAAAGGCATCGAGAAATTATGGGAAGACTACAGAAAGAGCGTTGAGGATGAGTGCGACAAAAGTGAGAGCAGTTCTGAAGATATTACAGACCAGAAGGGCCAAGAAGATGTCCCAGCTCAGGAGAAGGACCAGCCAGCGCCACCTGAAGATCACAGGACACCACGCGAAAAAGCGCGGAGAGGCGGTAATATGCACGTCCCGGTGCGGCCAGGCACATCTTCATGATCCGCAAATACTAGCCATTGTGCCCCAAAGCACTGCCTTATCCACTTACCAAACTCGGATGCCACTCCCAAGTATAACTTCCTTCTATACAAATAAGTATTTCCCTGCTCAGAACAGGGTGATGTGGGTCATGAGTGCATTTAAGAACTGCGTGTGGTAGCTCACCAACCTCCTTACCAGTCTTTGCGGGAGTCAACCGGTCAGCGGACGACGTTCAATTATGAGGCGGAGCTTCAATGGAGCAAGCAACTGGTACTTTGAAACTCCTTGTCTCTCTCTCCGTACGTTCATGTGAGGCCAAGCTACAGCCCTGTCGAGCCTCGCGCCAACTCGTTGCCTGAGGCAGAGCTATTCGTGGCAGCCTTGTACCAGCCATTGTGTCGCGTAGCGGAAATTGGGTTGCGACATTCATGCGCTCTTTGTACCTGCATATCTGCATTCTCATGGGGGATTATGCGAGCTGTTCCCAGCGGCATTTCACGAATATGTTCCACTTCAGATTAGCGTTTGAAGGCAACGGAAACAGTCGTCAGGAAGCATGTCAATCATACTTATTAGTTGCACAAGTAGTATTAGTACACTGCCCACGAATTCAACCTCAACAAGCCAATGTGCCTACGCAAGGTCTTGATAATTTGAGCACTCGAAAGCGACCCCAAAAAATTCACGGGAGCTTTCAGCAAGCCTCGGCGCTGACAACAGGATCGGGAAAAATTGTAGCAGGGAGATTCGGTCCATGTGGGGCCCGGTAGTGCCGGAGTGGTGGTGGAGCGCCAGAACCACCGCACAGCACCCATCTCACCACTACACCAACACAACAAAAAAAGAAACACGTCAAAGCCCGATGCGGGGGTCGAACCCGCAACCTTGAGATTGCGATTGGATCAATCGTCGTGTTAGGACGTGAAGCTTAAGAGTCTCACGCTCTACCGATTGACTGGAGAGATGTTAGCGGTGGTCGATTCTGAGCGAGATCGAGTTGAACGTACGCTAACCAGGCTGTTGTGGTGTTTGATGGCGAGTTTTAAAAATTAACAATATATATAGAGACTGTTGACGCATCTGTGGTGGCTCATGGGAGTGGACCATGTTCGGCGCGGGCGAAAATTTGCTTGGTGTTCCCCGCGCACTTCAGCGGTGCCGGCCGCAACACACCGAAGAAAATATCACGTAACACATAATGTCTTCAATAGGAGGGTCTTTGGTGGTATCACCTCAGTATGCTGAATCTACTCCATGGCAACAAGAGGGCGAGATATCGATCTCCATCTCTTCTCGCGTTTCCTGCTCACTCCCACTTGACCAGTGTCACAGAATCTGACCGATCAAGCCATACCTCCGATGGCCAGATCATATGCTCTACCAGACCAATAGTCTTTGCATAACACAGCCTCTGAGCACTAACATATATGGCGCTCATGGTTTCTAGAACGTCTGACATGTCTGCCTTGCGAGCCACCTCACACTGCCCTACCTTGACCGGATTCCTGCACGGTATATGCTCTTGCAGATCGTGCATGCATGGCTCCAAGCACACACTACAATTGGCTAGATCAGACCATCCTCTTGTGAACTACTGCCCGCAAGGAATCGTGGCGGAGTACCAAGGAGTAAGCTCGCGCTGTGCAGGGCCTTGCAGAACCCAGCCAAACGTTCCAGCATGCAGCCTCAACCGTGCTGACGAGTCTTATTGTGACCTCCCGCGTATAGGTGCAGACGGAAAGCGTTGGTAAGCGATCACGCGCGGTTTGCGAGGTGGTTTGTTGGTCTACTAGCAGTTTCTTGAGGTGGACGGGTTGCGAGAGATAGGGAGCGGTCGGTGGGGCTGCTCCGTATCGGCGCGAATCATTCGTGTGGTGACTTCGTCAACATTTGACGTCACAACACATCCCAAACTTCATAATTGCGTCTGTACCTAAGCTATCGCGTCCAAACACGAAGACTATTGTGAATCGCATTACGCGGCCTGTTTCACCCAGCAGCGATCTCGGAAAGCGACTGATGACCTTTCCGCGATCGGGCAACGTTGGACAAAAAGCAAAATCCTGTCAACATGCCGCAAACTCGAGATGACGTGAAGTTACTGGCAAATGCGGACATTTAGTACGATGCTCAACATAAAGAGAACCTTGAGCCGAATGTGACTGAGGAACAACCAGCGAGGTATTCACGGGAAGTAAGCCTAGCAGGTCGAAAGAGAGCCTTCGCCAGCCACAGACACGAGACGGAAGAAGCAGAAGGGTGGTTGCAATCAGAAACCTGTCTCAGCGATGAGAAAGGAACCGGAGACCAAACCGAGTGATCAATGCCACCAGAAGAAAGGGGATCAGCCAGCGAAACCCCGGCTTACAACACCTGATCTCGAGTTCGACTATGATCGCTCGCAACTGCGAGATCCCAGACCTACACCCGGTCGCAAAGCCCGTCCCCGCTGGATCGAATGGGATTCGACACAGGAAATTAAAGATTGGGTAGAGTCGGCTTTCGAGATCGCGAAACCCGCGAAACCACCCGGCCGCTTGAACACAATGCAGAAAGACAGACTATTCATGGAGACCTCGCTACTCAACCCCTTCACTATGTTCCACGCAAAGTATCGATGTCACGAGCAAGGTCGCGATGGTTCCCCAACTTACGATGAGGCTGGTTTCGAATTGGACTGGGCGAAAGTCAACGAGACCACAGGCATACAATAAAAAGAAAATGGTGCGAGGCATGGAGAACGCTGTGTCTCGGATACAACGAGTGCAAGATGAGATGTTCAGTTGCTTTTTCGTCGAGGGAGACTGGCCAGGTAAGAAACGCACACCAATCAATTCGGTCGTAGATATCATGAAGGATCAGGTCTCCAAGGATCTTGGAGTACTCCATCATCAAGTTGGGCCTGAGACCCTTAAGCAGTGGCGCAAGAAAGGTTTCCAGCCGGTGCGGTTTGAGGAGTGGTGGAAAGAGCCAAACGAAGAAGAGAGGAAAGATGCGGAGGCTCAGTGGTGGCAAAGCCATTAGAAAGGACTTTTAGTCGAAGCTACACAAACTCGGGGACCGTCTTTGGCGCAACAACGCTTGAGGTCCAGCCAGCATTGACGCGGTCAGAACACAAGCTTCTTACAGTCTCTGCATACCGAGTCTTGTATTTCCTCAAAGGTCTTGGTCCACTGCTACCAACAATAGTAAAATTTGCTGATGATAGCCAGGGATATATCTTAGAACAAAGGCTTCAAGTGTGCTCCAGTTCAGTTCTAAGGAACGCACTGATGAGATAACGTATGACCTCGCGACACCCCGAACCCATCGTATGCGCTTGTCTGACGGTTTTCTGTGATATTCCAGACCTAGTGGCATTGACAGCACACTTGCATCTGCTTCCATGGATCAGCTATTATAAAGCACTTTTCCAACACGAAGCACATCCTACAGTCATTTTTAGGCCGCAGACACGCGGTGCAAAGACCCCAAAGACAACTACCTGGAGGAGCTCCAGGCTGCTCGGAGAGATTCAAGAAGATCTATTCATCCTGCGCTGCAGACTCCACACGCGGATCAAAACCAACACGTGTCCAGCTCCACCATTCCATGTCTATGCGTCAACAAAGCACGCTTGCGGATTCGCATTCGCTAGTGAAACATGTTACAAATCCCAACATGCACACGCAGAAAACACACATGCTCAATACGACCCTAGCGCCCCACCGTTGGCAAAAGCTTAACTCTCGCTTCCCCTAGTCAGGCAGACCCCAAGGCTTTCTCCCTCAACCTCATCCTGCGCCCACGACACACTCGCCTTGACCCGCGTTCCAACGCACGCTTGCGGTATCGATAACCACCCGCAGCAACAGGCGATCCCTTCCCGACCACGTGGTTGTGTCCGTTTGACCATGCCTGTTGTGGTAGGCCATTGTTGCCTGGGGTGCGCGGCGTAGACATGCTCCAGCGTGAGAGATCTTGCAACGATGTTTCAGGCTGCTTGGGTGTCTAGTTATTGATTTGGTAGGACTTGAAGTTCTGACCTACCGCGGCAGAGTGAGAGGAAGACTTTCGCAGCGGCCCAATCCGCTGGACTGTGAGCTCCGACAGCTTCGAAGAATGTGCATGCGTTTGGAGTCATATCATGCCGCATCGATCGACTATCACGGGTTGTTAGGTTTCAAGAATGTGAGCCGCGTGGCTTGTCGCCATAGGGCGCATGCTGCGTTTCGTTTATGCCACCGTTCCTCGGAGTGTCTGATGGCATTCCGCGATGCCTGTTGATGTCCCGTAACTGCAGCGATGGAGGGAGTGTGCTATGTCACATGCACGATGCTCGAAGGCCAAGGTGTCATTTTCTTGCAGTGGCTTTGGATATTGACATGGGCTCGTCTAGATGTTCATTGCTCAAGCTAGGTATAGAAACCGCCAAGGCGTCAGGGCATCACTGCTTTGCTGTCGACTGTAAGTGTATAGCATCCACTCGTAAGTTTGCAGATTCCCAGTCACGAGCGATTCAATCGCAGTGCATCATTCTGCCTGCTCCATAGAGTGGTATATTCCCACGGCGCACCTTGTCATCTTGCATCTAAACCGCGGATGATTCCTCTCGGCACTTGTAATTGATAACTCACCCCTCACACCACGCAGCTTTCTCGTTTACCATTAATTCGGCTACCGAGACAACTATCCACCACTCCGGATCTGCAGCTCCTGGTGGCGTCAGCTCCCCCGTGCCTGAGAAGCCGCTGCAACGGTAGCGGGAGCGGGCAAGGCACACACACGGTGGAGAATGCGGGTCAGGCTCACTCGGCCATGCAAGCAAACAATACCATGTGCATGTGGTAGTCGTGTTATGAGCGGGAGGATACGATGGTGATGCTGCTCGCCCGACTTTGAAAGTTTTATTCGCTGCGTTGTGTTGGTTGTCAAGGGTCGCTTTAGTCAAGTTTACTCGGGTCCCTGTGGCTGTGTACCTTCGCGAGGCCACCATGCCCAAGCTAGTATTGCGCTTAGACGGCTATCAATGGACGCCTTGACCAAACTATGTTCACGATTCGGATCGAGCTTGTGAATCAAGTAAATTGAAAATTGTATTGCGTTGTGGTGCGAATCCCATGTGCCTTTCTCCGTCTTCGCTTCTACAATGCTTCCTAACTGCCAAGCATTCATAGCCTACGCGGTATATCATACATGCACAGCCTCAAAAGCGATATAAGGGATTATGCTGCAGCCTGGGATCCGGGTATGTCGTCGGGCTCAGCGAATCGTAATGCTGCTGTTCCGACCAAGCTCGCGTCCTGGGCATGCTAGTGGGTGCTGCATTTGGCATACTAGAGTAGCTTGCCCGGCCCGGGTTACTCGAGTACGAACGACTAGATGACATGACCGGTTGGGGCATGCCATAGGCGTCGTAATGTGGGGGCGCAGAGTCGCTGTAGGAAGCCGGTGATCGGGCCTGCATTGGTGCGGACGGGTTCATCGATGCTGTGTTCCAATCCCAGTGCGCTGTAGCGTTGGAGACGCTTGAGGCTAGAGAACGTGGCGGAGCGAATGCATAGTCGGGTATGGCGTTGGTCGCGTGTGTCATGTCTGGAGATGTAACAGTGATCGGCAGGTCGTACGCGTGGGGAGATGGCCAAGTTAACAATGCCTCGCTATCGAAGCCTGACCACGAGCGATGACGTCCTGCGGAAGCATGGTGTGGATGCGGCGGCATCAAGGTATCATAGGAGCCCGAAGAATAGGGTGTGTACTCGTCGTCGTGGGTATAGGAATCGAGGTCTGCTGGTGGGCTGGGTTCAGAGGGCGAGCTGGCGCGGCTAGGAAGGGTAATGCCTTGGTTTTGGTAACGGCGTACGAGCACAGTGTATCTTTCTATATGTCAGCAGAAGGTTACGAGTATCGAGACAAACGCATACCTATTCTTGATGCAGTTCTTAGATCTTCCAGGAAAGTGCTCACGCTGGATGTCTTTCCAATGTCGTCCAAGATGTGATGTGGCCTCGATGAGCGTTTGGTCCTGACCAGAGAAATTAGCATACCACAAAAGGTACTGCTGATATTTTGTGATGGAGCCCTCCATACCTCGTCGTCGCGCCATTCACTGCGATCCAGCTCCGGATCAAGGGACTGTTGCCACCGCTTTGCACACTCTGCATTGGAGTGAGCCGAGAAACGAACTGTCAAGTTTATGTAGCAGCACTTACGGTCTGCGCTACGCGACTCGACGCAATTTGCTACGAGCGTCCATCTGATTATTGCTATTAGCAAATGGAATACATTGTGAGGCAACAACAATACCTTTGGCCATGCTGCTGGACGCCTCTGGCGAGTAGCAAGTCCTCACTCTTTGACCATTGCCCTTTCTTCAGCCCACCAGCAACCGAATTATGCCACCTTTTGCGACAGTCCTTATTCGTCCTTCCTGGGAGTTTGGCAGCGATTCTGCACCTGTGAGAACAAGTCAGGACCGACCTGGAGACGTTGACTTATAAATGTAGACCACGTCAAGCGGGAGAAAGCATACCAGTCTTTCACGTCGCCACCTCCAATCACTGTATTGATACAAGTCAGCCGAATGTCTGTAGCGAGACACGGTGGCAAGGCAGAATTTGAGATTGATGCAACGCAGCCATAGAACCTTGTCTTGGTCAAGAGTGCAACTTACATTGAGCCTCAACTTCTTCTCGTAGTTGCTGATCCTCAGCTAAAGTCCACTTTCGAGGTTGTCGACTGGAAGATTGCATTGTGATGCTTTAGCTTCGACACGCCACTTCACTTCGTGGAATTATGACAATCCAAGTGTGACTGTACTCTTTGCTGCAACGTCTGATGAAGGAGTGAATCCACTTCAAAATGGCCAAGTGCTAGATGCGAGTAAGACAAAGACGCCACTGATGTAGGTCGAAGGTGAAGTCGGCAAGCGCAAAATGCGATGCAAGACGACGTCTTAAACGAGGCTGCTGTTAGATCAAGTACGAGTAAAGAAGGTCCAGTTTGATCCTGAGACGCAACTTGGCGTGCAGTAAGAGAGTGTGTCTGAGGCTTGGATGAACTAAGACTAGGATGAGCAATACCTAGGCAAACAGATCATTCCACAGGAGCACTCGCCAAGGCCCTTCCATAGGATACAGTCCCTGCTCGGCAGGGCTTGCAGGTGTGCTCACCTACATGACCGAGCCAAGGAACTCCGACCACTGACATGCACCATGCGTTGTAGTGAGGCTTTGCAAAGTTGAATCGACGTATGGGATTAGCGCAACATCTCACGGGCCATTGATGAGCAGCGGTACAGCCCCCGTGTGCACCGCTAGGGCCCACCCTTGCACTTTGGTAGGGCTGCATGGCCATACACCGCTAAAAGTCGTTGTTTCCCGAATCAAGCGACGTACTGCTGTATGAGGCAATAAGCTTATCGCTTCACAATCGTCTTTGTGTAATTTCGAGAACGGCCAACTGTGGCCACGATGATTATGTTACTATGGTAGCCTTCGACGATCGACCAATAGACTGCGATCTCACTGGGTTGTTCTCCAAGATCGATATACTTTCTGGTACAACCGTGCAGCAGATTGGGGTGAATCTGGCTCTCGCAAACAAGAGAGAAGGAGCGCTTCCAATGAGGGGTATAGGAGCAGGATCAAAGTTTCGAACAGCTGTAAGGGCAGTTACCAATCAAGACATGGACTTGCAGGTCCATGCGAACCGTGGCTGTGCAGGTCGGAGTTCCACATCGGGCCATGCAATAGTCCTGCATCTGGACGCCTTACCGGAGCACTCTCACAACCTTCGCACCTTCAATGTACGATGAGAACACCAGTGCGGAAATAATTCATCCAGAGGGCATTGCGCTTAGACGGACGGCTGCGGCTGGTCATAACGTCGTTCGTTGGCTGATGGTTTGCCGACCTTTGCGCCCGGAATTGCCCAGTGACGCATGATTTAGCTGCAGTGAGCACTCGCATCCAGAAGTGTCGTTGCCAAGGTGTCCGTCCATTTCGTAGGTCGAAGAATGATGATGTGGAATTACTTGAGGCGAAGGCGATTGATGATGAAACATCGTACAACGACGGCAGTCCCGACCTTAAACTGCGTTCCACAGGCGGCGTGCATCAGTCTTTGTGCAAATGTAGCAGGCGTGGCAGGTTCGGCAACTGCCCCGCTAGCGTGGCGCCATGCCTAAACAAGACGTATCGACGACTACCACCATGACTTCACGATTATTGCAGTAGAAGTATGGCTACTATGTCCTTACTTCTTTCCAAAGAAGACAATCGTCAAAGAAGACCGCTTCTCACTCACATGAAGATGTAGAATTCGGCTCTTATTGAAGTCGAGCAAGGCAATGTGCGAGAGCGGGTGCGGGGTTGCAATTGCAATCCTACTTTGCACGAATGAACAGTTGTCGTGCTGACAAAAGAACATGCTGCAGCCGAAGGGAAGCGGTAGGGCTACGGTTCGGGACGCACATGGGATGAACGTGGGGTTCGCAGGATGACGTGAACACTACTGCAAGCAGTGCCAAGTGAGGTGAGGTGTGTGAGCATGAAGTTCGCAAAAGCTCTCTTGAAGTGGTAGCATTACAGAGACTCTCGTTTACGAGCCAACTATATGTGTTCGCTTTGCCCCCGAGACAGAGGCTCATGCGTCAGACTCCCACCGCTGTTTTCCTAGGGCTGAGCCTAAGGCTCCATGTGCGACGTTGAACAACGCCATTCTGCGCCCGCAAACTGGTAAACCACAACGGCTATGAGCCACGATGCGTCGTCATGCTGATTTCAGGCTCTACCTCACCGCGCGCCATGAGAGTGGACTACACTGTTCTTCCCACTTGAGTTTTAATCGAGGTGCCTTGGCTACTAGAATAGTTTGACCGGTCCTCGGCCGGTCCGAATTCGTGGTACCTGAGATATGACATGCACCTGGGGTAATTGCTTGACCAATGGATGTTGCTGAGTAGGAGAAGTGACATGCGTGAAACGGACACTCCTAGACCAGGGATTGGCGTGCTCCATTGCGCACTGGCCTGGAACCGAGGTATTTTGACCGCTCAGATATTGAAAAGGTAAGAGCTACCTCCGGCATGGGGGGTCGACCGTCTAGAACTCCGGGGATTATGTTTTGTGACCGGTCCGCTGCGAGAGACCTTGCACACGTCATGAAATGACCGCCTTCAAGTCTTCCCCATGATCCTCTGAGCTTTTGCCAGGAGCACCGTACTCTCGCGTCCCAATTTGCGTTGGCCGTTCGGTCCTCCTCGCGCCTTCGCCATCGTCTTCCGAAAGCGCTCCCGTTCGGCCAGCCTGATTGCGCGCTGCTTTTCAGCTTCCTCTCTCGCCCTCCGGCGTGCTTCGGCCTCTTCCTTCTTCTTCCTTGCCGTCTCACTTTCCTTCTGGAACGGCTGTGGACGTGGTCGCCGTTGCCTCCGCTCCGTTGAATGTTCAGGTTGAGGATCTGGTGACTTCTCCTCCAGCATCTTCACGCGGTCTGGATGCGGCTCCAGGGTGGGTTCAGCGGCCGGCTCAGCTGGCTCATCGTCGCTGTCGGCGGCGACACTCTCGCGGTCGTAGACGGATTTGTGAGGCGCTTCCCCATCCTTTTCACGTGCTTTCAGCTTAGCATACTGCTGCTTCAGCTTCGCTTTGTGAATCAGGTCCTTCTTGATCTTTTGCACTACATTTGATTTAGCATACAGCGACGCTCACGAAGACATCGCCCACTAACCTTTTCGCTTGTACGTGCCGTCGGGCAGATTGGCCGGCCCAACTGAAAATCCCTTCTTCTGCTTCTTGGCCGACTTTCGCGAGTCGTCCTCGTGCGGTCTTTTAGAAGCCATGGTGTTGGTAGGCTTTGTGTTCCGTGAAAGTGCTGCAGATGTTCGCTGTGCACCGCTATGAACCGCTAGTGGATAGGCGCAACGGAAATCTTCGCCAAGCTTTTGAAAGTGGGTCCACGGAGCCAGTCACAGCAGGTGGAGCACCGCGGCGGAAGACTCATGCTTCAGCTTCGAGCACCGTCGCAGCACGGCAAAAGCCACTCGCTTGCCCGCGGGTACATGCAGCAGCGACGACGCATTTCCGTCGTGTGACCTCTGTCCATCGCCAAAGCGTCGGCCTCTGCCGGTCTGGAACGGACGGTGCATTACTTATCAGCATCGATTAGGAGCCACCAAGCACGCCTTTGTCAAGAGTGACGGCGCGTCATCATTCGCAACCCTGCCGCAAGCCTCTCCGCACCTTTCAGCCGGAAGTTCCACGACGTTTCGTCTTCAGAACCGGGAAGGATGGCCGCGCAATGAAGCAGCCGCTGGAGCCAACGCATCTCCGTTTAAAGTGGAAAGTTTACCTCATGCCACTCCCCGGGCCAGCAGCTGCTCCAACCGCTCAACACGTCCCCGCCGTCCCGAGCTGCCATCTCAGTGCTCCACGTCGGTCACGCTCCATAAGCTTGCCACCACCATATACACTGTCTGAGCGCTTTCTTCCAATGCTTTTCCTAGCAAGTCTCCATTTTGAACATGCCCATTTTCCATGATCCGAATGATAGTCCGCCGAGGCGGCCGACGTCACGTCAGATGTCATTCGGTGAACAACGAAGAGAAGGAACGTCGGGTTCTGCATCTGACATGTCGCTGCTGAACACCCTGCACTTTGCGGAGTCTACAGACACTGAAGTCCGAATTGATATGGACTCGGAGGCACCGAACACAGAACGGAAGCCTTCGACATTCGGTCGCGTAGAACTAATTGAGCGACTGAAGAGGACAAAAAGCCCGCTTTGGTCGCAACGTCAAGATGTGAGTCATGTCGGTGACCAGCTCCGGTGGACTGGGGACTGCCTCTACGAACATAACGGAAATGCTGACACGGACCCGTAGCCCGAACGAAGTCGATTCAATAGCCCTGAGCCTCGATCAAACTCCTGTGATCGCCCAAAAACTCCAGCCTCTTCCGCCACCGAGCTCAAACCCTCTCGCACATCTACTCCAGACTATCTCCGAGATCCCGCAGCGGCGGGCCTTGAAATCGAGCGACCTCGATCCGCCCTACACTCTGGGGACTTCAGAGAGAACAAGGACGGTGGAAGTTCAGGCGGCAGCTCAATCGTCACGCCATTCCTGGCAACCTCTCCTGTGGCACCATGGAACCGCTCTTTTCCGGCAGCCGCTCTCCCATCTACGCGCAATGAAGCATCGTACTCTTTTGATGCATCATTTGGTGCCGAAAGTCGTGCAGTGTCTCGCGCCCGGGCGATATCGCAGTCATCGACCAGCTTGTTTGCGTTTCTGCCGCCCACAAGTCCCCTAGTGCAGCAGGCAAACAACACCGATCTCGACTTCTCCTCCCGGCCAGGGTCAAGGCAAGGCTCGAAGAGCCCGGAAAGAAACAACCGACGCCACACCTTCTCCCCGGCATCGTTCCAGACATATCGAACCACTCCGATGGCTCGATCCGCTTCCGGCACTCCGGCTGCACGCCATCTTCGTTATGGAGGCGCTATACCATACCAAGCGCATCAGCCGAGACGTTCCATGACAGTCAATCAGTCACACTCTCACTCGTCTCCGCAGACACCCTTCCTGGGTTCAAGACGCCCTTCCTTTTCATCTGAAGCATCGCCCCTACAGCATGCTCCGATGGTCGGATCTTACGAAGAGTCAATACTGCGTGGTCGGATGTCCACCACACCGTCTCGACCACTGGACTTTGTCGCAAAGATCGGAGTACTAGGCAGAGGGCAATGCAAATCGAGTCTCAAGTGCCCGCCCCATGTTACAGTACCGTTCCCTGCTGTTTTCTACAGTTACAATACGGGCAAAGGCAGGATTTCGGATAACGAGCCAAGTCCGTACGTGGGTCTTATTGACCTCGAACATACATTACCCACACCGGACGAGGGTGATGAGAGTGGCAAGCGCAAGCGAAGGCATGCTGTACCACCACCTGATCAAGACGACCTCGATTTTCGGATAACGCGATTGAATGAAAGTACTAGCCGGGGTTCGATAGACGATTTGCGGAAGAAGGAGAAAAGGAAGCGAAGGTCCACATCGCCGAAAGCGCCACCGGGCGGTAGCTACCGCATTCCTCCCCAAGGTCAACTCCAGATTGTGCTCAAGAATCCCAACAACACTGCTGTGAAGCTGTTTCTTGTGCCTTACGATCTGTCGGACATGGAGCCTGGACAGAAGACGTTTATCAGACAACGCAGCTACTCCGCGGGTCCCATCATCGACATGCCCATATCCTCGCGCAAGAACCTCGGAACTGATCGGCCTGAAGCCGCCCTCAGTAATTCCGATGATCCGAACGATCGGCCAATATTGCGATACTTGATTCACCTGCATATATGCTGTCCATCGAAAGGGCGCCATTACCTCTACAAGAGCATCAGGGTTGTTTTCGCCAATCGTGTTCCGGACGGCAAGGAGAAGCTGAGAAACGAGATTCAAATGCCGGAGCCAAGATACAGTGCATACAAGCCGACCCGCGACCTCCCGCCTTCTCAATACACCTCCTCAGCTGGAGCGCAGCTCACCGCCGAAAAGGCTTTCCGTCGACGGAGCGCAGGCTGGCCTCTGTCCAGGTCGCAGCAAGCGTATGACCAAATAGATGGGCTAAGTACTCGTCCACCGCTCCCTCCACCAGCTGTGCAATTCACCGGTGGCCCACTCAGCTCATCTGCATCGCCGGGATTCAGCTCGCCAATGCCTGACCTGCAGCCCATCCCCTTCAGCCTCACCCGTCTTACTGCCATCGAATCACGACCAGTTTCTCGCGACCGCATGGACGTCGATAGTAAGATTCCCTTCCAGACGCCCATCTCTTCGCCAAGACAGGACTTTGGCAGCCCCATTAGTCCACAAAGCACCTTCGAAAAGCTCAATAAGGGTGATGTTGGTTACGGCGGTAACGCCTTTAGTCCATTGAGTAGCCCAACCTCGCCGCCAAGTGCTGGCCTCTTGTCGCAGAAATTGCGTGGACTAGAGGTTCAGCGCAGCGAAGAAACAGATGCCTGATCTTTCTGATGCGTAAATGTTTTCATCCCATACACACCCGGTTGTATAAGATGGATGTTGTAGTCTCTTTTCTTTCATGTTAATACCCCACTTGCTATCTTGTGCATAACTACTGGCGCTAGAACTCCGCGCCGATATCAATATACTCTACTCTGGCTCTCCGCATTGAGATGGCCCCTAGCTTTCCTCTCTTGTCTCTTGCCGTGATGTATCCAACGTGATCATATGTCTTCATTCACTTCTGTCGTTTATGCCACGGGCAGTAACGCTTCCTGGCGTAGCACTCTGGCGAGAAACATCCTCGCGTGGCTCGACATCATCATGCATGTGGTGTCGATCAAAGATGCTGCTCACCTCCTCAAGAGAAAGGCCCTTTGTTTCAGGCACGTAAAAGAACATAAAAACAATGACAGCAACCAACACTCCGACATACACGAGATAGTATTTCCACATAATGCTTTTCAGAGCAATGGGATTGACATACTGGTTGAAACATGTAGCCACAGCTTGAGAAACCCAGAACACGCTGGTGCCTTTTACTCGCAGGTGACTGGGCCATATCTCGTTGACATAGAGAATCGGAATTGGCGTCAGACCGATGACATATCCGCCGAGGAAGAGGAAAAGGAAAACAATGACTGCGTAGCCTGCTGCTAGTGAATTCGTTGTCGAGTAGAATGCGGAGCAAATGGTCACCATGACCATGAAGACTAGCATGGTTCCGGCGGACGTGAGGAATAAGCGGCGCCTGCCGAGTCGTTCTGCTAGAAGTGCGGCGCCGGATGCTAGGAGCCAGTTGTAGATCTGAAGGCCGCCGTTGAGGCCTTGTTGTTTGAAGACGCTGGTGATGCCGTTGCCGACCCATTGCGTGGCTACTCCGATTGTTATGGAGAGCATGAGTCGTCTTCGGTTACCAGGAGTGTTGTATAGGGCTGACCAGCTGACGTCGCGGCTCTGACGATCCAATTCAGCCGACGAGGTCATATTCGATAATTCGGTGAGAACCATGAAATTTTCAGCGTCCCCGTTTGCATGGAAGGTGGCCATGATTACCGCGGCCTGTTCCTGTTTGCCATGCGCGACAAGCCACCGAGGCGATTCAGGACAGATGGAAAGCAACATAAGCTGGCTCACAGTCCAGAACAGTTGCACGGCCACCGGTATCCGCCACGACCATGAACTCGCCAATCTCAGCGCTCCGTATGATGTCCACGCAGCCGTCATCGAGCCGACGAAGTAAAACGTGTTGAACAAAGCACCAGCAACACCCCTCTGCCTTGGATGCGCAAGCTCAAGCAACAAAGCCGACGAGGAAATCGTATTAAAGATAGATGCGAATCCTACAAGCAGTCTCATAACCAAAAACTGCCCAGCAGTCTTGCAAAACACCTGCGCAACGAATCCAACACTCATGCCCAGATTCCCGACCAAGATACCAGCTCGACGGCCAAACTTGTCGGAAAGCCATGGTGCGGGAAAGAACGCGGCGATGCAGCCTAGAGGCTGGGCTGCGACGACCAGGCCGAGGAGGTTGATGTTGGAAAGGCCGGCGAGGTCGCGGTACCAGATGGGATTTGCAATAAGGCTGGAGATGAGGGCGCTGATGGAGCCGTTCACGATGGCGCCGAGATAGCAGGTCAGGAGGAGGAAATTGAGTTTGCGGAGGCCGGGGTCGAGGATCCAGTTGGGGTGGGTGTTGTTGGAGATGGTGGGGGATGGCATGGTGTTGGATTGGAGAGCGGTTAATCGATGCGGCGCACAAGCTCAAGCCGGTAAGAAGATGAGCGGGTCACGAGTTGGTTCAATGTGGTCGACGATGGAGGTCTCGCTGTGAGGTGAGTATAGCCTGGATAGGCTTATGTCAACAAGATCTGGGCATTTGTGGTGGTTGTATATGCACGAAACCCGTGAAAGCTCTTCATTTTGTGTGCATCTCCGTGGATATGGATATGGTGCATTTTCAAGTTGCCATCTGAATGCGGGCAGCAAGCGTTGAGTTGGGGGTGGGGGGGTCGCCAACAGAGCTGCCCAATCAGACCCCACGGCTGCCTTGTGATGTCGAGTAGCTCCGTCATCGTCAGCTTCACCACCTACACGACCATTGCATGATATGATTGCGCAGCCCTGGCTTCGTCATATTAACCCGAACAGTTGGCCATCCCATCGTATCGAATCAGTGGATCTCCTCATTGACATCGCTTCCTCAGTCCTTTCACAACATCCACAGAGGTCAAGCATGCTACGGGCGCTTCAGGAAAAGTTGAAAGCACGGAGGGAAACCTTGGACGAGTTCAGTTCGTCCCAGAAGGGCGTGATACGGGAGCTTAAGTCTCTTGGGCTATGTCCACGCTGTTGCGACCTGGTCAGTGGAGCCATTCTGCACCGAGTCGATCTGGCGTCAGTAGAAGCATCCTGCAGCAATTTCACATACCGACACGTACTCTTGGCCTCTGAATGTCGATTCTGTCTGTTGCTGGCAGTATAGGGAAGGACAAAGACACCACCTATGGGGGACGAGTCAAAAGGCAGTCCATCTACAGCCTCAATCCCAAATATGCCGATTACAATGTGGATAGCTCGAGGGCTCTTCTTGCCTTCCAAACGAGGTATGAGTCTAATGACAGATTCGTGGGCGACGGAACGTACGGTCTATTACACCCCGACTTTGCATCCGACAATCTAAGGCCTCGTATCGTCGACCCTGGATCTGTCGACTTCGCACTCGTGCAAGAGTGGTTACAGTTCTGTCAAACTCACCATACCGCCACATGTAGCCTTACACAAAGACGACAAGTTATGGGACTGAAGCTCATCGATTGTCAGACGAGACTTGTGGTCCACGCCGAAAGTTCCTTCCATTACGTAGCTTTGTCCTACGTTTGGGGGGCAGTGACCGTGATAGAGAGGAGGAAGGGTTTGTTTCCCTCCACAATCAGAGACAGTATGAAGGTAGTCTTTAAACTCGGCTATCGCTATCTTTGGGTCGATAAATATGTATGGGCTGGTGCAACCTCGTACTATGCGCTTGGAGATTAACGACTATAGTGTATCAACCAAGTCAATGACAGCGAGAGACATCACCAAATATCGAACATGGACACAATCTGTAAGTCTCCTTCGGATGCAAGCGAACAAGAGTGGGATACTAAGTAACGGCAGATACAACCAAATGCCATGGCAGATCTGACGATTGTGGCCGCCGCCGGTAACGACCCTAACTACGGCCTGCCAGGGGTTGGTAGGCGAACTCGTCAGCAACAGAAGTCCCTAGATCTAGGCATCGCCACTTTGGTAGAGATCTTCGACGACAGAGCAGACATTCGAAAGTCTGCCTGGGCTTTACGTGCTTGGTAAGCAGTACCGACATCCAATTGACTCGTGACATCGCACTGATTGTTCCTCTCATGTCAGGACTCTCCAAGAAGGATATCTGCCTCGAAGAAGGTTAATATTCACGGATCATGAAGTTTCGTTCCTCTGTGAAAACATGTTCTGTCAAGAATGCGTCAGTCAGACTCTTCGCAGCCGTGCGGATGGTGAATGGGATGGTCAAGATGGCTCACATCTCTTCGGTGTGATACCAAATCGCAATTCATACCATTTCGGCGCTGAGCAGATTCTGCACGAGTACTCACAACGAAGCTTATCCTACCAAGACGATATCCTCAACGCTTGCCTTGGCATCCTCCGGGCAGCGAAAGTCCGGCACTGCTGTGGTATACCACTCGGAATGGATTCATTGTCTGGAGCAGTAGCAATGAACCTGCAATGGGCAAACAATGAGCCCAGTCTTCGTAGGTCTGGCAACAGTCTTCGTAGGTCTGGCAACAGGGCAGGCTTTCCCACGTGGTCCTGGACGGGAACCTTTGGCACCAAGATATTCTCTGAGGTCATGCAGCAGCCCTTAAAGCACTGTCCGGTGACTCTTGCCATATTGAGTGACGAGGTCCAGACTCCATACCAGTGGATGCAATCCAGTATCAGCGAGGGCGACCACAAATCACCGCTGGGTTTGCGCATCACAGGGCCAATCGGACAGCCTACATTTCTCGATGGTCAGGATCCGTGGCCATATATTGGCCGCAGTCCTTTTGGCGAAGGCCCTTTCATGGTTTTGCAAAGCTCGGAAGCATATACCACAGTGTTCAAGTTGCGATTGGACCTGAGAGGGGAAACATCCCTTTCTCTCACAGGGGCAATCGCGGTGCTCCTACAGCCTGGCTCAGAAGTATCCGAATATCCCAGAACTTACGCGATCTTGCTTATCTTGAAGCAACGCGGAGCAGGCTATGAGCGGGTAGGCATTACGGACTGGAGTAACGGATGGAATTTCAAGCGTACAATGGTACGAGGCGAAGGAAATAAGCTAAGCTATCTCTGGTACGGAACGCATGAGAGACCTTATTGGATACGTGACTTGACGATGCAGACTGTCTATGTTGAGTAAAAGAGCCAATATTGCTCCAAATTGACCGTCAATATCGAGAATGAGATTATGAAACCTCCGCCCTAATACAGAAGGTTCTCTTTCTTTCAGAGCAACCATCATCGCCATCTTGTAGCGGGTCAAGTTAGTCGTTTCCATCTCTCCATATGCTGAGTCAAAAAGGAGGCATGGATGAAGTTTCCTTAGTAGGCCTTCGGAATTTACGGCAAATGGGATTGTGAGAGGACATCTTCAGGCGTGTTGGCGTCGTCGCCATCTCGTGTCAAGTCACGTCCAACCTGAATCCGAGCTTTCTTCCATTTTCTTGCTTCGCCGATCAGCCTCTCGCTCTTCCTCTCGAGCTTAGTTTTCAATTTGTCCTTCTCCTTGATCGATGCATGCAGCGCATCGCGCTCAGCTTGCAGCAATTCTATCTGACCGTTCCTCTCTTCTGCCTCAGTGTTTAGCTTCTTCATCCATCCATTGTGCGACGTCGCCCATTCTTTGACCTTGACTTCAAGGTCCGCGATCTTCTTTTTCCCCTCTTTGACTCTAGCGTGCGATCTGGCCTTGTCTGCACGCAAGGTCTCGGCTTCGGTTTCGAGTGTGGTGACGGTCGCTTGGCCAATCAGCTCGTTGCATTCGCTGTTCTTGATGTAGGACTCACTGTGTAACTCAACCCATTTTTCATGGTAATACGACCAACCCTCCTTGGCGGACTTCAGATCCGCTTCCAGTACTGCGATAGCTTTTTGGTTCTTGATTGCTTCGACTTGTAGCTTTCGTGACTCCTTGCTGCAAGCATCTCGCTCTGCATTCGCTTTCTCGACGGAAGCTGTCGATCTATCCATCGCTCTGTCTCTCTCGGCTCCCTCCCTTCTTAGGGTAGAGAGTTGATCATCGTACTGCGCTCTCCCAGTTTTCCAGATTGCAAAGTCAGCCCTTGACCTCTCTTCTCTTTGTCGATAGTGTTGTAGTTCTTCATGGGCGACCGGTGAGCCCTGAACATGAACATTGAATTGACGACTATCAGTTGGCGCATATATAATTGATGGACTCATGGGTTGACCGAGTGCAACTGAGGTCGTACCTTGGCGAGGATCGTAGTTTGGGCGGCGACTATTCCTAGTGTGGTTGAGAAGTGTCGGAAGAACCTGCTCAGCATGGGGATGCTGTGTCCAAGAAGGTGGTAGACTCTGATTCGGATGGGAGATATTGATGCTTGCCTGGCCGATCTCTCTTCCAGTTGCTGGATGAGTAATTTGGTCGTGTCTTGGCGGTTCATTGGTATGCTCTTGGTTGGTGGAGGTTTCTTCTTTATGTTTATCTTCATCCTCTTCTTCATCTTCGTCTTCATCTTCATCTTCATCCTCTTCTTCATCTTCGTCTTCATCTTCATCTTTATCCTCGTCTTCATCTCCGTTGCGATCTTCAATTCCATCTTCAACATCATTCTCGTCATATGCCCAATGCTTATGAGCTGTGCTTGCCGGGGCATAGACATCCCACCTTGGCGCCATGTTGTCAAGGCTGAGACTGGTTAAACGGTGTGAATCCGGTTGCATCGTAAGGCTCATATATGCAGTTGCCGTCCACGCTGTAATAGTAGCCGTGTTTGTTCAGCGATTAGAACGCTCAAGTAGACTGCAGTGAGTGGCCTACGGGCCTCATATTATATTGCTACTGTCGCAATGCACACCGCCTAGAACATATAGCGAGGCGTCATTATTCGCGCAGTAGGGCCACCTTGACCCATCCGCACATACATTTCAGCCCGATACTGGCCGGAAACCGTCCAATGAGCAACAGCAATCCCACACACTGTATGCATCGCTTACCCTGTGCCAACACATGGGGCTTCAGCCTTGCGCCCTTTGCCCCGAGAGAGCAGGCACATCTGGCAGGTTCGGGAACCACGCAAGCAGGGTTTCCTCCGGAAGCTTCCCCGTCACGTGCAAGTGTTGCTGGTCTAAAAGTATGGAATCAATCTTTAATGACGAGCTGCTCGAGACAACCTCGTGATAGCACCAAGCCGGTGTGCAGCTCCGTAGAGTTGGCACAGCAGCGTCTCTCCTATCTCCTTGCTAGGTAAGACCCCATAAGTGCTTCGTGGTTCTCTAGGTAAGACCCGGTAAGTGCTTCGTGGTTCTCCCGTGTCAATCTCGCAATGCACCCAGTCATTTCCTCGATCAATGCGTCCTTTGCCTTGACTTCAGCCTCCAGATTCTCGTGCTCGGGCTTCCACTGACTGTACCATTTGTTCCAATCGTCATTCAGACCCTTCAAGGTAGTCATGGCCAGATGCTTTTCCGCATGCATGATCTGGAGGTTCCCGCAGCTTTTGATAGCATTTTCCAGCTGTGATCCCAACTGCGCAGCTGAAATGTCCTTTTGACCAATTGTTGCTTGGAGAGTCGTGCACCGGTCCTGGCACTCATTCAACTTTTGCCGTGCGTCCTTAAGATCATCCGTAAAGGTGATAACTGTTTCTCTCTTCTTTGTCAAACTCTGTTTGAGCTCTTGAATCTTTTTATCGTGGATATTGCGCTCCGACCCTGTCTTTTCGACTTCCTCTCTTAAAGTCGTGATCAACGCGTCCTTTTGCAGCAGCTCAGCCCTCAGGGTTTGGAGATTACTACACCCTCCTTCGAGATCAGTAGTTTGTTCACTGACGTTTCCCATCAGATCGGCAATCAGTACTTCATCTGCTTGCAACTTTGCTTGTACATTCTGGAAGGTGTTGTTGCAAATATCATATCGTGCCCTCGAATCCTCTGCCTTCTTCTTGAGAGTTGCGTTCAGTCGCTCCATATCCAATACCTGCACCTGTAGTTTCTCGTTTCGGTCTTGCTCATACCGTTCAGAGCTCCTACGACCTGCTTCCACCTCCTCAATGTTCTGTTTCTGCTTTGCAATTATCGCATCCTTCTCCTTCAGTCTTGCTTGCAGCTCGTCAAAATTTCTTTGCCACTTCCATTGTTGGCCGTCTGGCCCTGTACTCATCATGTCGACATCGTTCTTCAGGGTTACGATCGATCTGTCCTTCTCTGATAGCTTAGCCTGAAGCTTTTCGAACCGCATCCGCAAAGTCTTATGACTGGCTTCGTGCATTGCGTTCGCTCTCTCAAGCGCATTCTGCAGCGTGTTGACGCGACCATTCAATTCAGATCTATCGGCTTCCCACCGCGAAGCGCCATTTGATGGCCGTTGATCATCGCCGAAGTCGGATTGCCCAGCTGTGTGTTTGTCGTCGTGGTACTCAAGCTCGAAAGATGCCTCCGGATCATCAGCCTTGTCGGCAAGACTCAGGTGGGCGGACATACCACCAACAAGGCTGAAAAGCAGTAGTTGAAACCCTTGCGCTACTAGGCCGGAAGATGGTGGATTCCGTTGGCAGGATCGCAATTTTGAGGTATTGTCAATCTCAACCAGACAAGATGAAAAGTTGTTGTTTAGGCTCTCGAGAGATACCTGGACATTCTCTCAGCGCGCTCCGCCACGACCCAGGAGCTGTAGGCGACAGGTTGACCAGCACAGACTCCAAGGCTCATCAGCAGCGTTCTGTGGCTGCAGCTGAGGTAGCCTACGTAGTTGAACAATCCTCGATAGCGACACCCCACACTGCATGCGCCACTTATGCATTCGGCTAATTTATAAGAGTATCAGCCTTGTGACCTACCTATAAGAAGAAATCGTGAAAGATGTACGGAGACATATGCTCCGGGAATTCGGAAGACTTGGAACAGCATTTGTGGTAAACGAAAAGGGTTACATGATACCTCAAGGACCGGTAGAGAGCCCATATCCGTATTGTCGTGCTGTCATATTTTGTAATAGATCAAGGGATACGTAGCCTTCTGAAACCGCGAGGTTGAATTGCATGACTAGGATACTCTAATGTCATATATTGTTCCCGCTCGTGTGCAAGTGCCGTAAGCCTTCATCCTTTGCATGCACGTTTGCCAAGCGATGCAAATGAAGATCCCTTGGAGAAGGCAAGATCTTGAAACTATCGCCCTTGCAAGTGATTGAGCTACTGATTCATCTCGAACATGGCACTCACTCTCACCAAGGCGCGAAAGCAAACGATCTCGAAAGATTTCCGTTTGCTCACCCACTCACTGCCACCGAGGTCTTCTTATTACTTCTTCAGCATCCGTCGGCATCTACTGACCTTCCATCTCGGGAATCTACTCTACCCCAAACTCTAATATCAAGCAACAAAAAGGCTCAACATGCAGCTCTTCAACCTCGTCCTCGCCTTCACTGGCACTCTCGCTGTCGCCCTGCCCGCGGTAAGTCAACTTGGAAACATCTCATACCTCATAGCACTGATCAACTCTCTAGCCTCAAGGTCTCGTTCCTCCCAACGATGGCCGTGGCGCCACCGTCTTCAAAGAGCGCGACCTCAAGGGCAGCTCTGCCGCCATCCCCGCGAATATGTGGTGCACCGACCTTAACAACATTTTCGGCGACTTCGACAACAAGGTCCGCAGCATGATTGTGGAGAAGGGCTTTCGTTGCCGCTTCTACACGTAAGTGATTGTGCGTTGTGTTCTATGTGAATAGTGATTGATGGTAAACAGCATCTGGGGCTGCCCGGCTGATGGCCAGAATTACGAATTCGGCAGCAAGGACCAGGCATTGGCTGTCGGTGCACTTCCGGAATGGTTGGATTACAAGATTCATAGCGTTTGGTGCCTTGAAGCCTAAGGAGGGCAATCTCTTGTCGAAGGAGGTGGGATTGGTTGCTGAACTGCACTGGTATTGCAACATCCTTCTCTTACTCGAAAGCCCCATTTCGACTATGGTGTCCAAACGGATCGGACAGGCGTCAAACAAGGACGAACATCTCGAAGAGTCAGAAAGGTACTCCATTGATCTCTGCTCAGATCTGATGGATTAAATTTCAATATAATCAACCAGCTCATGTCTGTGCCTGCGTGAAATGTCTTGGTGCTGAATGCTGCTGCGTACGAAGACGGGAGGCTCGGCCAGCCTTGCGCAAGTGCGGGGCAGTGAGAAGACTCGTCCTCAGCCTCATGACGTCTGAATCCACCGCTGTTTGGACCCACAAGCAATTCCATTGCGTTCAAAAAAGTGCACTCGTTGCGGTGAGCAGTAATTCGGCCGACGTGGCTTGGCCACTGATAGTTGTGGTTCATTACACAGCCACAAGCCTTCGCACTTCACAGCTCGGTCTAACCCCACATCACCGGGGAACTCACGACTCCGCCGCGATTGCATCAAGGATTCGCGTGTCGGGCATGACCGACATTGCGAACATGTGGCGCCCTCGGTCAGCAGCGTGCGAAGGTGCGTTGCATTTAAGAGGCGCGTGTGATGTCCTCAAACGCCTTGTAGCCTATCACCCCGACTTGCCCCTCCCCCCGACACCGTAAGCACGTTGCGGCACTCGCCGAGCTCAATTTGCTGCCTATATTGTTCCCGACCTCCTCCTTTATCAACCTTCCTTTCCCGACCTCAGATACCTTTTGGACCAGCGAAAATGTCTAGTGGAGATTACTACGGCGGCGGCCACGGCCAGCCAGGACAGCAAGGCTACGGCAACAACCAGAGTTACCCCTCGCAAGGCCAGCCATATGGCGGACAGCAACAGCCTCACGACACGTACGGCCAGTCGCATAGTCCATACCCTCCTCAGGGACAGGTCAGTACCACAGCGCATCCCGGCGCATCCCATTTTCGAGCACCGAACTGACTCCTGAACAGGGCTACCAAGCCCCACCCCACGATTCCTACCAACAGCATGGCTACAACGCGCCTCCTCAGCACCAAGGCCAATATGACCAGCGCTACGACCCGAATCGCAGCCACTCACCCTACCCGCCTCCCGCGCAACAACTCCAGGGCTACCAGGATCCCCACCAGCCACAACAGCACGGCTACGGCCAGCAGCAGGGCTACGGCGACCATCAGCAGCAAGGCTACGGCGCTCAGCAACCCGGCTACGCCGGCGCCTCGGGTGGCCCTGCCGAAGGTGATCGCGGCCTCGGATCGACCCTGATCGGAGGGGCTGGTGGCGCGTTCCTAGGGAACAAGCTTGGAGGGGGAGCCCTAGGTACGCTTGGAGGACTTGTTGCTGGTGCGATTGGTGCGAATGTGTTGAGTGATAAGTAAGTTTCCCCATCTTCACGTAGGGAGTACTGGGAGTAGTGGCTAATGACGACGACAGGAAAGACGACAAGAAGAAACACAAGAAGCACAAGTCGCACGGTAGCGGCTCGCATCATGGATCGTCACACCATGGATCTTCGTATGCAGGTAGCTCCGCGGGACTGAGTGCGCTGTACCCGGATAGTCACAGTAGCCATGGTCATGGACACAAGAAGAAGAAGCATAGGAGCCGCAGCCGTGGTGGTAAGAGTAGCTCTTCTAGCAGCGACTCGGACTGAGTGTTGGTACAATCGAAATGAAAGCCTGAGATGGGCTTGTTGACGGTTTGGGACGGTATACGTGCGTGGCTGCGCCCATACGTGGGTGATATGTACTTGACTGTTAACTTGACCAACAACTGTTCCTATGAATAATGAAATGATTTGTACACGTCCTTGACCAATACATTATGGAAGGGTCTTGAAATCTTGGTCTATTGTCTTGTTGGACCGTCTTCTGGACGAGCGTCTATATGATCTGTCCGATGTACATAGTCGTGGATTCGTGGCTCGGAGTGAGTTTGATCATGATTAATGCCTGGGTATCTCACGCTGAAGAGCTCTTGAAGACCTCCGGGAAGATTGTCCGCAGCTCCTGAAGACTCCGAATTTGATACTTGGCGGCTTGCTTGTCAGGTTCTGCATCCTTTGGGTCAAGCAGGTGTGCTACTTTCCAGCCTCGCTTGTCAGCTGCCTCGCAGTTGATGTACGAGTCATCTAGCCAAAGTAAGCGATTATGGCGCTTACACTGCACGTACAAGTTGACTTACCAACAAAGTAGCAGTTCTCGTTCGATTTGATTCCAGCTTCCTGCATCGCCTTGTCGAACATCTCTACATGCGGCTTGCAGAAGAACTTCTCTGACCCGTAATCGCAGTACGTGATGCCCTCGAACAGATCATCGATCCCAAGCAATTTGACAACTCGCTTCCCATGCGTGATGTAGGCATTGGTAAAGAGCCATAGTCGGACCTTGCTGGTGTCGATATCCTGGATCAATTGGCGTAGTTCTGGATTCGGCTTGATGGCTTCTTCCAGTGGCAGGGCATCGTCGACTTTGCTGTTGTACTCCAAAGCATCGACTTTGTGGTGGCGTACAAGACCTTCGATAGCGAGGCCGTATTGTTCGTAATATTCGTAGTGGAGTTTATTGGCATCCTCCCGGGATAGACCGAGGTGAGTTTCGAAGAATTTGTCTGTCTTGGAGTTAGTGCTCGTGAGACGTCCTTATCGTAAGTCCACACTGGAGAGCAGTCGACAAGGGCGAATCAACGAGACGTCAATCCAATCTTCGGAGAACATAGTGTCTGCACTGCTACCTCACGTACCTATTAGTCCGGCCATCATGCGATGGATGTCGAGACCTGCACGAGTCAGTGGAGAGGAGAGCATCTTGGGACGGAAAGCACACTCTTGGAGTAAAGCTAGCAATTCATTAGCGAATTTACAAAGAGATCATGAGGCTTGTCGGGATCTTCGATGTGCTATAGTGCAACTTCCTCCCTCACTCTGCTCTTGTTGCATCCTACATGACTCCAAGACTATGTCGAGGGCAATCTTGATCGGCCACACCATAAATCCAATCGCGCGCGTTTAAACTTACACAATTGTCAATATCGAAGAAGAAGACCGGCTTCTCATTTTGCCCCGCCATTTTGGTGTTGTGGTGATTGTCGGGGGAAAGTGTGAAGGGCGCACTTGAAGAAGGTGCAATCTGTTTGGGACTAGTGCCTTGGCGCGCCTGAGTCGTTGGTCGCGCTCCACCGCTTTTCTCCTGGCGTGTCGCTCCACAAATCCATCACTATCAACCCAGCTCAGCAGCTCAACAGCACCCACTGCTTGTATCTGTATATCGCGACTTTTTTGATCGCTCTCGCACATTGGGTGTTTGGTACTGAGATCTAGCCCGTAGCTGTCGCAGCGCAAATCGCCTGCCAGCCACTTATGTCGACCACAGCAGCAGCACCGCCGTTCCTAAATGGCACCAGCGGTGTACCCACACACGCGCTTCGCGAGGCCGAGTTCCTACAGAAACTATTGCAGATACGCGATGAAGTGCTTGCTAGCAAACACCCGCGTATTCATCTCCCAGCCAAAGTAATAGAACAGGTTGCACCGCGTCATCCGCGATCCACGCCACCTAGCAAACCCGCGGCCAACGGCACCTCGAATGGCATCTCTGCCTCACAGCTGTTCCCCCCGCGACCGGACAGCGCCCTTCAGGCCCCTTCGACAGCAAACCAGTTTATGTCCCCTGCTCAGCCCACCCCGCGACCCTTTTCAGCCATATCCTCGTCTTCTAGCATCGACCCGGTGCTGCTTACGAAGTCTGACAACTTGGTCAGGGCAGAGTTGCAGCTCAGGCGCCAGCAGATAGAGCGTCAGATCAAAGACCAGTTTGATAGAAAGGGCCGTGGCAATGACGCCGATGAGCGTGACCCACACCTGAATGTGGAGGAGTGTCTCATCAAGGCACAGCTGCTAGTGCCGCCGGTATCTGGCATACGATCCACGACTAACAACAGCGATGGTGCAGAGTCGTTTGACGAGAATTCGTACTACTCTAGCAAAGCAGACAGCTGGTCGTCAGAGGAGCTTGATCCCAATCAAAACACCAATGCTGATCCTGCAGGGCCACTTATCTCACAGGCAAAGCGAATCCCCAATGCCAGTGCTCAGTCTCGACATGTGCAACCTGCAGTGATCGATCTTGACGAAGAAGCCTACGAGCCGGCCGATGATATTGAAATCTACGAGCCTGAGCCTGCAGGATTGAACGAGAATGCAGAAGAGGAAGACTATTCGCCACCTCCTGCTGACATTGGTGTGCATGAGCCTAGCAGAGGTCGTGCTCGCGATCGCGGTCCTCAGAACCAAGGTGGCACGAACGGGTATGCTATGATTTTCGTTCTTAAACTATTTTCTCCACATGCCCTATTGCGACGGAAAGCACATCACGCCAGCTATATCCGCCATTCGCATAGTATTCGTTCGGCTTTCTGCTTGTATAGTCATGGTCCCTTGGAACATCAGCTCACAGCCTGTTACTATCAAATCCTGGATAGCTTTGAGCCGAGGGACCGCTTGCCAGCTGAGAGACTTCCCAATGACCACCTTGAACAGTTCCTTCGACATCGACAATAGTACTAACTCTGTTACAGATCTCGACGTCACAGTCCGGCCGGCCCTGCTCCCCCTCTACAGAATCCACGGAAACGTCGGAGGGACGAGAAGCGCGAAGAGAAGAAACGCCAACAAGCGAACAAGCGTCCGGTCCGCTCACCTGAACCTTACATCAAAGAAGAGCCGCAGTCACCTCCCTCTTTCGCCGCTTACCCCGACACACAACCAAGCAAGCGTCGTGCGCTTCAACCCCTTCCCAACGAGGTGGATGTCACGTCCGCGCACAATTCTCCCAGAGCTCAGCCCGTCTACTATCGAGATCCCGAGCCGACTCCACGAACTTATCGCGAGTTTGACGAGCCTTCTTCGCCCATCGTCATTCGCGTGCCACAACGTAAAGTCCAGCGTGAGGAGCAAGATCTCAGGCGGGTTGCAAGTCTCCAGTATGCTCGACGTCCGTACTCCCCGGGCGGCGTTGGAGAGTTATATGCAGCAGAACCTCGCCAAATGCGATCGGCATCGCACGCGTTTGCAGATCGCCATGAAGTGCCCATCTACCGAGAAGCGTCGGCCCGCCCTTCGGCTGCGCCAAGATATGTTCGCGATCGGTCTCGATCGCCTGTGCATGAGTATCTACCCCGCCAACAGTCTCCTGTGCTAATGGCTCCGCCACCTCGCCGCATTGTGGTCGACCAATATGGCAACAAGTACTATGCTGCACCTGTCGACGCTCGAGAATCTGCCGCGCCGCCGTCATCCAGCCGGCGGGTCGAAGTTGATCCTTACTATGAGCGAGCCATTACGCGGGAGCCCACGATGCGCACACCGCGAACTCAAATATTCGACGAGATGCCACCGCCGCCTCGGCGATATGTTGAAGGTCCGGGACCCGAGATGATTGAAGCCCAGCCGTATCGTCCGCGCGAGCTATCGCGCCGTCCCATAGAAGTGGAGTACCGACCGCAATTCGAAGAGATGGGACCTCCGCGGGAGTACGTGCCTTCAAGAGCGTACAGTATGCGTCCTGAAGTTGTTCGCCGTGAAGTCCCAGAGGGGTATGTCCGCCACGAAAGTATCCAGCCTGGCTCTATGCGAGCGCCACAGCCGCAATATCGCGAAGTCAGCGTTGTACGTCAAGAACCTACGGATGATCGTCGCTACTACAGCGCAGCCCCTCAGCCGCGGCGCTATGTTGAGGAAGAGCCTGTTGAAGTGCAGGAACCATTTGCCCCGGAGCCTCGTAGAGTTTACACCCGCTATTAGTGCGGGCTGTATGTAGGATATTTCAAGGACGATAGGATTGTAATGTTTGTTGGAGCGGGATGTAAAACAGCAGCTTGAAGCTGGAGCACGAGACAGGACCACATAGAACACGCCATCAGCAGATGATTGGCTTTGGATAGCTTCTGTTCCAAGGACTATGCGTTCAATCTAACTATTCGGCCTTCTTGAATACGACGAGCTGATGAGGCCCACATGACTGCCTTTCGTGACGTTCCTTTAGCAATGACTAGCTATGGTACCTGCATGAAGCTCTGGAGCTTCGAAGTGTGTCTCAAGCGGGTGGACACTGCAGGCAGGGTGTAATCCGCCTGTGGACCGAGTTCTGCAGTCGGTTGTACATGGTCGTTCATTACCCATACCAAAGAGTAACGACTTCTGTCACTGAGAGGCTCAACCCCGCACATGACCGCTCTTGAAATCGATGCCCAGGTCGGTGGTACAAAGCCTCCGACTATGTACCATGGAACCGCTGATAACGCGGATGCAGAGATACGACACAGCGTCGCGAGTTCCCCCCACTGCGAAGCTTGTTAAGAACGCGGCAACTTCCAAGCGATCGAACACCGGAGATGGGGTCACAGTCAAACAAGCACGGCTGCACTCGCGTCGGATTGACAAACTGGTGCAAGCAAAACTCCGAGGTGAGTCGCGACGATGTGCATCACAGTACGTGGTCGAGAGGAGCAGTCACGGCCGTGACTCGCGAGTTCTATTCTGGTTCGGGAGCTATGATGCGGTAATATGGAGCTTGCCTGGCAGGCGACTATGCTCGATTCGGCTAGACTGGAAGTGCAGCATGCAACGCTGGGCAGATCCTCCCCAACAGGAGCGCTGCAACAAGGCAGGCGCGAGACAACCCTCGACGCGGCGAGACTGCGTCGATGGAGACGGCGTTGGAGGCTCTGCAAGACAGCGCTGATTGCAGCCTGGCGCGGCGTGCGTGTTTCGGGTGTCGAGTGCGACTGCGGCGCCCGCTGGCTGGCTGCATTTTGGCTCGGTGTGGTGTGAAAGAGTGGGTCTGCGTCGTCGGCGGTCCGTGCCAACGCTGGATCGAGACGCTCACTCGTCCGCCTTGCTCGACGCACGCACGCACGCTCGACTGCTGCTCTCCCGACCGACCTTCGTCTCCTTCCCTCACCCCATCACGCCGCCCGCCATCTCCCAGGGCGCCCTCACTACCACCACCATGCACAAGATATCCAACTTCACGGGCTCGGCCCGGCACGGCTGGGAGAAGATGGCTCCCTCGGCCGGCTTTCCGTTCTCGAGGTCCAACCACGAGATGCCCGTCCCAGCTCCGATCAAGCGCCCTTCGACGGCCACGAGCGCCCCGCCCGTCATCCCGCCCGGCACCCAGGTCAATCTGTCCTTCAACGTGCCCTTCTCGTCGAATCTGCCGGGGCCCGATCCGGACGACATCATGTGGGCGAGCCCGGGGGCAAAGGCGCGCTGGACCCATCCGGAAGGGACGGCAGAGGCCACGCCCACCCACAAGCTGCCCGTACACGCACAAAATGTCGACAACCTGCGGAACCTGTGTCGGGACGTGAGCGAGCAGACCGAGGGGCGTGTCCAGGCGACCGTCACGTCAGCCGAGTCTAAGCCGCTGCCCGGGCTCCAGCGCGGGCCGCTGCGGGCGCTCGTCACCAACGTGTGTCTGTCGGGCGAGCTGGAGATTGTGAATTCGATGCGGTGCAAGGTGCTCAACTCGACGCCCATCTCACTGGTAAGCTTCAGCTGTGTGACGTCGTCATCGTCGGAATGCTGACAAGTTGGCACAGCGGTCGTCGTTTGTCGACATTGACTCCCAGCTCATCATAGATCCGGCCACGCAGAACGTCAAGGGTGCCGTGCTCAACCAGCTCGACCTCATCTCCAAGACCACCAAGGCTGACATCTTCCTGCTGATGCCAAAGCAGCCCGACATCGAGACTGCGAGCTTCAATGGCCACCTTGACACAGGCATGGAATCGCGCCTGCGCTGCGCCATCTTTGGAGACCTGGAGACGATGGAGCACGCGAAGACGCGTGTCCTGATCATGATTGACCAGATCGTGAGTTCCCAACACCCCGCAGCGGTTACCGCTAGCGCACCGAGCTAATTTGGTTCCATCACAGCTCAAGCGTTACGTCGACACAATGAAGCTCGAACTGACCATGCACACGTTGATCTGCGGGCGCGGACGCAAAAACATCAAGATGATCGAGTCTGCCACCGGGACAGCCATCTATTTCCCGCCCCCGTTCCCTCGGCTCTTTGGGTACACGCCGGCAGGCGCCACACGAAGGCCGGACGATCTGGTCTACATTACCGGTGAGAACTCCGAGTGTATTCTACGCGCCAAACAGCGCTTGCATGATCTCGTCATGTCTACCAAGGTCTTTGTTAAGCCCGTCATGGTCACTGACACGAAGCTCGATGCCATCCTGCTGGAACGACTGGACAAGGTCCGCAAGATCATCGAGAATAATGGCTCCTACATTTTGCTGCCACCACTTGGTGTTCAGCGAGGCGTAGTCCGGGTTCAGGGCACGGATGTGTTGCACGTCGAGCGCACCGTGCGCGAACTGATGATACTCGTAAGCTGCATGCCTGGAATGGCGCAACGTCAGTACTCACAACCAACAGGCCGGTCAATTCTACAGTGCTTCATGGTTCATCACTCACCCTGACCCCACACAGCGCCCACCTACAGCCGCTGACGTACGTGCGATGCTCTCCGACATCTGCATCAACTCTGGCGCTGAAGTCAGCTTCGAGAAGCTCAACTTCCACATCTA
>TARA_R110002003_G_scaffold39_8_pt1 | contig 33750 bp, 31 predicted proteins | sample TARA_R110002003 | Tara Oceans TARA_R110002003 (sample SAMEA4396441) | marine metagenome | biome: Westerlies Biome; feature: [SRF] surface water layer (ENVO:00010504); material: water (ENVO:00002006), including particulate matter (ENVO:01000060) such as... | depth 5 m | reverse complement strand
AGTGTTTTGTGGCCGTGTCTACATCTTCATGTTTCAAAGCTTCCCACTTGGAGATAAAAGCTCGGTCAACCTTCGTGGCAACTTCCACGTGGAGAATGTGACGACGTTCGAAGACTTCTTGGTGGAGTCGAGCGCGCTGGACGACGAGATGCAACTCGATGATGAGGCGGCCGGCCCTGCCATGAAGGAAGAGTCGAAGTCAGAAGAGCTAGCAGTCAAGGTTGGAGAGACTGACGTACACAAGGAAGCCAAACCGGCCACGATGGATATTGACACGCTCTACCCAGTGTTCTGGTCGCTACAGCACTCATTCTCAAATCCGCCACGACTATTCGAAGCCGATCACTTCCAGCAGTTTCAGAGGAGTCTCGAAGCTACTCTAGCAAAGTTCAAGGAGGTGCCTACAGTCATACAGGCTGGAGACTCTGATCGCACAAAGGGACAACAAGATCGCGCAGACGATAATTACGACGCCTTTGCGAACACCTATAACCCCAAATATCTCACAAGCCGCGATTTATTCAAGCTCGAGGTATGCTATCAATGCAAATTTGGTTGAGGCGCTATGACTGATCGCTTGCAGTTGAGTGATCTCGCTTTTCAGCGGCACATCCTTGTTCAAGCACTGATACTCATTGAATTCCTCTTAGCACTCACGGAAAAGGCGAAGAGCAAGCCAATCTATCAGAACGCGCAGAAAGCAGTGCAGTACAACTTTACACTGCGCGAGGAGGATGTGAGTTTCCTCCCCAACATCTCCCCGCTCGGCTCTGCTCTGGCGCTTGCTTCTGAGCATGATCATCACCACCTCGGCTGACCACAAGTGCACAGACCGAATGGGCGTTGGGCATCAGGACCGCCATCGCAAATTACCTGCAGGAGGGCCCAGATGGCAAAATCTACTACCGAATGGTGGACACGGTACTGTCCCGCGATAAGAACTGGGTTAGGTGGAAAATGGAGAACTGCCAGCCATTCACTCGCGACAGGGTCCCCACCAAAGAGTATTCACAGGCAAAGTCTGCAGCGCAGAGAGCTGTACAGGCCAAGAAGCTGTCGAAGCCTATGGGTGTTCCTGCCACGCTGAGATTCCTCTATAATACAGAGGCAGAAAAGGGGCTTGCTCAACTACGACAGACTGACAGGTATATGCTCCGTTCACCCGACTGGCAACTCGATTCACTTCTCACGCCTGTCAGATTCAATGTACCAAACGCAGAGTCATATGCAACCAAAGTCCGAATGACTGACTTAGACTTGGACATGGCTGATACGGAAGAAGAAAAGCGCAAGGTGGGGGGCAAGAAAAGCAGCTACGTCTGGAAAGGGCTTCGACTTGCATCCAAGAGGCAGCTAAGCTCATTCGACAGGATTGAACATGGCAAAGGTCTGGAGGCTCTTCAGCCGGTCACCTCTGCCATTGAGGCGACTGGCGATGACACTGCACCCACAGTCTCGGATGACAGGGGTTCAGATCCGCAAGAAGGGCATCAAAGCGTCGAGGAGCAGCGGGCCGGCCAACACAGTCAAGTGACTGCGGACACAACAGGTTCGTAGGAGCAGGGGCAATCAGCGCCTGTACGAGTTAGGTAGGAATTGTCGAGGACTGGGAGCTCATGCACCTTCCCCAAGCTTTCCTTCATACGACGACGTGCAGTATGGGGAAAGGCTGTGGCGTTTTGCCGCCGGAGCTCACTGTCTGTACACATGGGTCTGGGGAAAGTATTTCCCGAGCGACTCTCGTCGTATCGACTCGGTCATCCGCCTCTCGCATTCTGGGTAGGCATACATATGTCCAGCCGCCTGCGGCGTCTGTCAACCTGCAACAACGCCACGATCTGCAACGGAGATCCAAATGCGGTGCAAGCCAGCGGTGGAGATGAAATGGTCGCCTTTGGATCAATAGCAACCTGTACGATATACTATTACCTGGCAGCAAAAAGTGGCTGCCCCGGAATCTTCTCTGATGTAACAAGAGCCTTCGAGCCTGGTCTGGTACCTGGCTGGGATGACGGCATTTTCTGGCATCCAGAAATGAGATGAGGACACAAGGTGCGGTCGCGGGCCGGGGTAGTGGCGGGCGATGGGGCCGTGTAAATCAGGCTCATTCAAGAATCAGAGTGCGTTGTCAGCAATTGATCCACGTTCGCGGTCGATGCTGCAGCCTGCCGAAATGAAAGGGACTTGTTGTACTACCTGTCACGACCAAGTCCACTTGCGAGAGCATCGGTGGTGTGCTACGTGTGCGGTGGAACCGTCTCCATGCCAAGTCTCCAAGCACTGCGGAAGCACAGCACCATCTCGCTTTCGACTGCAACGAGATGGCCGCCATAGTCATGGCGGCACCCTGCGGGTGGGTCGAGCATAATCTTGAAGGACAGTACAGTACAGCATGTTCTGCCGACGTGTAAACGCTACCCTTGCGACCATCAAACCCGCACTTGCTCCGACCTCCACCAATGGATGGCTGCAAAATCCGCCCGCGGTTTCGTTCCTCCTGTCATTTTACGCCCACGCGCATCGGTCCAACCAGGCAGTCTTGGCGGCGTTTTGCAACTGGACCGCGATGCCGCCCTCGGCATAGTCTTTGGAGATTGCTGATTGCGTACGCTGGCAGTTGTGTGGTGGTCTTTTCCCCTTCCCAAACGCCGGTGGTTACCCGTGTGCCTCACGAACCGGTATCGCGATTCGCTCGCTCGCACACGGTGTGCGCATGTGCCGAGCTCAGCTTGGGTGCTGGTACCAACTCGCTTGAAATTCGTCGTCTGCGCCTAACGTGAGCGTTGGATCGGTTGGAGTTGACATGCCGTATCAGGCACGGGAGAAGTTGGCGATCGCCGCGGAGCGGCCTTGGAACAAGCATGGGGTGGCTTGCGATCATGGCGCAGGCGGGCGCATCATTCCCTGCAGCGACGAGAGACAGTCCACGGCCGTCGCAGCCTCATGGACCGGAACGCTTCGGTGCGCAGCAGTGCAGTCGCACCGCGTCCACCTTGGGAGCCATGAAGCTTCGCATTCGCGGCCAGCCGCTGTCAATCCCAAGCGACACAGCGCCGGCGTTGCACCACACAGCAGCAGCAGGCTTCGAGAAGACCTGACTGACCCCGGGGCGGGCCGGGCTGTCGCCGTTGGAGGATCGCACGTCCAGCGGCCAGCCAGATCTGTTGCTCGTTCGTGCCAGCCTCGCTATTGGCAGCATCCACCCACTAGGCGCCGACCATTCGCTACGACCGATTGCGCAGGTGTCCAGCAACAGGAACACAAATCCAGCTAGACGCGCTTTGCTGGTCGATGCTGCCCCGGTGGTGTCTGGTGGGCACACCGACGGCTGAAGGCGTCCAAGGCTCCATGTTCATGCATCTCACGGGCGCGCTGGGCGGCTCAAAGGACTAGCAAGGCTGATGCAAAGCGTTCCTGACGCAATTTACGGGCCCCATCCGTGGTCAGGACAGCAGCTAGAGGGGCATCGCAGAAGCCGCCGGCCACTCGCTGCTGCATGTGCTTGCATGGCCGCAGAAAACGGCGGCGTGAGTGCTCTGGTTACTCGACAGTAGCATGGCACACTCGCGGGCCTCCCATCCCAAGTCCGACCTTCGACCTCACCACCACCATCGTCCACCCACGGCTTGGACTAAAGCAGCATCGCCAGCAGGCACCCCGCAACCTTTTCTAATAAGCGTTGCCGAGCCGGGGGGCCCTGCAACACTGTGCTCGACCCCCTGTCGTCTGCTGCTGCATGTCCCTTGAGCTCCCGTTTGTGCTATGGCCATGCATCAAGCCAATAATGGCGCCCCCATCTGCCTTGATGGCCGATTGTTCGACGCCATGGAGCAGACCTTGCTCGTCGGCGGTTTTCTCCACGCATCCATGAGTAACCTGCAGAACCCCCATGTTGACGCATTGCCGCCATTCACCATGGAGGGTAGGGGCCCCGGCACCAGCACACATGATCCAGAGCCCTTCCGGAGCGGGAGCGGGCGTCTTCTCCTTCACAGGGCCGAGCTACCGTATCCCTGTGTCCAGGGCTCGTGGGGACCTGCTGCCCTCGACTGTCACGCTTCTGGTTGTGTAACGGGCTCCAGATCCTCGATAGAAAATCACGTTCCATGCGTCGTCCCACCCCAGTCTTTGCACTTCTCTTAACCTCGATATTATCCGGATCGTCGACAGTAGAGTGCTGTCAAGCCTTTCTGTCTGAATGATCTGTCGCTCTCCCCTGCCCTGCCGCTATCGCTGATATAGCCTCCGACGGTTCCTGACCTTACTTACAAAGGGCTCCCCATCGTCGACTTCAGGTGAACTCTTTCGACCATCACGAGCTAGCCGGCTGCTCACCATCTCACCTCGATCAAGCATCTAGCAACAAGCTCCCTCGTCCAGCGTCGGTCTTTATTTGGCTCACAGTATCACCTCCCCAGCAGCTTCTATTTCGAGCTCGACGTTGCACCAGAACTCCGCGCCCCAATCCCATCCAAGGTGCGACATCATCCATTCAGCCTGCCTCTGCATAACAGCAATTCCAAAACTCCTCGACACGGGATCGCAAAGCTGTTTGTTTGTAACCACACTGCGACCTTAGCGAATCGAGTGTTCTATATTTCAGCTCGGGCATTAAAGTATCACGGCCATTGTCTCTCACTCACGCCGATCACCCGCCTTCAGCCCCGCACTGGGTCTGCAAATCGACCATCTCTACTCACACCAGGCTTTGGTATCTTGTAGCTCTCTGGCCATCAACCTTCAGAGTCTGCCAATTCTCTGCCGACAGACGAACGACTCCTGAGCCGGCTTCGTCCACGGTGAATGTTAGTGTCTGAAGTAACGAGGTCAGTATAGTCTTGCTCTCTGCTCGTTCCTGCACACTGACGCATACCACAGCGGCCAAACAGTCTCACTGTGACTTCTTCGACTCCGTCCCAAAGGCACCAATGGTTGACGGAAACTTCATTATCCCTTTGTCTCCGCCTAGTTCGCCGCGCATGTCTGCGTACAGCACGGCTCCCGCAGAGACTGAGTGGCAATCCTCGGACGTCCGAACTCTGGAGCACACGCCTCCACACTCGGACAGTGACATGGCGATGCTCCAGGCTGAGGTGTCTGCGCACAACTTTGATCTTAAGCGTCCTATGATGCGATCACACAAGAGCTTCCCATATTTGCTCGACAACAAGAGCCACCTCAATGGAGGATCCGAGTCACCCTCGGGCCTAGGCGATATCGAAGAGCACGACGTACCTAACGTCACCTTTGGAGGTTCTGCACCCACTAGCCCTATCTCCAGATTGACCCCACCATCGACGCACGATGGCCAGTCCGGCGAGAAGCTGGAAGAGCAAGATGATGACCTCATCCTCGATGAGAAGGATGAGAACGGCGATGGCGAGGGCAAGGACGAAGAGAGACCGCCCATGTCAGCCGCGGAGATTCGGGCAGCTAAGCGCAAGATGAAGCGCTTCAGGCTGACGCACAACCAAACTCGTTTCCTCATGAGCGAGTTTGCTCGTCAAGCTCATCCTGATGCCGCTCACCGAGAACGACTTGCACGAGAGATTCCCGGTCTTAGCCCACGACAAGTGCAAGTCTGGTTCCAGAACAGGTACGCCGATACATCAGCTTGCCCTGGACACTGCTAACAGAGAAAAGGCGAGCAAAGCTTAAGCGATTAACTAGCGATGATCGCGAGCGCATGATGCGTTCCCGAGCACTGCCAGACGACTTCGATATGGCCCAAGCACTGCACTCACCATTCGGCAACCATCACGGCCTTGGAACACCCCTTGCCTCACCAGGAGAGTACGCGCCAAACTTCTCACAAGGCAACATGATGCGACCTCTCAGCATCGACACCCTTCGAAGAGGACCACTCGACTCCCACATCTCGCCCACTGGTATTTCCCCTGCCTTTGGCGGCTTTACTTTCACACCACCGCAATCGGCGACTGATACTCTCTCGCCTGTTTCTGCCCATGGAGACTCGCCATTTGGCTTCAACTCCACACCACTAGACACCAGCCCAAGAACATCAAATCCCTTCTCGATGCCAGTCAGCGCTCCCCAAGCATATGCTGCACAACATAGCATCCCAAGGCTTACACTGCATGCCGACCGCATTGCGAGGAGTCGAGCAGAGTCCTTGTCATCTCCTCTAAGGACGAGCATGAGCTACAGCAGCGACAATATGCATGGGTCAGGGGATCCCAACGGTCATTCCGATGGCTCACGGTCATATTCTAGTTCGATGCTGCCCTACGGCATTGGTTACTCCTACTCACCAGTACCTGGCTTTCAGGCGTCGAGCTCAAACAGGATGCGCTCATTCTCCAATGGTGTGCCACGACGCATTGAGCTCAGCACCCACTACACCCCGAATCGTAGCCACCAAACACCACAAACCGCCCACTTCCCCTCATACTCCGGGTCACCCTTGGTAACTCCTCAAAGCTACGCGATGCCCCAGCTGAGCGCGCCACACCACCTTAGCACGTTTCCCAATTCGTACCTCCGCAACGATTCGGCACACAGCGATCAGTACCCCGGCGTGGGCTCCGTCCTCGGCGAAGTGATTGAGCATTCCAACCACAACCAGGACAACGATGACAATAACGACCAAATATCTCACCAGTCTTATTGAGCTATGTTTCACCATTGATGGTTATGCGCAGGCGTTATAGGGCGGGGAAGCATGGCACCAACAAATTCGACGAGTCTAGAGGCGGCAAAATTCCAGCAATGTGCCGCTCTTCGACGCGCTTGTGGCTGACATGTTTTGGGCAAGGTACTGGCATCTGACGACTCGTGACGGCTGCTTTGCTCTTGGGAGGTTGACGCGTTCGTCGACTTGCCTGTTTCGCCTTCCGCGACTGCGTCTTGGTGGCTTGTTTCATGTTGTTCTATTTCCCCGGTGGCGTCGAACGCTCAGCCAGCGCACACTTCCCCACTAGCACTACTACGTTTCAGCACGCTGGGTACTTCCATCCTATTGCTCTCTTTGACAGAAGCTAATTGCGCCGCTGGTATACCCTTCTCTTGTACGTACGTTTTCGTCATCCACACCGTTATTTACTGTCTTAATGGTGGTGGATGGGAGCACTGGCCTTTTCTACTTTCTTGGTGCTGTACACACTTTTTTTCGCATCTTTTCTTCACTTCTTCATGGGCTATACTTTTGCGCAGGTGCACACTACCAGATGCTGCTGCGATGAAAATTCTTCACTGTAGAAAATACCTTGTCAAAAAACGACCGATCAATGTCAACACGAATTCAATGATACCCCACACTTTCAACGGCTTTCGTACGAGTACACGCATGCACACTGCGATCGTCGCCCTTCTTCCATCTCGGATCCGGATATTGCTGCACGTATGTGTAGTCCCTGGCTTGGCACACGCAGATATTGCGCAGGGAATATCAATCATGTACTTGTATAGCCAAGCGACTCAATAGCAGCAGCATGAGCAAAGTCGCCACGGGACGTACTAGGCGACATCGGAACATTTGCCTCTGATGAGGGTCTGGCACTGAAGACTCTGTCTGAAGGGTAGGGCAGGCACGGTCAAGCAACAGCAGCCATTCGATTTGCCATGTAGCATCCATAACCGCCGAGTATCCCAATGTCATCCCAGCGCAGCTCAGCTCACGGCTTGCAAGCCCTCTGGTTCCGAAATTTGGTCTACAACGACGCAACTCGGCACTGCTACATGACCTTGACAGACCACTCACCACGGTGTGTCAAACGATACAAGGGACAGTGCGCGTAAAGCGCAACCACAGAGCGCACTACTCGCCCAGAAGCAGGGCCAGTGAGCATCACCGCGTCCCTGAGTCCAATCCTACTCCGTCGACGAACCATGTCCCATGCCTTGATGCGAAGAATCTTCCGCACAGAAGCTTCTATGGCTTCTGTGGACTGTCGATCCACCACCCATTTACCCCTCCCTCGCTGCAATCTAATATGGCTTTTGCGGCGCCGCATGACCAACGTGGTTGCCAGCGGAAGGGCTTAGTGTGCGTATTAAGGCTCTTTCTCCACACTTTACCCCAGACGGAGACAGCGGTCCTGCCATCATTTCGGCTTCTGAGGCTCAGGAACCGATGGTGGTGGGCTCGGTACTAGTGTTCCGTGGGTTAGTCAGGGTGATGTGAAGGTATGGGTATGGGAGTAGTCTGCTGCAAGGGCATGAAGATCTGGTCGCGGTGGCTAAAGTCGCAGGGCGTGCGAGCGGTGGTAGTGTCGTCGGTAGAGAGGATCTGGCAGTGTAAGAAAGAGGGTCCTTGCACCCGAGTCATGAGATGAGTACAAAAAACGTGCCTCTGGAGATGCGCCGACGCCCATCTCTAGGATCTGCATTTTGCGGGGAAACTTGGATGGTGGGCGTTTTGCCTCATAGGTTCGGTTTGCTGGACTTGCATATGTGCGTTTGTATCGATGTTCATGGTTGTGGCGGCAGGGGTGCTGTCCAGGGCAAGAGCTGCGAATGCGTGACACCGATATGAATCTCTTGCCATTTGGCCAGGAAGATCATGCCAGGTGTGGATCTTAACTTTATTAGAGTTATTAACGGCTGTGCTGGCCTTCGGGAAGCATTGATTGCTGATTAGATTGATGAGGCGCCTGCCAGCGAGCCGCCGGCGCAAACTTGTCGGTCCATGCCCACCTTAGGCTTAATTGAGGCTGGGCATCTCATGTTGTCGACGAATTGGGTGATAGCATTCACCGTTCTTCCAAGCGGATTCCAGAGCTTCGAGAACACAAGCGATGTCATGGTTAAGCGGGTTCTGAAAGGATGATGCTGGGCAGACAGGCAACATGCAGAATCTGGTGGGGATGGTGGGCGTGTGATCTGGTGATCGCTCGACATATGGTGCTGTGAGGCTGGCTGTCGCAGGACGTGGCGGTGTGATAGGCGACCCTCTATCGTCTGCTAGTGCTTGGATGGTACAGTAGACCTGTTCACGTATCGGCCGGGATCCGGTGAGGTCAGGGTGCATGGAAACGGTTCGAAACGGTCCTTTGACCACAGTCAAATCGAACCGACGTCTCAGGTCACAACAACAGCCACGCCAAAACTGGAAGCATGAGTGCGCCGGACTAGCGAACGCACGCAGTACTTCCCAATAGTCTGAAGTCATACCAGGCTGCCCTGGAAGACTGTCGCCGCAACGCGGTACGCTATTCCGAGTGTCCCTGCCGCTCCGCTCCTGAACTCTGCATCAGGTGCAGCACGACGATGCAGCTAGCCACGACAACGCTGCTTTTGCAGCGGAGCCCCTCCGCATTCTTCACGATGTGTTCGCATTCGAGCTAACCGCTGACATGACCGGAAGATAGGGTAAGGCGCTGATATCCAGTAGCTTAATGTCCGTGTGGGTGCAGGTACACACACGCCATGCTCGCACCGCCCGCATCGCGCCTGGCGGACTGACAACAGACACGTCCAAGGAGTCCGGAGCGTCGTGCCTGAAAATGACAATGGCACAGACGCAGGCAATGCCCGCTGTGCTCATCCCAACCGCTCATCATCCGGCTGAACGTGATGGTTCGACAGGAAGATTTTTGCCTGTCAGACATGCGGAGAACGTCGAGGGCTTGTGCCGTCTCGTACCGTCATTGGACCCCTTAAGGGCCGAAGGGGATCTTGGATTAGGATAAGTTGCGAACCGCTGGGTTCGCGAGGTGCGTGAGGTCAGCCTTGTGTGACCTCATCATGGTCGGCGTGGTGTTTGTAAGGAGGGTAGCTCCGCGAGTGCGATTGGTGCAGAGCGTGCAGCCGTTCTTCCCCCATGCGGAACGGAGATGAATGCTAAAAGAAGGACGATTGGTGGAACAGTCGGAACGAGTATCACGTGTAAGCGCGTGCATCATTGAACCAAGATTTGAGCATGTAGCTTCACATGTCAGCAGGGATCAGAACTGTTTCCAAGCGTAACGGCATGATGCTCCTGTAGGTAGGGCGGCCGTCGGTGGCCTTGGCAGTGAAGCATCAGGACAGGAGCAGGCAGCATCGCCGTGCCGTCAGCCTCAACAGTCTTGCCGAGGTCGATGGAACGCTTCTTCCTCACCTCTTGCAAGGCTAACCATCCCACGCAGCATGAAGATACAGGACAGGCCAAGCCAAAGCCAATAGACGGGAGGAGTGACAATGCAGCGGAGAAGAGACGGGAAGGAGCAACCAGTGCCATCGCTCGAACCACTCCCGCATTACTTATCTCCACACCTCCTTCCATAACTGCAGCGCGCAGCCACCAACGGCACGCCAGCAAAAAGCACAACTGTGCTGGTATGTTCATGCGAAGTCGATTTTGGCTCCGACCTGCCTTTTCCTTTCTGGCCGAAGGATGCTGAGGGCGCGCGCGATGGCGCTCTTAGTGCCCGAGATGTCTTGCTCACTGATCATGCAGGTCGCTGCTGCGGGCAATTGGGCCTCCGACGCCTTCAGCTCCTGCTTAATACGAGTCCGATGGCAGATCATGGAACGGCAGGCTGGCGCGCGCCGTTGAGCTTTTGTGGACCGCCCCAGCGACCTCGGAGGAAGTACGAGGCGTGGCAGCTGGCGGTGCTGGTCCTGCAGGGCTGCGCATGAAGAGGTGCAGGTATCCAGTATGGCATGCGACAACGGCGAGAGGTGGAACATCATAACGCCGGCAGCGATCGCCCTCACATTCAAGTACTCGGGTCGCCGGAGAGCAGCTGCGAAACTTTCCCTCTTTTCCCTTCTCCCAAGCATCGCGTAGACGGACAGAGACATGTCCGAAGCTACGCATGAAGTGGCTCGCTGCGATGGTTGCGATTGATGGAAAGTCGGCGATTGTCACAAGCGCACCATTCGCCTTTTCAGTGTCTTGTGGTCGTCGTTTCGTGGCACTACGAAGCACATACGAAGGCCGCAACTTGCAAAGTCGAGCAGATCAATGGACCTCTACCGGTATGGAACAGTCACTTTTGATCCGAGATCCGAAGATCAATAGTCGTCGCACGCTTGTCCAGCAGTCAGCAAGCCTACCCAACGCAACCGGATGATAACTTTCCGCTCATGGTTGGGCGCGTGAGGCGCTGCATAGTTGCTGGCAGTATCGCAGCTAGGTTTCAAGATCGTGTTGTTTGGGTTTCGACATGAGGTTGACGACGCCGTGTTTCCAGCAAAAACCCGGGCCGTGGCACAGCCAATGACACAGCATAGGGCCGCATGTCAAGCTACGGCAACATTCTTTGGTTCCGCCGCGCAATGGACCGCTTCCGTTGTCTTACCTCTCGGATAAGTCGGTCTAGTGCTGGCTAGCATTGGCGCGGTTCCCTTGCATGCGAAATGATGCGGACGCGTCAATCGGGAAGCCGGCGCTATCAATGTTGCGAAACGGCTGAGGGTAAAGTGCAAAGCTCAACATCATGAACTTGACCGTTTTCTTCGTGCTGCTGATTCTGAAAGGAAGTGCAGCGGCTGTAGCAACTCTGCTGGCTCAGACAAACAAGTGCAACGTGTGACAGCACCAGCCTTCAGGCAGCAATTAGTCTTTCGTCGAAGACTCATCAGGACTTGCCCAGGGTCGGAGCCCTATGACGAGTCCTATCTATGTAGGCGCGGAGTCAAGTTGCAGTCTACTAGGCTCCATTTTGCAACGCCCTGTATACCTCGAAAGCCTGGTAGATCGCTCTCCTCGCGGTTCACAGGCACGACTATTCAAAGTATTTGCGTGCAGGTTGACTGCACATGTACACGACCAAGAGCGGCCGTGCTCCAATTGCGCTCGAGTCAGTAATCCTTCTAGAAACATTCGATGAAACGGCAGGGCGACGCATCACCAAGGCAGTTCCATCGATTGGCCGGGGAATAGGAGGCTCACATGACCGGACTTAAGGCGGACTGGTTTTCTTCACATGTGTGGTAAATCGAGGAAACATGCGGTCATCTTGCATGAGAAATATCAACTGCTCGGCACTTTTTCCCCTCGATGATGGCGGGGCACAACGATTCAAAGAGGACTTCATATGCGCAGGATCTCGACCACACAATGCAGCGGCTGCCAAAAATTGCTCTGTCGCTGGTGTCTCCGAGCCAGGACTGCGAGCGGGTGCGACGCGACACAAGGAGCAGCACACCGCCAGGGCAGCAAAGGACACAAGGCTGAAATAGAATGTTTCAATTCAAGAACCCGTTTACCTGGTATGAACGTACATTGTGCATGCAAAGCGTTGGCGAAGACGGTGATGGATCTCTGTGACGCCCCCGATGTGTTTGCTCGCTGTGGCATGCCGACTGGGCAGCATAGGCCCCTCAACAGAAGGGCAGGGCTTCCTTCGTGCCACGAGCAATCTTAATTCCGGTCGTCAGAGTCACGTCAAGGCTCTGGCGGGGGGCGAGGTGCTGTGCTTATGCGACGACTGCGCTCCCGTTTGTTTTGGTGAGGAGCGTCCCGCACGCCTGCCTGATCGTGCCGCACCAGAAGGACTCACTGCTCACCATCCACCCTCGTGACGAACGTGCAATGCAATAAATAGGTGCAAAGCGACTGGCTGCTTCATGTAACGGAGCAAGCAATGGAGCAAAGACAAACCATGGCGCGCGTGAATGAATCGTATCCCCCAGTGTTCTTGGGCATCCCCAGGCCACTTTCGCCCTAGGCGGCTTAGCCTGCTCGCCTCCGAACAACCCAACATCACCCACTGGGTTTACGATTTTTCTTCTCCTCACCCCCATCGTTGAACTTATCAACACCAACACACAGCAGCGGACTCCGTGATTCTCACTCGAGCCGCTTGCCATTTCACAGCCCCGTCTGTTGAAATTCTCCCCGGAGCACCTGTACCGACCCTCTCACTCCCGCAGTGAAGCGCTCGGACAGCCTCCCGTCGCCCTATTCCCAGGAGCCGACCTCATCCCTTCTTTTTTTCGCCTTCCTTTCTGCACCCGAGTCGCGCTTCCAGCAGCAGACTCTTAATACGCAGATTGCACGCGCGGATCTGAGATTCAGCGACGTCACCACACATACCGAGCGACCGCGCGCAAGCCCCGACCGGACTGCCGCATCTCAACACACGACGCCCTCTTGCCTCACGGCAAAGCCCGCCACCTAGGTTTCTAATGAGTGCATCCATCTCGAACGCGCAAAACCCCACCATCGCCGCTTCCTCGACTACCACCGCCGCGAACAACTCCTCTGCAGGATCGTCCGCCGCCAACGTGGCCGCTGGATCGGCTCAGCCCACTGCCCGAAGCTCTTACGCCAACGCGACCCAGAAGACCTCTTCTCCGACAATCGCGTCTAGCGGAGCGCCGCCCGTGGCAGTGGGTGGCCCGCAGAGCGCGCAGCATGGGACGAGCTCCTCTGTGTCCCCCGTGAACGGGAGCACCTCCATCAAGCCCGCAATCCCCACCATGCCCGCTATCGTCAGCGGCGGTCCCAATGGCAACGGCAACGTTCCAGGCGACCACAGCCGCAAGTCTTCCGTACACATCAAGCAGACGCCTCCCACCACTGGTCCGCCCTCTGGCATCAAGTTTGGATCGCTTGCTGGCTCGCCCGCGCCTGCGCACGCTTCGCCCGTTGTTCATGGTAACCTGAACATCCAGGCGCAGAACCCGCGAGTCGCCTCGCCTGCGCATTCACCCTCGCCAATTCCCACGCCCATCTCTGGTGGCCCCAAGCCTGATGGTCTGCCCACGCGCCCGAACCTGGTCTTCGGTGGCCAAGGAAGTGAAGGCGCTGATGCTAGCGTGAGTTCGCCCGTTCCAGGGTGCAATGTCACGAACCTCAGTCTAACAATTTTACAGTCCCGCCCTATGAATGTGCCTCAACAACCGAACTCGCTTCCACAAGCCCAACATCTGCGCCGCGAGTCCTCCCAATCAGCGCATAGCGATATGAGCAACGCAAACATGAACCGTGGATTTCCTCCCAACGGCGGACGCGGCCGTGGTTTCCCTCCTCAGCAGCATTATAACCCCAACATGGCTGCCAACCATTCTCCACAACCATATCGCTCTGTTCCGCACCAGCACATGGGTCGCGGCATGGCTCCTGCTTTCCAGCCTCAAGGCCCAATGCAGCAGAACTCACCTTACCGTCAGAATCGAAGCCCAGCTATCACGCCTGCCACAATGCATCAGCAGGCTCATCTTGCCAACCCGCAGGGCATGCCTTTCTACCAAGGCCAGCCCTACGGACAGCCAGTTCGTATACCCTCTACTATGTCCAACCTTTCATCAGTTTCCGAGTCCAACAGAGCAAGTCAGCATGCGACTGCGCCTCGATTTTCTCAGCAATTTTCTCAGTCCTCTCAACTACCTTCGGCAAACTTGAAGGAGCTCGAGTTTCGAGCTCCGTCTAACCAGCCAAACGGTTTTCTTCAACCTCTCGATACTCTCTTTTCTTGTTCAGGTAACGGTTTCGATCAGTATCTAACAGCATTACCGAATCAGGCTATGTATGGAATGCCCCCCCAGGGCTACGACATGTACAATGGACACTACGGTCAGGGCTACGGGCTCCAGCAATCTATCCACTACCCGGGTGTACCTGCCAGTCCTGGTCGCGCACATGGCTTCCCTCAACAGATGGGTGCTCCTTATGGCGTGCCTGGTCCTTACGGTCAGCCGCCGCAAGCTCAAGGCATGTCACGTACTCCATCGAACATGTCTGAGCGCCCACCTTCCGCCGTTCCGCAGCCGTCTACGCCTGCGATGACCAACGTCAACCACATCTCGCACACACATACACCCAGTGTTACGGCTGCTAGTCCCGCGCCCAGCTCTACCTTCGAGCGTCCCAAGAAGCAGAGCAAAGCTATCGTGATTAAGAATGGTTAGTATTTGTAGCAATCGTCTCGAAACATGGTGCTAATAGCTTGCAGCCGATGGAGAAGTTGTAGACTTTAACAAACCAAAGGGTGCCTCCCCTGCGCCCGCGGCCGCGCTTGCGCCTCCTGTGCAACCTCGTTCTCCTGCCATCGCTGCCACGCCCACCCCACCCCCACGAGCTCCCAGTGCAACGGACTCCACTCGCGCTGATGAACCAGCTGCCAAGACTGCCGAAGAGAAGAAGGCAGATTTCGTCAAGCAGTTCCAGGAGAAGATCCGGTTGCAGGAAGAAGAGGCCAAGCAGGCGAAGGAGACTTCGGATGCAAGTGCCAAAGCCGAGGCTGAAGCTAAACAGAAAGCTGAAGACGAAGCCAAGGCGAAGGCCGAGCAAGAGGCCAAAGAGAAGGAAGAAGCCGAGGCCGCTGAGAAGGCCAAGGCTGATGCAGAGGAGAAGAAGCGCCTCGAAGATGAAGAAATGGAGCGCATGATCGCCGAGATGGAGGAAGAGGAGCGTAAGCGTGAGGAGGAAGAGAAGAAGTACGCCGAAGAGAAGAAGCGCAGGGCCGAGGAGGAGAAAGCCAGGGCCGCCGAACGTGTCAAGGAGGAAGAGGAGCGTCTTCGCAAGCTCGAGCGTGAGGCTGAAGAGGCCGAGAAGGCTCGTGAATCTGAGACTCCCGAGCAGAAAGCTGAGCGTGAGGCCAAGAACAACGCACTTTTCGCCGGTCTCAAGAAGAACACCCAATTCGGTCCTGGTGCCAACGCTACGGAAGACACCAGCGGCGATTCAACCCCGGCTGAGCCCGCAGCTCCCGCCGCTGTACAGGCCAAGCCCACCAGCGCCACGAAATCTAAGCCATCTGCTCTCAAGCTTAATACCGACAAACCTATCGAGCCTGCGCAGCCTACTGCCGGTATGCAGTCTCTCAAGTCTGCCCGATTCCTGCAGGTTAAGAGCGAATTGGCTGTCTATCCCGAGGGCATTCAGTCCCCGAACCCTGCCCTCAATGCTGGTAGCAGGAACAGGGGTCGTCAGTACGACAAGGACTTCCTGCTCCAGTTTCAAGAAGTCTTCAAAGAGAAGCCTTCGACTGATTGGGACCTCAAACTCAAGGAGACTGTCGGCGACGGTTCAGATTCCGCTCGGCCACAGTCTGCTCGTGCTCCTTCCATGATGGGCGGTCGACAACCGTCTCGCGGTGGCGCCGGCCCAGGAAACGTCATGGGCAACTTCCAGGGTTTTGCCAGTGGTGGCCGCACACTTCCTCCAGGCACTACCTCACAGCAGCGTTTTGAGCAAGCTTCCGGTCGTGGTGGCACAATGACTAACCCTCTCGCTCATGTCGTCATGGGTGCTGGCCGGGGTCAATTTCCCATGGGTGCACCTCAAATGGCGCGCAGCGGCTCCTACCAGAGCATGCCTCATGGTGGACCCAACTCTCCTCGCGTTGGCAGCTCGCGTGGCAAGGGCGGTAGCCGACGTGGACCCAACAAGAACGAAGCACAAGAAGCTAAGCAGATGCCTCTTACAGCTGGACAGGCTGTCAAGGACCTCGAACGCTCGCAGACTGGCTGGAAGCCGCCGACACTTACCTCAAGTCAACCCCAGCAGTCTTCCGGCCATATGGCTCCCGACATGGTGCAGCGTAAGGTCAAGGCCGCTCTCAACAAAATGACACCCGAGAAGTTCGACAAGATTTCTGACCAGATCCTTGAGATCGCTGCACAATCCAAAGATGAGACAGACGGTCGCACGCTCCGTCAAGTCATTCAGCTCACGTTCGAGAAAGCTTGTGACGAGAGTCATTGGTCGTCCATGTACGCCAAGTTTGCCAGTCGCATGTTGGCCACCATGAGCACCGACATCAAGGACGAGAATGTTCGCGACAAGCACGGCAACCCTGTTGTCGGTGGCGCGCTCTTCCGCAAGTATCTCCTCAATCGTTGTCAGGAAGAGTTCGAACGTGGCTGGGAAATCAACCTGCCTGAGGCGCCTGAAGAGGGCAAGGAGATCACCATGCTTACAGATGAATACTACATTGCCGCTGCCGCCAAGCGTAAGGGTCTCGGTCTGATCCAGTTCATTGGTGAGCTTTACAAGCTTGGCATGCTTACGCTGCGCATCATGCATGAGTGTGTTCTCAAGCTCCTGGACTTCGAGGGACTTCCCGATGAGTCAGCCATCGAGAGCTTGGTTAAGCTACTGCGAACAGTCGGTTCCACCATGGAGTCTGCTGAAGCCGGCCCCAAGATGATCAACATGTACTTTGAGCGCATCGAGAAGGTCATGAACATGGACGGTCTTCCTTCCCGCCTCCGGTACATGTTACTCGACACAATAGACATGCGCAAATCGGGCTGGAAGTCGAAGGATGTCCTCAAGGGCCCCAAGACTATCGCCGAGATTCACCAGGAAGCCATGGCTGCTCAACAGGCTGCAGAGATGGAGCGCACCCGATCCAATCAACGTGGCGGTGGTGGTGGCCGTCTGCCCATGGGCCGTGGCGATGCTCGCTCATTCTCTGGTGGTGGTATGATGCCTCCGCCAGACAACGGCGGCCGTGTCCAGATGGACGACCTTCGCAAGCTGTCCAAGGGCGCCTCAGGTCGCAACATGAATACCGGCGCTGCTCTTGGGCCATCCATGCTTGGTAGCCGCAGCGGCAGTGGCCGCCGTGGCCTTGGCCCTGGCATGATGGGTGGTCGCGACGAGTCCGGTAACTCTTCGCGGACTGGCACCCCTCCTGTCAAGGAGAAGGAGTCAACTGCACACGCAAATGCTTTCAGGTAAGCATGCCTCACTTTCCCGTGAATGATTATATGCTAACAAATGTTAGTGCTCTTGCTGCCCTTGAAGATGCAGGCGAAGTTGGCTCACCTCCGACCACTGCAGACGAACCTGCTGCCAACGCGGAGGCCAAACCCTCCGAGTGATTACCATTTTTCGCTTCGTTCAGAGCGCGTGACGGTTGATACCCCTAGACGCCGCACGCGGTAATCTAATCGCTTGTTTCGTTGCATAGATCGGGTCTGCATCAGCGCGCATTGTACTGCATTTTGCGGGGGTTCATTAGTGCAACTCTCAAGACGGGTTCAAAAGTTCTATGTTGTCGCGCCCTGGAGCATGAAGAGATGGATGGGTGGAAGGTATACCATCGTCTCAGCTTATGAATCTGAGTCTCGACGGCTGTTTGGGCATGACTATGACGGCGTTCCGGATCTGGGAGGCAAGGTAGCACCAGCCGCTTCTCTTCAAGCGTCTTCGGTGGTATCTCTGGCTTTGGCTTTATTATCCCGTTTCGTCATGTCGTCCTTTCAACGATGTCATTTGGTGGTTCAGCCGGAATGAGAAACTCGGCCGTTCTCTAGGGACTCAACGAGGAGTTTCTGGTAATTTTGTGTTCTCTAACCTTTCTTCCCTTCGACGTTCGAGAGAGGTGGTTTAGTGGCGTGAGTTGAGGCAGAACAGCTTTGCTTCGGCAAGTGCAATCTGCTTTTGCAACACGGGGGACATCTAGGAGAGGGACGTTTGGTGCGACTCTTTTTTGTGTGCATAGTACCATCTCATAGAATACACCCGTCACTTCAAATTCTTTTCATGTTCCGCAACATCACAATGCAACGATTGGAGATGCTTATCCGAGGTCGAACCTGGGTGGCACAGCATCTCGGGCAAACAGCATACTTCCCCATCGATGTTAGGCACGTTCCCTGTCAATGATGTGACGCCAATGTCGATCGACGCGGGATCTCGCATCCAGGCTGCAGGAGCGTTGCGTGTCTTACAGGTGAGTGAGGGGCTCGACAGGGATCTGAAGAAAGGCACACTGTTACGTCATAGGGTGCACACTTGCTGTGTATATGTACGAGCCGCAACTTTGTTCTTCGTAATTCGATCTAATAGTAAAGTCCAATCGATTGAAGTTCTACAATCAACAAACGACCGAATTCACGCAACGATACATTATGACCGACCAGAACAACCAACAAGAGCAGAAGGGTACGCTTCCCTTCCTCCTGCAGATCGATACTCCATCAGATCATGCACATACTGACTCACTATCTCCAGGCTTCTTCGGCACCGCAGCAGGCGGTCTTGGTACGCACACTTCTCACCTACGGTACCGCGCTTCAACCTAACACGCGCAGGCAACACGCTCGGCGCGGCATCAAACACAATTGGCAAAGGCGTCACCGGCGTGACGGACACCACGGGCAATGTCGTCTCGGGAGCGGGCAAAGGACTAGGAGATGCCGTGACGGGCGTCACGCAAGGCTTGGGAGATACCACGAAAGGTACCTTGACGAGTCTGGGTAAGCCAGACTGATAGCTGACGGGAGAACAGCGGCAGGCAATATGGTGGGCGATACGACGAAGAAAGGCACCGAGACTGTGGGGATTAAGCAGAATGAGACGCAGGGTGGAGGCGCGGCGAAGCAGTAGATGATGGGCCGATGTGGGAGATGGGAGGAGCTTGAAGGTGTGGGGATGAAGCAAGTTCAAAGTTGAGAACACAAAGGAAATGAGTTTGTGACTCCAAGGGAAAAATCGGCTTGCAGCGGCTTTACGAGGATCAGCAAGTATAAGAGGCCCTCACTTGATTCTTCTGCTTTGTTTCTGCGTGCTTCCAAAGCGTATCAATAAAGTCCAAAACGACCAAATACATGCTGTATGTGGCGTCCTGGATCTCCAAAAATCAGACACAACTCGACGATGTGCGGAGATTTCTGCTTTCTGCGAATAAGCTTTCGGCGGTGTCTGTTATGTTCCCTGATCATGTCTTTCCCTCGCGTTCAAGATATTCAAGAAATGCCAGCTATGTATGGAATGGGCTGTTTTCTGCGCGTCCGAGAGAATTCACTTGCAAGGCTCGAGTGGCACGAGTGTGTTCACCGAAAAGAGCGGAGAATCTTCCTATAAACATTGGTGGATCTGGTATACATTACTTTCTACATCTTGTTCCCACATTGAGACGTCTTCGAAATGGCTTGAAGGCTCATAGCATTGTTTCAAAACATCCACGCAAATCTAACATGGAGTTGCGTTGCGCTTCTAAGATTGAAATGTCAGCACCCTGAATGACTGTCTTCATCAGGTCGCTTGTGTTTGACGGTAAAGATGCGCTTGTGTGTGCTTTGGACTGATTCTCCAGCTTCTTATTCAAGGAAAATACGCATCAAAAGAATAAGATAACTCGGCTATGAAGCGGTCTATCACCAGCTATAGCTCATGAGGAGACAGCAAGTCGGCAAAGGCTCAAATCTAAACAACGAATCAGTCATCGGGGGGTTTTATTCTTAATGTCGAAGTCCAATGGATGATGTGAGTCTTCCGTGCTTTTCCAAACCTACACCATCAAGATCCATGTGCTCGGAGGCAAGTGTTGCCAGGATCGAGCTATACGGCGCTCCGAGCCGTCAAAGTCACCACGCGCAGCGTAAAATTGAGCAGAGCGGCTGCCGAACATGAGAAAGCACGCTGTAGGCAGGTGGAATGTGCAAGATGCTTGTGGCAATATAGATGGCTCCCGCAGCGGCTCCCTTCTTGCCTCAACCATCCATGCCGTCCGTTATGCTGTTTCCGAAAAGAATCCATCCCTGACAACATGTGATGTTATCATTTAGAGACGAAGCATCGAAACAACTACCGGTCTAGATGCATGAGAGCAATTTCGAACAGTCGGACAGTGATAATACGCCGTAGTCTAGACCGAGTGGCGAATGCATGTCTCCAAAGAAAGCGCCACCAATGAGCTATGTTGGAGATGCTCGTTCCGCGCGAAACACAAGATATGTTCAGGGAGTGACTAGCAGGACTTGTTTGAGTGATTTTGTTCACCAAAGATATTTTGTTGCTTCTTAGAGGCTATAACAATTCCTAGTCGTCGCAGTAAATGTCTCTCCACAATCATTGGAATAAGACCAGAATCAGCTCAAAACTCTCATGTCTTCTCCTGCAATCTGTGTTGCAAAATCATATGGGAAGAATACATGGAAGAAGAGGAGCGGTTACGCAAGTTAACTACCCAGCTCGATTTGCGGGCTGGTGAAATGTTATCAGAAGCATGCACATGTTCCGCATGTTCCCGCACTTCTGGCAAGACATGAAACCTGTTGAGTATTTGTGCTACTGCATTCAATAGTCCAATTCTCGAAGCAAAATCATATTGTCATACCGCTAGAAAGAAACGGCACATGGAAATACATGCAACAATTAGCCTGCCCAAGTTCCAACATGTACCGCAGCCCTTTCACGCATTTGCATCCCAAACCTTCTCGCCCTCAAAATACGTCCTAACCACCCTCGCCCCCTCAAACTCCCCCCTGCTCAAATCCCTATCCACAACAATAAAGTTCGCCGTCTTCCCCACCTCTATACTACCCAGAATATGGTCCTTCCCCACCGCCATGGCACCATTGAGCGTAAGCATGCGACACAGCAGCTCCCCGCCTTCGATCTTGTCCCCATTGCCGACCGTCTCCACGATCTTGGCCATGGCGCCCAAGAGCGAGGGATCGGGCACTGCGCCCCAGTCTGATCCGATGGTCATGAGTGCACCGGATGCGAGCATGCGTGGGAAGTCCCAGTTCATGAGGCCGTTGCTGGACGCGGTAACGGGGTGCACGAAGAGTTCGGCGGGGGACATCTCGGCTGTTGCGTTCAGCCTGCGGTAGCGATGGTAATCATCTAGGTCACAATCAGCATTCGTTTCCTCGAAAGCTAGAGAACTGCTGTCTCGTACCTTCATGTACGCCGCTGTTGTGCGCAATCTCATGCCGAGGACCATGCGGATTGACCTTCCTGGCCGCCTCAATCGCATCGAGCGCTAGCCTCGTGGATCCGTGTCCTGTGCAGTGGATCTTGACTGTTCGTCCCAGTTGGTCGAACTTCAACACTGCGTCAACAACATCCTGCGTAGCGATCTTACTCTGATCCACATGTCCGTGCTCGTCGATCCCAGCATGGGTAAACAGTGGCGGAAGCGGCACGCCATCCAACATGATCTTGACAAAGCGGGTGTCGACATGTTTACTATAGTACTGCTCAGCCGCATCGAGGAGTTGATCCAAGCTATCTTTCGGCTCTGATGCGAGCCATTCACAGTCGTAGACGATATGTGCGTTGATGTCGAGGTTCAGCGAGCCTAGCATCTCCATTTCGCTCAGCGCATGGAGGAGCTGCGTATTCGCGCTTGCTTCCTGCATGCTCGTCACGCCCGCCTTGTGCGCGAGCCGAATAGCATGTTTGAGCGTCCTTCTCACATGCGCCAGATTCGGTTTCGGAATCGCAAGTGCTGCCTTGGTCATGGCCGCCTCGGCCAATTCGCCAGTCAAGCTTCCATCAGGGCGTCGAAAGAACTTCGCACCGTGTGTGTCTGGTTCGTTCTCGATATCGTAGCCTGCTCGCCTCAATGCTTCCGTGTTGAGAAGCATAGAGTGTGCTGCACTGCCCTGCACGGCAACTGGCCTATCTCCGAAGAGTCCATCGATATCGAGGTACTTGCGATCTGCAATGCCGTTGGGAAAGTCCTCGTTGCTGTATGCTGCAGCAAGAAGCCAGTCCTGGTATACGTTTTGATATTCGCACGCGCAGATTCCCTCACTAATTTTGGATACGATGCCGCGATGTGCGGCATCTGTGCTCATGACAGCATTAGAAGTGAGGCCCAGACCAGAGAAGAGCAGGTGCTGCCAATGCCGGGGACGAAATCAGTACATCTTTAAATTCCTGGGGCCTAAATACTGGGATGTTACAGGCATCTAGGCTTAGGGAAAAGAGATGTAACATACCCTGTGCCATGTCAGCCGTGTCTTAGTAGAGGCAGAGTGGTGCAAAGTAGATGTCCTGCTTAGACGTGTTGTAGCTGGCATCGTCAGTCAATACAGACTAACAATGCCAACTGCTTGTGCCCTAAGACAAATCATCCTCTTCATACCCGGTCCTACGGACATGTGCGCATCGTGGATACCCGGCATGACAAACTGGTCATTCAGGTGGATGGTAACGATGTTGAATTCTTTGGCGATGGTCCAAATCTCCGTTGTGGACCCGACATGCAGAAAGACCCCTTCTTCCGAGACGATGAATCCATCTGCCCAGGGCTCTAGATCGTTGACGGTATACACGCTGCCATCGATGTAGGCGACGCTGTTGGCGTATTGGCTAGAAGGATATGTGTACGAACTCATCGTGGTTCATGGATGTTGGTCAAGGAGGAAGCGACGCGCACGAGTGAGGGATTTTTTTGGGGAGTACGTAGGAGCATAGATGCTACTTGTTGGATCTTCAGTGTCGGTCTCGCAACGTCTAATGCTTCAGCTCTTAGCGTGATGTGCCTCCGATATACCGATTCGGGAAGTAAATGTGAGATTGCTGTTATCGACTTGAGGGGTTCATGCGAGTGTCGGCCCAAGTGCGGAACACCATTCCGTGGTCAGAAACAAGACCTCTCAAACGTCCCTATCGGACGAGTATCTTATCTCCAGGCTTCAATCACATATGCAATTAGAGACGAGATGTTTGGATGGCAGACAATACCATTGTACTAAAGTTTGAACTACTAAAAATGCTGGAATCTTGCCAGACTTTGTCAAATCCCAAACGACCATGTAAATGCTATGCTCAGGCCCAACACCTGTTAATGCTTGGATGGAAAAACGCCGCGAAATGCTTGTATGCAAGTGTGACAAAGGAAACATCTTTTGCGCTGAACCAGCAGCCTTGTTTTGATGCGAACCATTACTTCAACCAACACTCTTTCCCCTCTTGCCCTTCCCACATTCCCTCTTACTGAGCGGCTCGTCGGGGAAGACCCAACCGCGAACGCGCTTCGCCTCGCGCTTCTCGCCAAGTTGAGGCTTGGGGATCCAGTTGTCTTTCTCGAGGTGGTTCTTGCGTGTCAAAGCAGCAGGGCCGCCAACGTCCATGCGCCATGTGCCCATACCCTCGAACGGATTCTCCTTGGCGAGCATGTGGAGGTACCACAGCGCAAGACTTGCCGTGAGCTGGACGTCGCCAGTCTCTGGGTGCGCACCATGAGTGGAGAGACTGATGGGAGCGGAGACCTCGAGGTAGCCGAAGATGGGTACACCTGTCTGCGCGTTGACAGTGGTTGGGTCAACGGTGGCTGCGTCCAGAGGACCGCCGGCGCGGACGCACAAGAGCTCGATCTCGGTCATGATGAAGCCGTAGCGGCAGCCGTGCTCGCGCATGACGCGGTGGAGGTGCGCTAGGCCTTGGAGGTAGAGGACCTGCTTAGGCGGCGACTCGCTGCGCATACCAGTGTTCCAGTTGTCATAGCACTTGACAAGGCCGACGACGCGACCACGGCTGTCACCAAAGATGGTCTTCTCGTAATCGGACGGGTAGCTGGAGACAAACTCGGGCTGTGTGCGCATACCAGGGATGGGCTTACAGGCGCGCATGACCATGTGAGTGTTACCTTGAGCTACCTTAAGAGCGGCGTTGACCTTGTTGGCGTAGTAGTTGGTGCAGATGTCCTGGAGAGCGGACTCGTTCTCTGGTTGCATGTTCGAACGGCATGGCTGAGGCAGGTACGAGGGCGAAAGAGGAACCTCAAGAAGAGGAAGTACAGATGGGATTGACTTGATGGTGGAGATGTTGAAGTCCTCCCAGCTGCGAAGATTGCGGATGTCCCACCAGAAGTGGTTGTTGATGCCTCGTGGTGCGCTTGTGACACGGCGGACCAGGGAAGGAGTAGGGTTGGTAGATGAGAGATACTCAAGAAGGGAAGAGGTAGGTGGGACAGGCTGAAGGCTATCGAAGCTGACATCTGTGAAAGTGGGGTACTGCACAGCTGGCGCAGGCTCGAACTCTGGGACAACGAAGTCTTGGATCGAGGTCGCGGTGAAGCTGGGAACCTCCTGGACGGTAGAGAAAGTAGAAGGAAGGGAAGTGACAAGGCTAAGGTGCGACGATGGCGCACCCGAAGCAGTCACGTAGTTGGGGAGGTTGCGGTAGGTAGGGAAGCCGTATCGGCTGATGACGTTCTCATCGACGCTGCCAGCAGAGCCGGATCGCGCATGACGTGACCTGTTAGCTGAGGCAGAGCGCGAATGTGAACCCATATATGACGATGCGCGGCGTCCTTCTTGAGGTGTAAAGACGATGGGCGAGTTGAGTGTGGAGAGATTGAAGTCGTATGAAGAGGTTGACACGGGCGATGTCATAGTGCTATGAGCACTGTGAAGATTATGGTTGAATGGACTTGAGCCACGGCGGACCATCGAGGCCGGCCGCGAGTATGGGCTGTAGCCATAGCTGACACTGGAGGTAGACGTCGTCCTGCGATGTCTGATGGGACCCTGGGTAGGCTCGGCTACCTGGTCTTGAGTTCGGACCTTGGGGAGGAGGAGAGGTCCATGTTGCCTGATGGGTGATCGTGGTGGAGTCGGGGCTGTGTTGACCTCGGGCGATGAGCCTTGCGAGTAGTATGTGGCATCTGAACCAACACTGCCCGGCATGTAGTTGAAAGAGTTGGTAGGCGGGGTGGTTTGACGGCTGAACATGGTGGATGTGGGTAGCTACCAGACTGAAAGGTGTCAGATCCCACTGCAAGTAGGCTGAACGCGTCCAAGGACTTACGCTGTAGAGACGAGTATAGCAACAGGAAGATTATGGAATAGTGATTAGTAGGAGTACCAGCTCCGATGTCTAAGACAAGATGGTCGAACAGAAACGAAAGAAAGAGAACTCGTGTCAACCCGTGGGCTATGCTCGCTGAAATGCTGGAAGCTGATGATGGAGTGGTGATTGCGGCACAGTGCGCTTCTTATGGTCCATCCTCAGGAAGAACTCACGACCAGTGCTCACAACGCGCTAGCGAACCTGAAACACTCTGCATCGAGGCCCGAGATGCTGGACCGGGGAAGATCTGGCGGCCTGGCGGCAGTATCACAGCAAAGTCGTTCTACAACATGGAGCCTCACCGGGCGCCTGAAACATAGCGCTGCTGGCAGGGCGAGTACGTGGTACGTTCGGTACAACATGTCTAGCAAACGGCTCTATGCTATTTTCGAGGCGGTATGCGCTCGATGCAGCGGGGCCCCATCCTTTTGCGAACTCTCAGTGGCTGCAAGACCTGAGGTTGCAGAACGACGCGTACCAAACGGGCAAGCTGGAGCGAGGCGCTTGCAGCTGGGGCGGTTGCACTGATGAAACCGGGATACTCGGCGCCGTATTGCAAAGCCGTGTAGCAGCCGTCTCCACGAAGAAAACGGGTCTGGGGCGGCAGTTTGAGGTTGGCAGAGACGATGGAGCGAATGGATGGTCGTGGTGTTGTTGCTTAGCGCCAGTCTTAGCGTCCGTGCGTGCGTCCCGCGATGCGTGGGGCAGACGCTTGTCGCTGCAGCCCGTGAGAGTCATCGCTGCGGTGCAAGACATCGATTGGACCACGACTCTCCAACGTTTCGTTTGCAAGGAGCGACGTGCACACAGGCCGTGTCCCCGGCATCCCGAACATGCACCAACAGTGACTCACAATGGGCGACGAGAGCGCCTTCACGACTATAACACGCTCAGAAGTCGCTCAGTTGCCAACGCGTGCTGCACGCGTTCGCGATGCTGCACTTCCGGGTCTCAGGCCTCGCCCACCTCTGCGCCCGTCTCTGGCGGCCTCCGCCTCGAGCATGACGTTGCCTCGAGCGCGGCACCGTCAGAACCTCAGTTTGCGCTGTCCCGGTGTCGTTCTCGTCCGAAGTTCCTCCAGTCCAGCCCCCTGATTGGCCGCAACCGATCTGCCAATCCAAGCGCCGACGCTGCCAAACGTGGCACCCGGAAACGCTGTCGTGGGGAAATTTGCTCCTCGCCTTGAGCCTCACGCCAGCCAGCCTGCCATGTGTCACTCCCAAACGTGGGCTCTTAAGCGCCGGCCTACTCTCTTCGGGAAGTATTAGGTTTGATTAGCATTTCTCATACAGACCCAAATATAGCCCAAACGAGTCGTCTCGACTCCAAACCGGCAGGGAGAAAGGCCGTTAATTGCCTGGACGCGGAATTAGCTGTCAAACGCCTCTCGTGGCCTGCTCGCCATTATGGAGCGCTGCCTCGAAGAGTGGCTGGAGGTTTGATGTAGCTCATCTCGGTTTCAAAAGACTTCGATGTCATGCTTTGATCTACGCGCCCGTTTCCATCCGACCACCTGGTCTGCTCGTGAGCGTCGGGTGATGCCGTTGCCCCTTTTGATGGAGCGTCCTTGCACAAGACCCGTTCGAAGAGCCTCAACGCCATGATCTGCCGTAGGCGCCCATTGCCATCAGCCGCATCGGAGAAGATCCACCATTGTGTCTAGGTCACCCTTACACAAGTACACGCCATCATTATCTCGATCCGAGCGAGCTCAGCATCATCATTTACCGTACGCGCTCGGCTTTGCCATCAGCATCTCAGGGGCACAGCCAGGCTCTTCATCGCTTGTGCAATTCTCCTTCCACCCTCTCACCCCACCACTTCTTCCAGTCAACTACCTTCCTGTCTGTTCTCGCCTCTTCCGCTGCGAAGACCACAGCGTGACTTCTGAAAGCTTCTTCAAGATCACACCCAAGGAACTCGCGCTGTGCTGTAGCTGCAGACATGGCCCCACTATCGACAGCATGGACAGCCTTGAGAAACTGTCTTACCAGACCCGTGTCTCCTCCACCATGGCCACCACCTGCCATGTGCGGCGTGTGAGTTTGTGTATGTCCGGTAGAGAAGTCGTGTACTTTGATGGTGCTGCTGTCATATTCAATCTCACCCTTTGTGCCATAGACGCGACCTCTTCTTTCACATATCTTTTCTGTGAAAGCAACCATGTGGAATTGCGCAGTCTTTGCACCTCTCTTCCCCAATTCCGATGCCGCGTCGTCAGACTTCGAAAGCGGATCATCGTCCCAAGTGATGGTCACACACTGATCATCGCAAACGTCATTGTCAGATTCGAACACGCACCGGCCGAACCACGGTCGTGCCTCAACTTGTGCACTTGGTGTCGATGACGTGTAGTCATCGCCGAGGTCCTTCAACAACTGCTTGGTAGCTGCTACAGTTCCTTGCTTCTTGTAGATGTCCTCAATCTCTGGATTGACGATCTTGACGGGCCATCCAGTGTTGCCGTACGCGAGATGCTTGTCGAGGTAAATCTTCTTCGCACTGTAGTCGCAATTCGGCTCGTGTGAACATGACAGGCAGTTTGTGGCATCACCTGCTTCTTTAGGCTTCCTTGCCTGCCTGAAGAACTTTCTTGACCCGGTGGAAGAGATGTATGATGGTACATGTGGGGTCGCATCCGTGGCATTCTGAGGTGGCGTGCAGAGCAGCCACATCAAGAAGTCAATATCGTGACAGGATTTTGTGAGGAGCGAAGGCCCAGTCGTCGATTCTTTACGCCAGTTGCCCCTGCAGTAAGTTAGCATGCATACAATTGCTGAAAGCAGTAGACAAGGTCTGGCAACAAAGTGTTGCCGATGATGAGGCCGTAAAACAGAGTCGGTGACGACAACGTACCTGACATAGGAGTGGGAAAAATGCCACCAACCAACGGGCTCAACGTGCTCGATGCTCAAAACATTGCCAATGGCCTCCTTCTCCAACAACAGATGCCTAAGCATCATATTGTGCGGCGAATACCTCAGCACATGACAGATCCCAAACACCGTCTCTTTGCGCCTTCCCTCTCCGTTCGTCGCCCCGTTACTCATTCCCTCTACCAGCTTCTCCTGCGCACCAACGTCCTTCAATGCCCGGAATATATTCACACAGCTCTCCAATGTCGTACTCAACGGCTTCTCCACACAAATATGCAACCCCAAGTCCGCAATCCCACACACAACCTCCTCATGCATCTCATCCAGCACACACACAAACACTGCATCAACGACAACCGGCTTGAACCCAGAATTCCCCGTTAGACCCTCACCCGTCTTCGCACTTTCCCGTCGTCCCTTCTCGTACCTGACCCAGTCCGTCCAGTCCGGGAACGCGGCTCCAAAAGGCGGGACGCCATCGTCGCCCCAGATGAATTTGCGCCCGAACTCGTTGCGCTTGTACTCGATTGGTTCGCACACAGCGGCGATGGTGGCGTTGCTGCATTCGAGTGCGGCGCGGGCGTAGGAGGTGCCGCGGCTTCCAGCGCCGATGACGAGGATGCGTGGAGGGTTGGTGAAGATTTGCTTCTCGGGGGCTTTGAGGAAGGCTGTGGCGTCTGAGCTATTTTGGGATTGGACGGTGTTGGCCATGTTGGTGTTGTGGATGACGGGTCGTTGATCAATTGGCGTCTAATAGACTGGAACAACTTGTCTGTACGTGGATTGGGTTGGCCGGAAGGTGGGGGAAAGTGGAATGATGAAGTACTCTGGATGTTGATGTAGAGTTATACAGACTGGGAAGCCCCAAGTATGCTTCACTAAGTAAGTTGCAGTTGCCTAGAGTTGAGCAACTCGTTCACCGGTGTACTGAGGGGGAATGCGATGGTGGAGTACGAGTGTAGCATCAAAGATACGGCTGCATGTTACATTGCAGACCATGCTGCCAACAATTGGTGCTTGACTACAGAAGAGGCAGTCAAGGTGTGGGGTTTGTGCCTGAGGCAGGAGCTCGAGCCAATGAGATCATTGATGATAAATCTATCTTCTTCAACGACGTGTTCAGCGCACTTGAGTGCCGTCAGTCTAGTCTATCCTTTATAGATGGCGGGTATGTCTCGTGCGCGCCACATTCACCTTCATCTACACACAATGCCATCAAAAAGCGCCACATATTCGGATCTGCTATGATCTGTCTAGCTCATAGAAGAGCAGATAAACTTCCTTCTGTTTACCGAGGACTTCGCTGGTCTTACTCTCCTTGACCTTGTCATCACTGATGCCCCACCATCTATTGCTCGCTCTCTTAGACCGCCGCTTGAGTGGATTGTTGTCGGCCATTGAAGCAGCCTTTTCCGTCGCCTTGTCCCTCAAGGATCTCCGACTTCTAGTCCGTGACAGTCCTTCGGCGTCCGATGACGATGGGGGCAATCGCAGCGAGTTCGTATCTGGTTCTCTTGGTGCGGATGTTGGAGCAGGTCCTCTCGAGGCCGTGGTCGTCGAGTCCTGGGACGAAAGCGATCGCATTGACGGCGAGTCTAACGTTGGCGTCGAAGGGACAGGAGATGCTCGATCATTTGTCGCAGGTAGATTGATGCTTGATAGATGTGGGCTCGGGACTGCGGAGGGCACCGCAGACGGTCTTGCAGAGGGCATTGGACTCGCCTGACGACTGTACGCACCTTCTGTGCCAAAGGAGACCGGCGTGGAAAAGGGTAAAGGCTGTACCTGCCGTCGGAAGGATTCGTAGTGACCGCTATTGTGGCTGCCCTTATGCGTGACCAGACCAAGCAGTTTGTAATTCTTTCGGTGCAGTAAGCCACCAAGTGGGAGCGTCTCAGGGAACGAGACCTTGGCGAGGTTCTTCGTGGATGCGCTGCCTATTGCATATACTGACCTCGATAAATGTATGGCAAGGACTTTTGGAAACTGTGAAATGTACATGTGTCGCGCAATTCGCCGTTTGGGTGCTTCCTTGGAATCCGGAAGCTCAACTCCTTCCGGTGGATGCTCTGGGTCCTCGTCAAGAGCTTTGCAAATCTTGGAGATATGCGACTGCAGAGCTTCCTGGGCATCTTCATCAGTTGCCTGCGAGAGCTCGTTCTCTTTGCTCCTCAGAGCATGTGCCAGCCGGCACCGTTCGCACTTAAAGTCGTCGATATACTCGACCTTCAGCATACCATCGAAGCATGCGTTCAGTGTGGTTGACGCGACTTGAGGTACGTTCAGAGTCAGAGTGACAAAGGTCGATACTGATGGTTTGGGCTTGAAGTGGCATGTTTCGCACTCAATCTGCGACTCGATTTTGCCTTCGAACGGGAATCCTTCCTCGTTTAGAGGCGGCTCATCGTCCGATTCCTCATCGTTTATCTCTTTGCTATTACCATCGGCACCCTCAGGAGGCGCAACGCCGAACTGCTCGATGATTTCCCTTCGCTCCGAAGCCGTGTCTCCCTTTGTGATCGCTATGCCCTTGCGGTTGGCAAGCCGCCGTGCCTTGGAGCCAGCGTGATATTCGTCGCACAGCCTCTCGGTGACTATTTGGAGGAACTCCTGCGCATCCTGCTGCTGCCGACTGATGCGGGTGCCAAATGCGCGCTCGAGCGCTCGGATGAAGGGCTGCGGGGAGATGGTCTTCTTGTATATCGGCCGTTCGTTCAGAGCGTCCAGGATGTCCTTCAAGCCGTAGGTGAGCAGGCCCTTCTGCAGGCCTTCGAGCTTGCCAGGTCTGACAGTCGAATTTCCTGTATTCACCCGCTCCGGGACGACATGGTACACTTCGGGGCCGTCGAGCTTCCGCCGATGTGTTTCTCGGATCAGATATATGCGCAAGTCTGGTAGGCCAGCGAGTGCCTGCAGGACCGAGTTGATAAAGCAGTCGTTGGCCGCATTGCTGAGCCCCACTACGCTCTTCTTTTTGTTGCTTGAGGCGTCATCGTCAATGAAGAAGGTGGGCCCAAAGACATAGACCAGCGTGATTGCCGCAAGAGAAGCGCCCGCTGCGTAGGTTGCGATTGTGAGTGGCTTCTCAGGCATTTTGCGGCGCTGCCACTTCCGCTACCGCGGGATTGGACGGGCGGACTGGGGTTGTGTGATGCGGTGCGAATATTGTGACAGAGCAGTACCACCGGCGACGACAGATGCAGGAGGGGATAAAGAATAACACGGCGGTAAGATGTGCTCAGGCTCCATTGTCTGACAATCGCGCACATGCGAGGAGCCCGCTGGCCGTCATCTGCGTTTGCTAGGTGAGGCAGCGGGCGCGAGTATGCCGAGCCAGACGGCAAGTGCACCGGCCAGTCGCTGTTTCCACTTCCGCCTGCAGGGGATCGCAACTATCTCCATATTTGCTCGGACGACGAGCCTCTTTTCTTGGGTGGCATTGCAGCTGACCACGCTTCCGCCATGGCCTCACTCACCAGGTCGTCGCTGCTTCCGCAGTGCACGTCATGTATACGAAGAGTTGCGCGGCAAAATTTGGACGCGTGGGCGCCGCCGCAGACGCGCAGTATTTCCAAGAAGGCGAAGGAGGCAGAGCGCAACATTGTTGTGAAGCTACTGAAGGATGTGCCGCGCTATGGACGCGCAGGTATGGGCAGTGCGGTCTATCTGCAAGCTCTGCTGATGCGAACCAGGCTCCTATGTGCCATTGAACCCGTCCTTGATGCGCAACCGATGGTTCCCTGCCCGCGTCGCCGACTACGTTCCCGCTATCCAGTTGAAGCAACTAAAGGCGCGGGAGCTTGATTTCTCCCGAGATGTCACGTTCGGTGTGCGAGCAAATCTCGAGGAGGCAGAGGAAGACGACGAGGACATGATCACACCAAGACGCTATGTGCGGCCCATTGAGATAGACGTCCTAAGTGTAGGTCTGACCTTAACTACTGCGCGGACCGTGCTGATATGCGTAGCCTGAGCGATCCATGGAGCTGCTGAACACTTTCGTCCCGCCCACGATCGACTTCCACCGCCAACGCATCGAGCAAGACAAGGAGTCGAAACAACGAATTGGCGCATCGGATGCAGCTGACATTTTGACCGCGGCTGCCATGGCCAGCAAACCAAAGGCACACACGGACGCCATTTACGGCTCCGTGTCAACAACGGACGTTGTTTCGACCATCAGGGCAGCGCTGGCACACAACGACGAGGCAGCTCGCGTGATACTGAACGAGGCGGACGTGAGCTTTGTCACAGGACACGAGGAGGGCGACGCATCGCGAGTGAAGCAGCTCGGTGTGTTCAAGGCGGAGATACGGTTACCGGGCGCTGAAGAGCCTCTGGTCAGGAACATCAGGATCAGAGAAAAGGCGGTGGAAACGTAGCTCGGCATCGTGAAGCTGCCAGTACACTCGGCATAGAAGTCACGAGCTTGAATAGACGGTCCAGAACCTCGGAAATTTCTCCGTTCGCTGCGAAGATGTGCCTGTACAAACCGTAAATCCACGCATTGAGCATAGCACAGCTGCGGAGAAATGGCAATTGGAGGCCACGATGCCGCATGCCGGGGCACTTCATCCTCGCGACCTCTGCTGATGTATGTTGTGATTGGTGGGACCCTGACATACACGAGCGCAAGGCGAGCGCTCGGTAAATGGAGGCACAAGCTGGCAGCGTTCCACGGCGAGACTCGGACTGAGCATGCCAACGAAAAAGGGAGCAGAAGACCACTTGACCCAGCCACCACGCGCAGGTGCCGAGCGCGGCGCCCCGCCATGACTTCAGAGCGCGGCCGTGAAAGCCTCCGTAGTTTACATAACATCGCATTGCGCGCGCCCACAGTCCCACGGCAGCAGCAGCGAAAGCAAAGTGAGGCAATTGATATCGCCAGGTACGTGGACTTGCTTTTGTCGACAAAGTTTTCGAGTGAGATTGTGCAGGGGTTTGCTTTTCAGCGCGTGGGAGCGCAGGTGTCTGGAGCTGTGCGGCTGCGTCACTCGCGTTCGGATTAGCGGGGTGACCCCACCAGGGCTGCCACTTCTTTCTCAACGCGCAAACTCAACAACCTCATCTCCTCTTATACCTTCTGTCAGACCTCACAATCTGATCACATATACCTCAGAAATCCAATCGAATCCAATCAGCAATCATGGGTGCTCAAGATGTTCTCAAGCGCAAGTATGTTAGACTTCTCACCTGATATGTATATGTTTGAGGACGAGCAGGAGCTAATACGCAATCGCAGGAGCGGTGTCATCGTCGGCGATGATGTTTTGGCTCTGTTCAAGCACGCCCAGGACAATGGTATGGATTCGCCCGGTTGAGGACTTGTATGAGACATGCTCTAACATCTCGCCTCCACACTCGCAGGCTACGCCATTCCGGCCGTGAATGTAAGTTTCTTTTTCCTACGAATTGGAGAGCGGAGTTTCAACAAGA
>TARA_R110002003_G_scaffold288_15_pt1 | contig 33806 bp, 36 predicted proteins | sample TARA_R110002003 | Tara Oceans TARA_R110002003 (sample SAMEA4396441) | marine metagenome | biome: Westerlies Biome; feature: [SRF] surface water layer (ENVO:00010504); material: water (ENVO:00002006), including particulate matter (ENVO:01000060) such as... | depth 5 m | reverse complement strand
CCTCGCGATGCCTTTGATCTCCAGATCAATGAAAGCCACGAGCATCGCAATCATGCTTCTTTCCCAATATCCAGTGTGAAGGAAAGATTTGATTTATTTGCGAGATATGTGACAGTCATCCGGCGTGATCCAAGACGGAGAACGGATTTTTGGTGCCGGCACAGGGACTGGCGGTATTTGAAAACGGCTGGGAAACTCCAGGCAGGTGTCAGGGTTAAGATAGACGATGAAGTCAATTACACTGAATAGGCGAAGACAGATATTTCACTGCATATTGTGTCAAGTCGGTCCGCAGTTGCGAGGTTCCTACCGTGAGCGACTGCGGAGCCGTAGTGTGCGGATAGTACACCTGGACATGCTTCATTGTCACAATTTTAATCACTGTAGGGTCACTTGCCTCTGAACGCCCGTTAACCTTCTCCCATTACCACGGTGAAAGAGCCAAAAGAGAATTGCATTCACTCCGACTTGAGATGTGCTGAACGCAAACGGTTCCTATAATCACACCCTACTGTGACTGCCTCTGGAAGCGCTGTGGCACCTTTGTGCGTGCTTCTCACCCAGCATGTCTGCCGCACAGTGGGCGGTTCTGAGGGTTTATCAGACTCTTCCGAGCGTTGAGTTTATCCTCCACAACAGAAAGCACTCGAAAGTATCAACGACAACTCGAACTTGATACATACGCACGACAAGTCGCCGTCATTCAAGGCAAGACTAGCACTCATCAGAGCGATATGACGGTCAATTTCACGATTGACTGGCCGGTAGCCACGGGCTTGATCTTCATGTTCGGCATGGCCCACTGGACTATGTTTCTCATGTATGATGCCCACCGAAAGCCTAACCCTCCTTCATTCCTTGGCACGGTGGGTCTTTTCTTCCACACCATACCGTCGGCATTCCTATTGGGTATGGCCCTCAGTGCCCAGAAAGCTGACGACACCGCATTTGTGTGGTTTGTCGCGCTTCTCATCTTCCGATATTGGCGCACGGTGGTCAATATCTGCTTCTGCTTCCGATACCGTATTGCAGTCCCAACTCATGATTTGAAGATCACTTCAGATGACTGCACGGTCATAGTGCCAACGGTAGGCCCACAAGGCAACCGCAGCTACACTGAGATGGTGACTGCTATCCTTGTCAATCAGCCAACTCGACTGATCTTTTCGACCAATACCAATAGCGCTGCTGACGATGTCCGAGCAGTGCTGCCCACGATCTTAGCTGATATTGCGAAAGGACTGACTGCTTACCAGTTGCAGCATGACCTTGGATCAATCGAGGTGGCTACCGAGATCCTAGTATTGAGCGCAAACGTATCAAACAAGCGCCAGCAGGTCGTCCATGCCTTCCAGAACGTCGAGACCGAGATCCTCGTCATGGTTGACGATACAGCTATCTGGCATCCTCGCTTTCTTGCTGCCACGCTCCCAGCTTTCGCATCGGACAAGGTAGGCTTCGTCGGCACACGCAAATGGGTAAAGCGTCTTCCACGTGCCCGTGATCCGTCTGCCACCTTCGCCGTAGGCCTATGGAAGCAGTATATCACAGGCTTCTGGAACACTGTTGGTGGTCTTTATCTTGTCCGGCATAATTTCGAGATCCGCGCCACCAATGCCGCCGACGGAGGCGTCTTCTGTGTCTCCGGCCGGTCCAGCCTCATCCGAACGAACATTGTCAAGAACACTCTGTTCACGGACGCATTCCTGAACGAGTACGTACTTCGGTTCGGTGATCGCTTTCCAGGCTGGGGACCTGTCACCGCTGACGACGACAATTTCATGACCCGCTGGGTTATCAACCATGGGTGGAATGTCAAAATCCAGTCGTCGAAGGAGGCCACAATGACAACGACACTGGGCACCTATCCGATCAAGTTTCCTGAACAATGCAAGCGTTGGAGCCGATCCACCTTCCGTCAGAACCCTATTGCGATCCTGATCGACCGCACAGTCTGGGTCAAGTGGCCGCTGACTTTGTGGACTACTTACTTTCCGTGGCTATACAATGCGGCTCTCTTCTGGGATGGTCTCACTGTCTATGTGCTGATGCACACTGACTTGTACGCACAGTCTACCCATCGTACAGCCATGCTATGCGGCCTCGTCGGCTTTATCTGGACCACAAAACTTGTCAAGACGATCCCATGGTTTTGGGCATACCCAATGGACTTCTTGCTGTACTTCGTCATCCCAGCATACCCACTCTTCGCTTATTGGCACTCGCTACTGAAGGTGTACACGGCCTTCACATTCTGGGACCTCGCTTGGTCCGGACGTAAGTTGCCCAAAACCCAGTAGGTATGAGCGTAACTTCCACATCCTCGCAAAGTGTATGGCACACTCTGTGAATGGATTCCTTTGTCTTTCAGTTGGCATCCGGCAGCTGTTGGAAAACTGCAACGTAGGTGTTTGCTTAGTATGGACTGGCTTTGTATTCTGACCAGTCTTTACTTTTCCTACATGACTGGCGTTTTGTGTCCATTCTATGGATGACATATGTGGTCGTTCGGCTATTATATAATGATCCACAGCTATAGTGCAATAAAATTTCTTGTCCGTTATTGTTCCGTGCCGTACATGTGATGACCTTTTTGACAGAAGTGGTGTTGGGACGCCTAGAATTTAATCTACTATTTGCCGATGTGAGATCCGATGGACGATTTCCCGGGCTTTCCGCTTCAGCCGTGCATGCCCAGCTTCGGGAACCGCTCGCTAGGCATTGTTCAATCCTGGTATCCCGGTAAATGAGCACATACGGTAGTAAACCTCGGTGATTGATAAATGAAACACATTAAGATAATGACCGCGTATAAGCTGGTAGCGTTTAGATAAGTGACGGTGCGTCTCCCTCCGAAATCGTCGAGAAGTCAGGTCCACATTCCAGAACTGCCCTCAAAAATGGTCAATAGCATCCTCCTCAGTCTTTTGAGCCTTGCGCCATCAACTTTAAGCATTGCTCTTCCTCAAATATTCACGCCGGCACCAGGCAATTTCCCTGCCAAAGGTGATGGAGACTATGCTGGCGGGATATTCAGCATTCCTCTTTCCGAACTACCCAAATATGCCGGCGCTGGTGGAACAGGTCCTGAGGCACCACAAAGTGCGGGAGCGAAGACATCAGGATCCGGACCGTACCCGGCCGTGATGACCACGGACTCTACACTGCCAGGTCATACCATTTTCGCACCCAAGACGCCTCCGCTTGGCAAAGTCAGCTTGCCGTTCATCGCCTGGGGCAATGGAGCTTGTATGCTCGACGCAGGGGAATATGAGCGACTGCTCGTCGAGATTGCTAGTTACGGATATGTGATTGCCGCTGATGGAAGTCCGACTGGAAGTAATAGCACTTCTCAGCAGAGTAAGGTCCAGGATATGCGCGACTCCCTCGACTGGGCTTTTGCTGGTCATGCGAAGAAGTATGGTAAAATCGATTTGACAAAAGTGACCACCGCCGGTCACAGCTGTGGTGGGTTAGAAGCCATGTCGACTGCCTATCACGATGATCGAGTCAAACGGATCATCATGTTCAACATCGCCATCTTCCAGGACGATCGACGCTATCTGCTGCAAGAGATCAAGGTGCCAGTGGCCTACCTTATTGGAGGAAGCAAAGACATGGGATATGAAACCGTAAGTTGATCTTCATCTCGTGGCAGGTCTAAGCGTCTGACTTGACCATTACAGTCTGCGAAGGACTATGCGCTTCTCAACGCTGGTCTGCCAAAACTACGAGCGAACCTTGATACAGGCCATGGAGGAACTTTCGAAGCCACTAATGGAGGAAAACAAGGCAAGGCAGCGGTCGCCTACCTTGAGTGGCAGTGGAGAGACAATGTGACTGCGAAGGCGTATATCCTAAATGGCGGCTTGGCGAACGACAATTGGACCGTTGAGCATGCGAACTGGTCCTAAAAAGCATTCCGGCCGTCCTCTGTGGTGCGCTTAGGCGGAAGCGCAATGGGCGTTTGCCGTGGGCGGTTGATGTCGTCCTTCTTCAGCCTCAGTAGTGCGAAACATCGCAACCTTCGTAACACGAAGGATTTGAGTGATCGAAGCCATCAGCTTACTGCAACGATCGCTTCTGCTCGCTGGAATTGATGCTGCTGTGTTATTGTGGATGGGGGACGTCAGTAGAGGTGGTGCGGAACCGACGCGCTACGCGCGCTTTGACTTTCTCCTGACATGCTCCACCATTGCTCTTCCTCCCTCGGTGCACGCAAAAACAATGATCATTCGCACGCGTCGTTGCGACCTGCCGAACAACCACAGGTGAGATAACGCCGACCTCGACGGCCCCAAATAGACTGTGCAAGTTGTGCCGCGTTGCAGACGCCGGCCCTCTCGTAGCCTTTTCGCATGCAGCCAATGAGCGACCAGAACTGCACAACCGCCGTGACAAGCTCAGAGGGACAAGCACGCCTCCTGATTTACTGTCTCCCAATGATTTTCGAATCCTTACGGTCTCCAGGCACAGCGGAAGGAGCGGGACGTAGCGTGGCTTCTTAGATTGCCTGATGTGGAAGTCGAGACTCGACTTCGCGTGATGAAGTGCAGCATGGCTTTATCGGTCAACATCAGCTACGAGGAATGTACGAGTGTTGCTGTGTATATGATCGCGGGCAGAGCTGTTTGAAACGTTCGCGAGCCTGAGGCTATCGTTGCCGTTACTTTCTCTTCTCATTGTTGTTCATTGTCCAATTCGTCACTCATTGCAAACATGTCGTTCTTTTACTCACTCCTCCTTTCAGTGCTGCTTTGGATCACCAGCGATGCCGCGCCACTCATTGCGGAGAAGAGAGGGATTCAAACGAATCAGCTGACCAGCTTCAAGCTGATGCGAGAATATGCATCAGCTGCGTACTGTGCAAGCATCTTTGGCTCGCCAGGTGATCAGATAACCTGTGCTGCCGGCAATTGCCCGCAAGTTGAAGCCGCAGACTCCGCGACTGTCGTTGAGTACGACCGGTAAGCACTTTCCCCACAAAATTAGCTCATTCATCATCTAACCATGAGTAGGGAGGAAACAGCTACTGATGTCGCTGGATATGTCACCGTCGATCACACCAACAAACTTATCGTCGTGTCATTCCGCGGCAGCACTACTATCGACGCCTGGATCACGAACTTCCAATTCGACACCATCAACACTGATATCTGCTCTGGTTGCACAGCCCATCGCGGCTTTTGGAACAGTTGGGTTGACGCACGAGATCGCGTAACGCCAGCTGTCAAGCAAGCCTCGTCTACCTATCCCAGTTATCAAATAACAGTAGTCGGACACTCCCTTGGTGGAGCCATCGCGTCTCTTGCAGCCGCACAGTTGCGGAACTCTGGCCTTGCTGCCGCGCTATACAACTTCGGCTCGCCTCGTATCGGTGGAACCAAGATTAGCAGCTACATCACCAATCAGCCTGGTGGCAACTTCCGCATCACGCATTGGAACGACCCTGTGCCCAAGGTTCCCTTGATCACCATGGGATACGTGCATATTAGCCCAGAGTACTACATCAACAAGCCGAACAAGCAGGATGTTGGAACTGGGGACATTCAGATCTATGATGGAGCCGTGAACATATTGAAGGGAAATCAAGCGTGGATCATCCCGGATGTTGAAGCGCACCGTTGGTACCTTGGGAGCGCGTACACATGCGATGCCAAGAAGAGTAAGAGGGGCGTTCTGCAGATTAGGGGAGTGGATGAGGACGTTGAGATTCTCGCGACATTCTAGGTTGATTGACTCTCCTGAAAGTCAGTGTAGTATTACTGTCGCTACGAAGTTGCTCTATGGGTATCAAAGACGAGGCTGAACCCAAATAAAATCCCTAAGACCAGAATAAACTCCGTATGAGATTGATCACTCGTCGATTTCAAAAATGTCATCGTCCTTCTCCAACTCTTGGCCAGTGTGATCCTTCCACAAATGCTCCATCAGTAGTCCAACATCTCTACACGTCGTGTCCGAGTCTTTGAACCTGGCGCACAAGACGCATGCGAAGCCGACTCCCTCTCTGTGACACTTCACGACAAAGCGATTCTTGACCAGAAAGACACGGCGCTTGTCGCCCTCTTTGCAACCGTCCGCAATGATCTCCCATGCCTTGCCAGGTCGCACGGTAACGTGTGCGTGGCAGAAAGGGCACAGATTGTCACCGCCAGCTTTGTAATTGTCCGTCAGGGGAAGGCGTGGGTGCTCCTGTAGGTCGCGGGCGTAGACGCAGAACAATCTTCTGCCATGCAAATGAGGTTTGGGCTTTGGCGTGTAGTCAGGCGTGGGGTTTGGGAAAGGTAGTATAGAGACCCGTCCTGAATCTCGTTCGGGCATAGGGTAAGGCTGAATCGTGACTCTTCCGGGATCGCGATCAGGTTTCGGATATGGTTGTATGGTGACACGGTCTCGTTCTAAATCAGGTTTGGGATATGGTTGGATGGTGACTCGGTCCCGGTCTAAATCAGGTTTCGGATATGGTTGAATTGTAACTCTTCCGGGGTCTCGCGCGCGCTCCGAGCTGCTACTTCTACTTCTGCCTCTGCTGCGAGATCGTCCTCCTCTGATCGCGCTGTCATGGCGAGGCGTTCTGCGTGGCGGCGTAGGATAAGCTCCAGGTATATTTCGAGGCGGATCTGGCACGCTGGGTCTCTCAGACAGCATCCTCTGGTATTGCATATGGAGTGCTTGTATTGATGCCATGCGGGCCGAGCGCGTTGTTTGTATGAGTCGGATGAGGTGCGAGTGAGATGATGAAGGGGTCAGATAAGTACTCAGCATGTAATCCTGGTGGATGCTGAGTAAGGTATGCTGAAGCTGGATGATCTGCGACTGAAGCTGACACTGAGTTGTCACTACGGTCCATTAGCATTCCATACATACAGTGTCAGACTTTTTGCATACAGTCACCGCGCGCAAAGGGTTCACCCAGCTTACGATAGCCTCGATCGTACTCGGCCAATACTTGCGAAGATGAAGTGCTGATGATTTCCTCATCGCTGTCGCTGAAGTCATCTTTCGAGCCGACTATCCAGCTTGTATGGCGACGACCACCTCGCTCGCGAGCAGAATCAGAGCTAGAGCCTCTTCGCTTTCGAAGCGATCCACGACGTCGCCGCTCATGGGTGTCTTTGGCATCATTGCTGCTATCGGACTCAAGTTTTGACTTTCGTTTGAGCTTGCGATACAGATCGCTTGCGGATCCAAAGGACTCTGTCAAGGTTCGGACAAGCGAGACAACGACTACGAGGTCTTGTAACACGCTTTTGGCCTGTGTAAGCTTAGTCAGTAAGTGTTGGTCAAGGTGGCTCGCGTGACCTCAGCCGCAAGCGGGATAGGCTTCATCACTACTCACCGTATCCACGGCTGCTTCGGCTTCTTCTTTCATTGTTCGCGATGTATGCGAGAAGTGTACGATATCCTAGAGGAATGCTGACAAGAGTTGATGTCGAGCGTGGTAGCGAGTAATATCCGGGCGAAAACGTTGTGCTTAGCACCTGTTCACCGGATAGGCACCTACAACCCCATCTGATGACACTATTGACGGGAAGATGCATATGGTACTTGTGCTCAGCTGCTGCAGTCATCTCTCATAGGACGCATCATCCGTGATTCATCCATTGTGCAGCGGATCGTATGGTTGCGCCACAAATGCTTGGACACATTCGTGATATGGTGTGAATTCGGCTACAACTGGCCGACTTGGAAGTGAGGCTGATCTGAGAACACCGCCTTCTTTGTCACTAAGTGGCGTCCGTGCAGCGTCACGGGTTACTTTTTTTGACTTCCGCCGCTTCTGATGACTTTGAAAGTGGCTCAAAGCAAATTTCGTGGAGATATTGCACTCGTGCAGAAGTCTCAGAGAAGCGCCACGTGGGCATGTCGCGTGCGTGTCGTCGTCTTCCTTTTGACCAACGCTCTGTGATCGCAGGATGAGCGCCGTATGCGCGTGCGAAATCCATTTAGTACCTATTGCTAGACGACGGATTCTTGCACTGTGAAAGTAAAAGGTCGAGGAGAATGAATACGTGGGTGTGAGTCTCGGTGCATTCGAGGACGTGCTTGAGCTTTCAGAGTAGCCATATGCATGATGTCTCGAGAAGCTGTGCCGACTGTGCGCATGCTCGGACTGAAGTTCGGACATCTGCTAGATCAATGACAAGCTCGGTGATGGAGGTGGTGGAATGGGCGATGGTTCCAGCCTCCTCGCTACTGCCAAGGTTGGCGATGGTCATCACGCCGTCCCGCGTTGGCGCCCTTTCGATGGCACCACCCAGTGCTAGTCTCCCCAATCCGCATCGTCTACGACAGGCAACGCTCGAATCAATACTCACGACTTTTATCATGAAGAGCGCGCTTATTGTCAACCCGCTTCTTCCGTACTGTCGGGTCGATGCTGAAGTCGCACTCAGGCGCTTCGAGTTTCATCGAGAAGAGCCGATTCGCTGAGATCGCTCCACCACATTCCAGGACAACAGCAAGCGCGCTCCTGTCCAAATATATTCTTAGCCTCATGATGTGGATTCGCTGTCGCTGCGCCGCAGCAACATCGTCCAAAAGCGATGTGTTCGCACGTTGCGAACCATTCGCGCCATCCTGCTCAGTCGATCTGACAGCATCGCGTGTCACAGTGCAACAACGACGATGAGTGTGACCGCCAATACGAGCTGGAACCCGTTCCGAAAACACGTGCTCAATTCAGTAGTGGAAGAAACGAAGCCACCAGCTCCAACCCGCATGGAGACGAAGTCGAAAACATGGACGACAACCGTCGATCGAGTGCCGAGCTGGCCTGAGGAAGCTAGACATTTGAAGAAGAAAAATTGGCTCTCATATCTTTATGGCATAGGGGATTTGATCTTGGTCTTGCTCCCTATTTATTTTATACGCAAGTCTCAAAGGATCAAGCCAACAATTCTCGCTAATCTACGTCAGTCATGAGTATCGCTGTCATAACATTGAACGGAAAACCAACCGCTGGAAATGATCTTGGGCAGAAAATCGAGTTCGCCATGGACCTTGTGAGCTTTCTTCAACAACCACAAACATAGTGCTAAGAGAGATAGGGACCTACGATGTTCCCAATTGTGTTTGCGGCTATTAGTGGACGAAGCATGAAAATGATTGCACGTTATCTTGCGGAGAAAGGTGCCAAGATCTGCGTACGTTACTTGTCCATCTCAACCATGCAAATGCAAAAGGGTTGAAATTGTGCCTTTCAGTGGTGACAATTCGCTAACAATTGTTCAGACTTTGGAGCTACTAATGGCAAGTCAGTCTGTGTGGGGAACTGTTGAGAGTCAGATCGTTCTCCAACGTCTGACAGTAGTCGGCGTAAACCTTCTCTTCCTCTGGGCCTTGTCACCACTTGGCGGCCAGGCTTCTCTCCGCTTGATGCAAAGACACGATCGACTGACCACCTCTAATTCGAAAATACGTTACATGACCACTGGGCCAGGTGGAACCATGTGGGGCTTGTCTTCTACCTATGTAGGGAGCGGTAAATTTGCTGATGCTGGGGCGCTTTACACTGCAGCTTTGTTGGCTCCGCTGGAAACTAAGATCGGACCGATCGATCCATGGGGGAACGTTAAGATCCCTCGATTGGATTCTATCAACAGTACCAGCGTATCAGGGGAGGGCTGGATCGATGTACCGGATACCATGGACCCAGAACGATACTCCTCTCTGGTGGGACTACCCATCGTCGGACTTCCAGAAAAGGATCGCTCGAACTTTACGATGGAATCCACATATCTCACGGTGGATTGCGGCAACTTCAAGCAGGCACCATATCCTGGCTTCAACAACAGTACTAATAAAGGCAAAACAGACTTCGCCAAGCTGGAAGAGCTTGTCCCCGGACAAGTATGGCTTAACAAAACGAAGAATAACCCCTTCCAACCTTCACTGGGACAAACCACATCTTTCTTTATCGATACAAATCTCGGTTCACCGTGGGCTCCAGAAGATCCGATGTATGACACTCTTCTCGGTCGTCTTGATGGATTTGTAGGCCACTACAACACAAGTCGCTTAAGCAAAGAGGAAATGGAGGTAAAACGAGAGATTATCTATACCTCGATTTATGCGACATCTATAGAAAGTAGCCTCTTCGGTCTCAACATAGTGCGCTGTTCCCTAGCGCAGACGCACGTGGAGACACGGATGGAATGCTCCGGAGAAAGTTGCTCTACACGGGGCATACGATTATCCCGCACAGATTCCCGACCGTCGGCACTCACATCTTTCGAACACGGGTTGATAATGCAAGGCTTCGCAGAACACTTTCCGATTGCAGTTACCGTCAGTTCTGGCTCTAGTCCGACTGAGAACTTCTTAGCAAACACGACTGCGTTTCCTTTCGTGCAGCAGGCTGGCCATCTCACTCAAGATGTCGCATATACAAACTTATCACTCGTCAAGCCCGAAGAATTCTCCAAACGATTGAGCCTGGTGCTCAACACCTACTATCAGCTTACGGTCCAGCCAACGGGTTACTTTGGCAGCTTGTCTAAGAATCTGTCTCGTTATGGCCCGGACACCATCCCTGCAACGGATATCAACGCGTACCTCCCTGCCGACTTCTCTGCAACCAACAACTCCTTCTTCGATTGGTGGCCTACCTTTGATGCAGCAGTGCAGCAAAGCAATTCTCCGTTCATCGGTGCTACAACAATGGCTGATGTGACACACATGGAAGAGGTGTTTCGGTGCAATACAGCATGGCTTGTTATTTTGATGATTGCTTCGGTCATCATCTTCACTACTGGCTTAGTTGCACTGTTCCTCAAGCATAGGACTCTCAGTCCTGAGATGTTCGGGTTCGTTACGAGCATGACATACGAGAATCCATGGATTAAGGTACCAGAGGGAGGTACCACGCTGGACGCAATGGAACGCGCAAGACTCTTGAAAGATGTGGAGGTGCACGTTGCCGACGTGTGTGGAGATGAAAGCGTTGGACATATCGCCTTCGCAGCTGGCGTACCATTGCGAAAGCTGGAACGTGGCCGCCTCTACTGCTGAACAGGGCACAACACCTCCCTCGACCGAGCGTCCCTCTGTTGTCGCATCGTGGCGCAGCGTTTTGACAGAGGTTACCTTTCAGCAGTCACCAGGAGGGTGTGTCTACGCCGTTGCATATCGTATGATTGAACTTGTTTCAAAACGCATGAATGGCGATCAGGCCGACTACCCAGGATATCATGCGAGGACAAGTGACACAACAGAAGCTTCTTGAAACGCATGGCGGCATCGAGTAGAGGAGACAGGCGGGAGCGGAGAACTTACACTAATGGTCGAGCGAAATCACGATCAGCGAGCGGCACCTTGCCGCAGCCAGTCTCGAGCGGCTCCTTCCAATGAGGATGTGACAGACACTATGCGATTTGGTGGAAATCAAGCTTCGCGAGTAGCTGCGGTGGAGGACATTGTGGATACAGGAGGTGACGGCGTTGTAGAGACAGCAACCGGCTCACCAATCGGTCTCTTGAAGCAGGCATCGTGGGGTAAGATGTGCGACGCGTCTCAAAACACAGGGGGCAGGGGGTTCAGAATTTTTTGCGGGTCGCTAAGCGAATCAGCGCCTAGCCAATGGCCGACCAAGACCAACATCGAAACGAAACTGCTCCTGAAGTCCACCGCCTACGCATCGTCACCCTCAACATCACTGTCGCCTACTACCTTCCACTCGTGGGAGCTGACGCAACATGTTCCTGCGTCAACCTTGCGGATCTCCCGTCTTTCCTTTGGCTGAGAGGCTTGGTCGACCTGGCCAGCATGTTTCACACATAGACGCTCGCCATTGTGGGGCAGCCCAACTGTCCACTTACCTGACTTTCTGTATGGACTGTCGAATTCCAGATATGATGTGTGATTAGGGGATCGTCCAAAGGGAACCGAGTGGAGTGCAGGGTTGCGGCTGTTCCCATTGAACGTTGTGCAATGCGTATAAAGTTCGTCGACGACGCCTGCCAAGTACCCTCGGCATCATCCTTTCTCAAAGTCTCTTCACTCCAGCCATTCGCATTCCCATACTAGCTGGTCTAGGTTTATTTTCACACTTCCCCCGCTCACTATCACGACCTTCCACGCTCACTATCACGACTGTCGTTCTCAGCAGAATCATCCCCAGCATCGCCATGTCTTTCCGCACAGCATTCTTGGCAGCGACTGCCCTCCTGGCGACTACAAATGCCCATGTCCTCATGAAGTCTCCGGTTCCCTACAGCGTTGATAAGATCGACAACGGCCCTATCTCGAAAGCACAGTATCCTTGCAAATCGCAGAATGGGTTCACTGTCTCCACAATGAACTCGATGGCTGTGGGCACCAAGCAAACCCTCGAACTATCAGGCAGCGCCGTTCATGGCGGTGGGTCTTGTCAACTCAGTGTCTCACTGGATACTGAACCCACTACCAACTCTGTCTTCAAAGTCATCAAGTCCATGGAAGGTGGCTGCCCTGGTGTTGATACTCAAGCCAAGTCGTACGACTTCGTGCTGCCATCAAGCATTCCCAACGGCAATGCCACATTTTCCTGGACGTGGTTCTCGAAGCTCAGTGGCCAGCCAGAATTATACATGTTTTGCGCTCCCATCTCGGTTTCTGGAGGCGCTGGCGACAAGACTGAGTTCGAAGCACTCCCAGACATGCTTGTTGCGAACCTTGATGACTCCTGCGAATCCGTTCCTAACTTTGCAGTTCAGTTTCCGAATCCTGGATCTGAAGTACAAACGGGCGGCACCAACGATCTCAAGCCCCCAACAGGTAGCGCATGTGGCAAGTCGTCAGGGACCACTCCTGCCAACCCCTCTTCCCCGGCAGGCCAGTCTTCTGCGGCCGCTCAGCCGTCAGCACCTGCTGTTGGCCAGTCTTCCGCAGCAGCCAAGCCATCCCCGACCCCTGTTCCATCCAACGGCGGTGGTGTCTTCGCTCCAGGAGCTTCAAGCGCACCCGTGCCAGCGCAGACCTCGACCACGCTCGTTACCGTTACCGCTCCTACTACCGCGAAGCCTACCGTGCCCTCCTCGCCCGTTAGCGGCACTCCCGCGACGCCATCCACTCCTTCAACTGGCGGCGGCTCCACAACTACATGCTCCACCGACGGCGCAATTGTGTGCAATGGTGAGAAGCAGTTCGGTCTCTGCAACCATGGCAATGTAGTCTGGCAAGACGTTGCTGCTGGTACTGCCTGTGTCAACGGAGTTATCTCCAAGCGCTCTCTCAATGGACGAGTCGCTCGCCCACGGTACCGAAGCCCACGCGTTGCCATGCCTGTGGGCTACTAGATTTGACACGACTCTTTACGGCCGGTGATTGTACCTGGTGGTACACATACATTCTTCGTCTATCTTTTAAGACTTTTCTGCATATAGGGGACGATGGTCTGTGACCAGGTTTGTTGTACATATTTTCACATTCGCTTCGCGCGAACATACTGTTGCATTATTGGCGTTGGGGTCTCATATGAGAAGGAATGTCACTTTGCCACTGTGCAATAAGGCTTGTTTATAAAAGAATACCCATGGCTTATAGCCGATGAAATGAAATATCCAAACATTACTTTAATCTGTGCCCTTGTCGTGTGAAACTTCTGCTCATCGCATAGCATGAAACATGATCTACTTCTCCTGATCAATCCTGGTAGATGAGACTACTCTGTCTTACCCGATGCCCTGTCGCTGAAGGATCTTCAGGTATTGGACTTTGACCCAATGCGAGGCGTAGTATCAGCCGAAAACAACGATGCCACCAACACCTGGCCATGATACCAACTCCAACACTTCAACATAGCACAAATGCTAGGCGCTAGGCCGATGCAACCACATTTTATCCCCTATGGAAAATCTCACATTCTCCCATGTGCCCCATAGAACCACTAGTCGACATAAACGTCCGCGATCCAGGCACCCCAGCTCTGGCATGAAACACCACGCGACCCCAACAGCCGGGCACACCTCCGACCAGAACATCCATGCCCGGGACACGACCCTGAAATAGCCCACTCAGTCCCGAATTAGTGGCTAGTGTGGTCGATTCAACTTTTGAAATTCATGCGATGCACCCGACCCTTGTAGAGCTGAGATGGGGATATGTGGCGATGGCGAGACAGGGCTGGATCGAAACGATGGGATTGTGCTTGGAGGTAAGACATAGGCGTTAGAATGGGAAAACGCTGTGGATATGGATCCAAAGGTGGAGGAGGATTGGGAGGTGGGATCATTGTACACCTGGGCCATCACGTCTTAATCATGTTGACTTGAAATGATTCGTGAGCGGTCTCCTCGATTCCTTGCGGGAGCACACTCGAGGCCTTTGAGCTGATACCGAGGCTGGCAGACCTCAATGTACCCTGGCATTGCTAGTAGCGGTTAATAAAAGTATCTGAGACTATGCAGGAGTCAGGAAGGGGAAGCTGTCTGCTGTGGTTACACAGGTGCTCCTGCCGCGCTATCCGAAAGTAGTGCTAGTGTGGCGCGCCTTGCAGCCCCGTCGCGTGCGTCACTTTCGAGAACAGGCAGCTCTCGAACTACAAGCGCAAAACATGCGACTCTATTACCAGCGACGATAGCACACGTCGTCATGTCCGAGCCACGACGGTCGACGAGAGCGCGCGCCCGCGAAGAGGCTGCACCTGCGCCGGAGACGCCAAAAGAGACGCCAGTCAAAGGCGCCAAAGCCACCGGGAAGCGCAAACGAGGAAGCATTGCGGTGAAAGACTCAACACCGTCTACACCCATTGGCGACACCCCGCAAGGCCCCAAGCAGACGCTACCACTGAGAGTGCACGAAGGCCAACCGCTACCAACGCTGCCTGAGCCACAGCCTCTCGAATTACCTGCACATGAATGGCAGGATATACAGCAAAGCGGCGTGCTCAGTGCATCGCTGCAGCGGTCGCGGGCGGTATGGGTGTCGGGCGTCAACTTCAGAGTCTTCCACAAGTACTTCAACCAGCCCAAGAAGCCGGCGGATCGCACAGAAGAGGACAAGATGAGATACACCAGGCAGAAAGACCTGCTGAAGAACTTTCCCGAGCTGGGCAGGGACCCCAATATTGCCAACAAGGACGCGACGGACGTGCAAGCACAATTGGTCATTGAACCTCACACATTCCCCATCAGATTGTATGCGCCGCGAGAAGCCCACAAGCCGGTGCCAAAGAGGACTTCCACCCAACCTGTGTATGGAGCCTGGCCGAATACCAACCAGCCTCATCATAGCCACCCGAACCAGCACACGTACAACAGCCATAGTCAGCCAGCATACCAGCAGAAGCCGCCGCAACCACGACCGCCACCACCGAAGCCCGTCCAGAAAGCGCCCCAGCCGACCCCAGGGCCCGCAAGTACGCCAGCACCAGATCCAGTCATCCATATGCTGGCACAGCGAGCAGGAGTAGATCCGGAGCTGAAAGCAGTCATGAAGATCGTTGCGGCTGGAGAGGCGTCGAAGGACCAGCTCGAGTTCTTCCAGACGCACATCAACGAGCTCACGGCTGTGTTGGCAAAGCAGAAAGAGAACGCAGCGAAGTCCAAAGGTCTTGCGCCTTCCACAACTCCAGCCGCGACTACAGCATCTCCTGCACCCAAAGCGCTACCGCCGCCTCCTACACCACAGCCGATCGCTGCTCCGCCGCCTCCACGACCGGTTCAGCCCGCCCAGCCGCAGCACCCAATACAAAATGCGCCGAAGCCATACAGCCCGACTCCTCCGCAAGGGCAGCTGCAACAATTCCCTCCTCGCCCATCACAGCCGCCGTATCCGACCAGTTACAATCAGCCACCGCAACAATACTCTGCTCCTCGACCGATGGCATACAATGCACCACCACAATTGACAGGCTATCGGCCGCTCGTCTTCTCGTTCGAGGAAGGAAACAAGGATCTGCTGCATTTTCCGTCATACAGCTTCTTGGAGTGGCTTCCCAATCACTCTGGGGCGAAGATATCCTTCTTGATCACGAAGATGAAGCCTAAGCCTGAGCAGGATGCTTTCAGCACGCCCTCAACACCGGCACCGAAGGCGATTGCTGGCTTTACACCTGTCGCCACACCAGCGGCAACTCCGGGTATGCCTACGCCAGCTAATGCCACTCTGACTCAGACGCCCAACAACCCGCCAGGCCAGGTCCTAATGGCTGCGCCAGCGACAACCGCACATGTCTCTCAGCCCCGGATCGAAGACTTCGACGAGAAAAAGGACGTTGCGGAGATCGAGTTCTACCAACCCGTCACCGTTCTGTTACTCACCGACAACCACGACATACGACACGCTCTTACACGCGCAATCCGGCCGCCTGACGTGGTGGAGAAGTACATGGACGAGGTGTTTGACAAGTGTAAGCGTGCGGAGGAGACGTATCTGGCTTTCAGACTGCCGAGAGAGGGCGATGGAGACATGGCGGAGAAGCGAATAAGGAGCAGTGATGGGACGCCGGGTGTTGCTACGCCGACAATGGATGGGTTTGGTGGGTCGTTGGGATTGACATTGAGTGGGATAGAGAAGAAGAAGGCCGGACGACCTAGGAAGAGTCTGGTCTAGGACCAGAGAGACTATGCGGCACGATGCCTTTGGATGAATATGAACATGATACCCCCGCGGTCCACAAGACCTAATCAAACAAAATCATTATACACACCACACCAGCATCTGAGTCCATCCAGCCTAACCTTCTCCCTCATGCAACTCTAAAAAGGTACTCCCATTTTACTCAACATCCAACCCCACCCTCCCCCTCCTCTCCCCACTCTCAAACCCCCTCCTCACCGCCAACGCAACCTGCGTCCACCCCACCACTTCATTATGCCCGCCAAACCGTACCACCTCCAACTCCACCGTCCTCCGCCCCTTCGCATCCTCGATCTTCTTATACGCAAACGCGCCCCTCTTCACCCTCTCCCCGCCATGAATACTCCTCCGCTCCTCGTTACTCGCAACGCCCTCCTCGCCCAACATAGCCGCCTGCAGCGGCGCAAACAGCGCCTCGGACTCGCGGAACGAAATGTCGCCGTCGTTGCGCGCGTGCAGGATATGCACGTGCAGCGGCGCCGCCTGCGCGGTCGCCGTGGCGGACAGCAAGGCTAGAAGGCGTGATTCCGTCGGCCAGGTGTCGACGATGCGCGCGATGAGGAAGTTTGCGATGCGCGGATAGCCGCCGAGTGGTTTTAGGATGGGGAACAGGCCGCCGATTTTGTACGTCTTGAGCAGCGTGGGCAGGTCGCGGAAGGGGGCGACGAGGACGATGGACGCGAATCCTAAGTGGCCGCTGGGTTTGGGAGAGGGGTGCGTGAGGGCCTGAGGGATGGAGGGGGAGGCTGGGTCGGCGAAGTACAGTGCGCTTGCGGTTGTGACGGCAGTGCCGAGACTTTGGCCTAGGAGGACGGTGCGGGTGGTCGGGTGATTCAGGGTGGTTTGGATGTAGGAGAGTAGGGAGATTGCGTCAGTGATGATGCCGGTTTCGGTGGGGATGTGCGGGGCGTTGGTGAGCGTGGAGAGGCCGAAGCCGCGGTAGTCGCAGGTGAGAAGGTGGGTGTGTGGGATGCCGGAGATGGAGCGGTAGGTTGAGGGGCGGTAGCCTTGGGCGACGTGGCCTGCGTTCTGGGGGAGTGTTAGATGGGTGTATGGAGGGGAGGGTGGAGAAATGGAAAGATTGAGGTATGGGAGTAGGTCGACGAAGGGACAGGAGAAGAGGACTTGAAACCAAGTGCAGGCTTCCGGAATCTAAAGTCCAAATTAAAGAAAAGAGGGAAGACTCAAGAAGGCGCAAGAGTGTAACGTCCAAGTGACCGAAATTGATGGTGGTAACGAAAGATGGACGAGAATGAAATGGACTTACACCATGAAAGTTCACAACAACCCTACTCTCCCCATCCCTCTTCAACAACTTCGCCCCCACCGTCACCTCCAGCTCCTCCGCAACCTCACCCGTCGTAGCCGCCTGCACCAGCTCATTCTCGTTCTCAAGATACACATCGAGCGGCAACACATGCCAGCAAAACAGCTTCTCGCCATCCGACGTATCCAGCCAAAACGGCTGGACCTGACCCTCTTCAACCAATCATCAGCATTGCGTTCACCAATAATTGGCTAGACTGTGGAACGGGACTGAAAGACGTAGTTTGGAGGAAATGGGTACTGACTTGCGAATCCAAATTCCTCTGGATTAGTCACATTATGCCAGAAGCCGCTGTGTATTTTGTGTGCGTAGAGAGCACTGTCGTCTGCGTCAGTGTACCTCCGTGTTCGTTTTTTGTAATTGCGCACGTACTGTCGCTGCAGCGTCGGGTTGATCAGGCTCAATATAAACACTGCCCAGAGAATGCCAACCGCGGCTAGCGTCCAGTACGCTTTGATGAAGATGGGCTGGAGAGCCGGCATCTTGCAGATACCTGTCTGGTTCCTTGCTACAGTCCTGCTCTTTCTCGATCCCACAGATTTCACGGAGCCGGATGTGTTATTGCTGGAGGCTGCATCAGCGATGATGTGTAGTGATGGCAGAGACGGTGGACGGAGGTGACCGAGACAGATAACCTCGAGTCTGACTAAGCTGGATTAGGAAGCCGTGTCTGGCTTGGCGAGATTTCGAAAGGAGATTTTGGTGACACTTCTAAGACGCTGGGACTTGTTTCATGTGAAAAACAAGGGTTGCGTTTAAGAAGTATGTGAATATTCATACTCGATGTTGGGTATTGGAGATGGTATCATTCAGCCGTGCATCATGCAGGCATTATATACAACGTACAGGAACAGCTATTGTACACCTCATGTCTGCTTTTCCCATGACCTGCGCCAAATCATACGTCAAGTCTATATGCAAGTCCAATCCCATCAGTCAAAGGTCGTAAAAAGCTCCTCCGGGCGTAAGCACCTGTATTGCATCATTCGAGTCTGTTCCCGCCCACTCAAGCGTTCCTGTCCTTCTGCTCCTTCTCGTACTTCGCAATTAGCTCTCTCTGAAGCTGTGGCGGTGCCGGACTGTAATGACTGAACTCCATGCTGAACTCTCCCTTGCCCTGCGTGCTAGCTCTCAATTGACTGCTGAAGCCAAACATGCTGTTGAGACTGCAATCGGCATATACAGTGAAGTCCTCGGGACCAATCTCAGTATCGTTGATGACAGCATTGCGCTTGTTCAAGAGCCCGACCACACCACCCTGGAACTCATTCGGTGCGGTGATTGTTGTCTTCATCAATGGCTCCAGGACCTGCGGCGCACCAGCTTGGAAAGCCTTGCGGAAGGCTTGTTGTGTTGCGTTCTTGAACGCCATTTCCGAAGAATCGACCGCGTGGGTGGCACCATCATTGATGACCATAGATGTACCCAGGACTCTGTGGCCAAGCAGAGGACCCTTCTGTGTGGAGGCAAGGAAGCCCTTTTCACAGGCAAACAAAAACTTCTCTGAAATAGTACCTCCAGAAATCTGCTGCTCGAACTTGTTCTCCGATAGCGCCTCGCTCGGCTCCATCCAACCAACGACTCGCGCATAATCTCCAGATCCACCACTCTGCTTCTTGAGGGTGTGATCGAAGTTGACGCGCTTGGTGATAGTCTCTCGGTAGGCGACTTGAGGCTGTCCGGTCTCGCATTCGACCTTGTACTCGCGGCGCATGCGCTCAACATAGATGTCGAGATGCAGCTCGCCCATGCCAGAAATGACTGTCTCTTGTGACTCGGCATCAACGTGGACTCGGAAGGTAGGATCCTCACGCGTGAAGCGGTTCATGGCTTTACTGAAGTTAGGTGTATCTTTCGTGTGCTTCGGCTTGATGGAGAGGGAAATGACAGGTTCGGGCACGAACATGGAAGTCTGGATCGTTAGCTCTATTTCGATTGCTCAGCCGTGTGGAGCTTACCATAGTGTAGCCAAGGTTACCGTCGGTGAAAGTATCACCAGACGCGCAGTCAACACCAAACACAGCGCAGATTTCTCCGGCGCCAATCTCCGGCACTTCCTCCATGTCGTTGGAGTGCATGCGCACGATCTTGGGGATCCTGACCTTCTTGTCTGATCGCGCATTGAACACGTTCATACCCTTCTTCAATGTGCCTTGATACACACGAATGTATGTGAGCTGCCCAAAAGTGCTCTCTTCAAGCTTGAATGCCAGACCAACGAATGGCAACGAATTGTACGATACCAGCTTTACTGGCGCCTCCGCTCGCTTCTTATCAAGGGCCATATTCTCGACTTCGGAAGGATTTGGGAGGTAATCGCAAACGGCATCGAGCATCGGTTGGACAGACTTGTCTGCGAGCGCGGAGCCCATCATGACGGGGGTGAACTTGAGCGAGATGGTTGCACGTCGAATCGCAGCCTTGATCTGCAGAATCGAAGGCTCCTGTTCCTCCAAGAACATTTCCGCCATCTCGTCATCGACATCTGCCAGTGTCTCGATCAGCTTCTGCCTCTTCTCCTTGCACAGCTCGAGGATGTCTGCTGGGATCTCGTCCTTCTCCACAATGATTTCTCCCTTGGGCCCTTCATTGTAGATTGCCTTCATCCTGACCAAGTCCACGACACCTTTGAAGCCATCCTCGCGTCCGATCGGGACCTGGAGAGCTGCAGCGGGTATGCGCAGCTTCTGGTTGATCTGGTCCACAGCCTTCCATGGATTGGCACCCATGCGGTCCATCTTGTTCACAAATGATATCCTGGGAATGTTGTATCTTCGCATCTGCCTGTCCACCGTGATAGTCTGACTTTGCACGCCGCTCACGGCACAGAGAATCATGACAGCTCCGTCAAGCACTCGCAGCGCCCGCTCTACCTCGATTGTGAAGTCGATATGGCCTGGCGTGTCGATCAGGTTGATGTGGTATTGTTCCTCCTTGCCCTCGTCATTCTTCTTCACCCAGTCGCAGAAGGTTGCCGCTGACTGGATGGTAATGCCCTTCTCTCGCTCGAGATCCATAGAATCCATCTTTGCGCCGACGGCATCTTTGCCTCGGACTTCGTGTATGGTGTTGATACGGCCGGTGTAGAAGAGGACTCGTTCGGTGGCGGTCGTTTTGCCGGAATCGATGTGCGCTGCAATGCCGATGTTTCGTACCCTTGACAATCTCTCCCATTCGACGGGGTCCAGGTTTTCAACAATCTTTTCTTGCGTCAATGTTGACGGGTCCTCCTTTGCCTGTTCTAATCTGCAAACCACAATCAGTACTCGATTCGCCCCAGAGCTGTCAATTCCAAGTGCACAGCTACGTACACTTGCGCAGCTGCAGATTGCCACCGCCTCTGCAATTGTGCCTGCTGTCTACATATCCATGCGCTGGTCTTTGTGCCATTGGTGTAGGGTGTCCGTGACGCCGTGGCGGTGGAAAGAGCGCATCGTGCTGGAATTCGGCACGTCGATCGAGCAGAACTTCGCAAAGTGCTAGAAGCAAGCGATTGTGCCCAAACGAAGGACGATACCCTCATCTTGTCCGGTTGGTGTGGAATTGCAACAGGACCGAAAAGATGGGACGACACTGAGGTCTGCTGTGGGTCAGGCCGAGTAGCGCTGTTGGAAAAAGTTGGGGCTGCGGAGATTTCGGAGGTGTCGCCAATCAGCTGATTTGGCGCAACGAGCGCGTTGACGGCTTGAGGGTTGCTGACATGCGTGTCTGATGTTCTGAGACTTCATTACATGTTTGAGCGAAGATTCATTGGGATGGACTCTACAGATCGCGTCTCGTCACTCAGGCGCGCATCTCCGACGAATTGATAGGTTGTGATGACATTTTGCTATCAAGCCTGAGTTAAGTGGTATCCAAATTTCTAGCCACCCAGAACACCCACCAATGAGTGTGCAATCACCAAACAATCGCTCCTGTAAATGCTAGTGAGAAGAGAAACGACAAACGCTAGAGATACATGATTGTTATTCACCCAACACCGGAAGGTTCTCGTGCACTTTGGGTACGGTGGAATCCTCTCCTCGGACTCCACGACGTCGCTGTACCATGCTACGCAAGACATGTTACTACGCGCGACTAACGCACTGTCTCACCAGAGAAATGCGGAGTTTGAATTTCTGCGACAGAAGAGTCGGGCTCCTGCACAGGTGTCGATGCTTTCATTGGCTCGTCCGAGGCAACTGCTCCAGCTTCAGTATGGGCAGAGTCATTGGCATCCGCGGTCTCCTTGTTGGCTGCTACGCCGTTGCTGTTCGATTCCTCCGTGCTGTGGCCGTTGGTGGTCACCGCATCCTTGGCCTTCGCAGCGACCTCCTCAATCTTCTTTTTGCCTTTCTGCAACGCGCTCACAGGTGCTTTTGCACCTTTGCGCGGCGGAGAGTCAGGTTTGTCATGGGTCTTGCTAGCGGATGCCGCCGTCGGACGCATCATGCGTGAGAGGAAGTCACCCTTTGACGCACCCCCAGTAGTCGAGGCTCTCGAGTCTGGCCGCTTGGCTGCGGTGGTGCTTGGGGCGATGGAGGGTCGTGATGACTTTGTGCCTGGTGCTGCGGCCTTCGGTCGGGTTGTTGTAGATGGTTTCCGTGTCACCTTTGCTTCCTCGCCATGCTTTGCGGCAGAAGCTGCGGTGGGTGCGATTAGGTGTGATGGGAGTTTGACCGGGCGCGTGGGCGATTTCGGGGCAGGCTTCTTGAACCCGCTTGCAGATGAACTTTGAAACCGTCAGTACGTGGACATGTGTCAAATCAAACAATTCATACCTTGCTGTAGTGCTGGTGGCCACAGGTTTGGCGGTAACCGGCTTCTTGTTCTCTGGCGCCGGGGCCTTGGTCTTTGTCGCAGCGCTTGCAGTGGGCGCCGTGGCCGTCGATAATGCACCTGGGCGAAGCGAAGCACGACTGGTCTTGGGCGGAGCGGGCTTGACAGGCTCCTTTGCAGCAGCTGGCTTCGGCACCGCTTTCGTCGCGACCGGCTTTGACACAACTGGCTTCGGCTTCGCTGCTACCGCCTGTGCAGCAGTCTTCGGGGTGGTGGGAGTTCTCGGAATCGACTTGGGCAGCGGACTCCTGCCTGCTGGAACCTTTGACGTAGACGCCTTTGTGGTGGAGATAGCTGCAGGCTTCTTGATTCCTGCCTTCGGCTTTGCAACAGGTGTTCCATTTGCCTTGCCTGTAGACTGAGCAGCTTTCGGCGCAGCAGCAGCGGGCTTGGGAGAGCTCGAAGCAGACTGATCATCGGTTGTTGGAGGTTGAGCTGCATCAACTGGTGAGGCCGCTGCCTCAACAGGATCCGCCGGCTTCAGCGAGACCTCTTCTTGCGCTCCAGTCACAATTTTGTCCGGATTCTCGGGGGAAGCCTCGACCGTAGGCGCGGCGGCTGACTCGTTCTCGGTGGCAGGAGGTGTCTCTGGCACTGTAGGTGGCTCGGTGGAGGATACGACTGCTGGCTCCTCCTCAGTCTTAGTAGTTGTAGGTGCGACAGCTGGAGCGCCTTCGGAAGACGAGGCTTCAGCCGGTTGCTTATCCTTCTTCTCAGCGAGCTCAGCTGATTGCTCTGTCTTCTTTTCAGCCAGCTCAGCTGGTTGCTCTGCCTTCTTCTCAGTTTCTTCGGCTGGCTGCTGAGCTTCCTTCTCCGGAGCTTCAGGCAACTGACTTGTCTCTGTGGCGGGTGTTGCAGCTGGGGTATCCTCAATCTTGGTCGTAGTTTCAGGAAGCACCTTGGTATCATCAATTGGAGCCACAGCTGGCTTGCTCTCCTTGATATCAGCTTTTGCGGGAATCGCGGCAGGCGCAGGCACGTCAGTCTTGGGAGCTTTGGCTGGCTTCTTCTGCGTCTTCGCGGGTGTCGAGGGCTGCACAGAGGTGTCCTTCGTGGGCGCTGCAGCTGGCTTGTTCTCCGTCTTCGCTGGGGACTGAGACGGCGCGGGCGCATCGGTCTTGGGGGCTACCACGGGCTTCTTAGCCGCCTTCTCCTTCTTCGAAGGGGTCTGTGGAGGCTGCACCGACGTCTCCTTCGCCGGTCCCTTCTCCGTATCTGTGCTAGAGGGCACAGGGAAGTCAGACCCCTTCATGATGGCGCCGAGGTTTGGCATCTCTCCCGCTGGCTCGTTGCGGATGGGCGGTGCGGGTGTAGACGATTCCCTCGAGGCGACGGCCTGCTCTGGCACAGCTTCAGGGATGGAAACACTGTTCTTGCGCTCCTCCTTCTCTGCGCTGACCTCTCTCTTCAGCTCTGCAATCTCCTCGACGTTGTCCTGCGACACGCTGAAGCTCTCACGACGGTGAGCGGCCGCGCTGTTCGTGGGTGTCCCCTTGGTGGTGCCGAGATCGGGCGGCGCAATGACCGTGGGCTCGACAGATATGAAGGAGGCGCGTACTTTGGGCGTCGGCCGGCTCTCTGGCTCTGCTGGTGTGCTGTCGCCTGGGGAACGGCCGCGGGGTTCAGGAGAGGAAGGCGTGCCTTGGTTCTCAAACATCGCCCGCAAGTTGCGGACGCCGGATGACATGGCTGCGGACGCGAGCAATTGTCAGTGTCTGAGTCTACGTCTTGGGTGATGGTGGAGGTTGATGTCGAGGGAGGTCGACTGCGTGCGAGATGATGTGGTGTGTGCAGCCGGGATGAAACATCAATTTGTTTATGTACAAGCAACCGTGGACGATAGTGTCGCACCGCACTGCAGGGTCTCGGGCGGGAGTGGGACTCACAACAATTGTTTCAGGCGACGATGCTACGGTGAATGGAAGACTGCGAGCTTTGCGAGCTTGAAGCTGGTGAAAAGGAGAAGGCGCACGCACAGGAGGTCGAAGTTGCGATCCGAAGCCACCAAAACAGAAAGGCCAGAAATTGGATAGCTCGAGGTGACGTTACAGCCCAGCCCAGCAACCAGTCAGACATCTCACTGCACAACTGCAGTCTCTCTTTGGTCTGGCCAGTTTATTGAGAATGACTGGTTGTGATTGGAACAGGAAGACCATCCCATTGTTGTCTGGCTGCTCAATTGTTCGACTTTATGCGATTTCGCCAACATAAATTATGCAACGGCAACCAATCACAACTGGTGCCGAGCACATTTCTCCATAATTCCGACCAATCAAATTCTGGAGCATGAGGAGGCCATCCTGAGACTCAACACCCTGATAAGCACGACGTCCGCTGGCACAGACCGTCGTCAGGAGGTTCCTGCAACTTTCAAGTGTCACGCAAACGTATGCAGAGCATAGTAACCATGTGGTATTTGAGCCTTCATGCCTACATACTTTCTATTCAATCTGTAGGCTTTAGTAGAATCCCTCCAAAACAGCGGCAGGACCTCCTAATCTATTGTAACAAGACCTTCCAAGTACTCAAGAAAGCCTCTGGATACATTCGTGGCATTTCGCAAGGCCGATCAGAAGTCCGTGATGCATCCGTCCAAAGGTTTTCCCACAACTCTCTCGATGACGTTCGTATCGATAAGCTCAGCTCCGCTCCTTCCACTCCGACCACACGTGCCATTGCCAGATCCAATCCCGTCATGACTTCGACTCAAACCGCTCCCGTCGCGCTCCCTCGCATAGCAATCACATTCTGCACGCAATGCAGATGGATGCTGCGGGCGGCCTACTTCGGCCAGGAGCTGCTGTCGACATTTGGGACGCAGATCGGTGAGGTCGCACTGATACCTGCGACGGGTGGATTGTTTACCGTTGAGTTGGTGAGAAGTTCCCGTGCTTGAGTGTGAATGGGTGTGGCTGATAATATGACTAGACGTATGCTCCAGCCGCACTGGTGGGCCAAGGGGATGCGGGTCACAAGAAGGTACTATTGTGGGATCGGAAAGTAGAAGGAGGGTTCCCGGGTACGTTGTGCAAGCAGTGGATTAGAATGGCGAGGCTGACTGCGTGTAGAGACGAAAGTGTTGAAGCAATTAGTCAGGGATCATATCGACCCCTCAAGAGACTTGGGACATTCAGACAAGCATGGCAAGAAGAAGGAGGATAAGGCTGAGGCTAAGCGTGAAGATGATCAGCAAGAGGCAAACGTTGCAACTCAGGGTGCAGACGTGAAGAGAAATCCAGACGGCACGATTTGCGAGGACTGCAGATGAGATATATGCAAGAGGCGACGATCTGCTTTGCGAACGTTTCAGCATGAGGACTACCTGGGATGCCACCGGTGTCTCGTGCCTTCCGCTAATACCATCATTCTGTGGGAACGTTGTAGTGCACACCCTGAGAAAGCTGCATTTGGCAGATATGCCAATGGCAATGAAATTGAAGTATGATCCTTGATCACTGTGCTCATACCCATGAGCATTTCTCCATCCAGAAAACACCTCCTCAGACCTATCTGCCTATTCCTTGCGCATCTTCTCAAGACGGCTGGTCAAGCGAATGTCCATGCGGTTCATGTTCTTCCGTATCAGCTCCATCTCTTCATGCAGACGCTTCATCTGGCGCGCGGCGCCGTCCAAGTCCTTCTGGAGACGGCTCTCGATATCCTTGCAAGGTGCATCGGTCGTCTTCGGCGTCGAGAGATAGTAGACACCCTGTTCGTTTGTGGGTCCGAGGGCGTCTACAAGATTATCGATGCGGAGACCGTGCGACTCGGAAAGCGTCGCAAGGTCATTGTAGCGTTGGTCGACATCTTCCAGTCTGATCGAGTACAGCTCGCCGGTGAGATTGGTAACAGCATGCGTGCGCTGAACGAGCGCCAGGACTTGGTTGTACATGACACCACCAGCACCGCTCATCGGCACCAAGTCGAGCCCAGCTGGTCCATAGACATGAGCTGTAACGATGCCCACAACGGCCGCGATTGTGGCGGTCATGATGGTGCCGGCTACTGACCAGGCCCAATCCATGCTATGAGCACACTTCTGATGGCAGTTTCGCAACAGATCGGTGGCAACCCAGACACGCTCCGTGGCGCGTGTAGAGTGCTCCATGAGCTTCTTCAGCTCTTCGGTGATCAATTGGTTGGCCTGAGCCTTGGCCTCTTCGCTCATTGTAGAGTTCTCCATCTCTTCCATGTACATTGCTGTCTTTTGGTTCATCACGCCAAGGCAATAGGCGGTAGCTCGACTGACAGAGGCTGACATGTCCGTAGCCTGACTGACACCTGCCGAGATGTGCTCTTGCGGAAGGCGTGTGCGCTTCAGTTTAGCCACTGTCTTGTCAAGCTTAGAGACTGCAGCGGTCAAAGAAGGGTAGTTGCTGTACTTGGCCCACTGATAGAGCGGCTTATCTTCATCCTTCTGTATCCTGATGTACTCGCGGAAGTTGATCATCTGATTTTTGACCTCGCCGAGACGATTCAAAAGCTCATCGACGCTGCCATGCGCCCTCGGAGCCTACACATGGGTTAGCTTTAGTGGACTATCGCCATGAACACATCGTAAAAGAACTTACCGTGGCTGCTATGAGACCTGTGGAATTCTTATCCTCCACCTCTCCAGAAGACGCGCTGCTGTCCTTGCCCCCGTTCTTGGCGAGAGGGGAATTCGCCTCCTGGACAAGAGCAGATGTCTGTGCAGCTGTGGATGACTTGCTTCGCTCTCCGCCATCGACCGGCTTCTCCTGGCCAGTGACCGAGCCGTTCTCGACCTGATTGATGACACGCACATCACCACTGGCAGCGGCGTTCATCATCCTCATGCTGATATAGTGCTTTTTTGTAGTGGGCCAACTCAATTTTCCGATTTGAGGTGCGGAGTAGTGTCGCGGCAGACTGATTTGAGGTTGAGCGATGGAGGAAAGTGAGGAGATGAGCATTAGAACAGCAGCTCAACAAAGCGATGAGCCAAGAATAGCTGGTGAAGGAGGATTCACCGGAGGTGAAACAGCTTGGATGCCTGGTGCTGGTCCATGATTGGCTACGCACGTGGTGCAAGCAAAGCTCTTTCCCAAAGGAGACGTGCGCAAAGGATACCTGCCGTCGGAGACAAACAGCGAAGCATTCAAGCTTTTAATAAGCTTAACATCAATTCCCTTTCCAGGAGCTACTAAGTGCTTACACGGGGCGAAACAATCAGTCTCACCTAGCTAGACTAGAAGTGAACATCCTCTAGTACTACCATGAGGGATACGAGGCAAGGCCATCGCGTCAAGATTGCTAAGTAACTGTTAGACATGACAGGCACGAAGATTTTGACTGCCGAGAACTGCCACCTAAAGCTGCTTGCGATGAGAGTTGTTTGACTAAGTCCAAGTTCGACGAGCTTGAGAGAACCTAATATAAGGAGGCTCCACAACCAAGAGAAGAGATGACGCAAAGCATGTCAAAACGCGCGTAGCATCGTGTTTTTTGGGGACATCAGCAAAGAAAGGCGACTTGATCCGAGGTGCCACGCTCAGTCTAGAACATATACGGAGCAAGCGGTCGGCCTTCGTCTGCTACCGGTATGTCAATACCAGTGAGTGAGTGCTCGTGGCACTTGCTTGGGAAAGAGTGAGCGTCCAGGTCTATGTGCCGGAAAATGATATTTCTCGGTTACACGAAAGCTTCGCGCCTTGGCATATTGTGTAATAACGGCGATAGTGAAATCAAGTAACACAAGACGAGATCGGAAATTTATCTGAAGCTGCAGGTGCGGGTGGCTGTCGGAGGAAACCGCGTGGAGGATTTTAATACTCTAGCACGTCTAGCTACACCGTTTCCTGTAGTCGAGGAAGTGATGTTAATCTCGTTGGTGGAGAGTTTCAGTGTCTTCCACAACAGCTAGATGGGCGTACAGGCGTCTCAAAGGTGCGGGGCTCTTTTGTGCTACAACCTGATTGTCGATCGAGCAATGGACTTGTAATGCGTCTCAACCTCGCCGTGGGTGCTCCACTTTGATGATAGGCAGAGCGTAGAGTCCCAGCACTATAGCCCACGCAATCACCGGGCTTCACTGATAACACTGCAGAATGATGCTCACATCCAGGACTTCTGCATACATGGTTATCGTCCCCGCAGCGTCCTGCGCAGGCTGATCGCACCAGTTTGGAAGCTGTGGAAACCCAGTCTCGTTCACTGTGGCGACGACTTTCACCGACTTTCGCAAAAACAAGATGTCTGACAACGAACATCTCTATGCTGAACAGTGATTCGTAGTGGTTGTATGTAGGCATGCAGAGGACAGAGGAGACCCGAGAAAGGACAACATGGTGTGTGCGGATCGCGGCTTCCCCACCGGATCAATGCGCGCCTGTGATTGGGCACCGCGCGACACGTACTTCGATCACCCTTGTCGATTGCGACTACAGACATGTCGATGAAACGACCTTCACCCACCGCACCACATTGCTCCATGGTATGACCGTGCTGCGGGGAAGTCATGCACGTTGCTCACCAGCTCGACGCCGACCCAGCTCACCACATTGCACCAAGCTATCGAAGCGCAATCGCAGCTGGGCTGACCATCTCGGTTGTGTGCGGATGTGCCATGTGCCGTGCCGTGTCGGCCATTGCACCAACACGGTCCTCTGTCATAACTTAGAAGTCATTTACGATTCCAGCTGTCATTGACGTGCTGCACAGCACTACAACTCATGACGGTAATGCCCAAGGCGTCAAGAATGTTCTACGCAGCGTAAATTCTCCGGGGTCTGGATTTATCTCAGCTCCGCGCTGTCCGCACGATCTGGATCCCTGTGGGCTGGGCTATCCGCCGCCATGGTGCGGGCAAACGCAAGCCACAAAGGCGCCTATGGCGAAAGACACCGAATAGGTCGAGGATCGGCAGCTGCAGTCGCTCCACCCTGTCGTGCAGATTACAGCCTCGCCCACCAAGCAGCGCTAAGAACTGATCGACCACTGATTTGGCTTTGACATCAACAGGAGCTGAGCTCACGACATGGGTGTGGGGAGACATACATAGCTGCAGCCTTCCTCCACCGGCAGAAGGGGTGCTTCGCGTAATCTCAACATCTCGGAAGCTAGGTAACTCGATGCTGCGAACAATGCCAGCAGTTGTGGCACAATAGCGACAACCTTGAAACTCATATACCATCACTTCGGATAAGATGCCGTGGACCGCATCCACCACTGGCGAGAAACCTCATGTCTTCATCCCCAGCCGTAGTTCTTCCATGTCTCGCACCGGCCTACCGACCAAACTGAACAAGAAGTGCTCCATCGAATCCCCAAATCCACCCGAGGACGGCCGCCGCCAAGCACTTTTCTTGAAGGAGGATCCGAATCGAACAAACGCATCCGTCAGGTCTCCCAAGATGACTCGCTCCACAAGTTGTTCTATTTCTGCAACCTCAAGAAAGCGACCAGGGGCTTCTACAGTCCAACGCTGGGCGGGCTTGACACGCTCAGTCGAGAACTGGGACGGTTTACGTAAAGTCGGTCGTCTGGAATCTTTGTGTGTTTTCTAGTCACTAACTTTTGTAGGATTCCGAGTTGTGGGTACAAGATGGTGACTGTCACGTCCACCTGTACGCGCGTGGAGCTTCGCGACGGGGTCCATCTTTTTGTGTCCCATCCCGAGCCTTGCGACAAAAGAATTGCAGCACCATTCTCGGTCATTGTTATGCACAAGCGGGAACGCAGCAACTGCACACTTTCAACAGGTCAAGTCGTGGATCTAACATCGTCGAACTCTACATTCCAGCTCCCGACCACACATCCCGAGAGGACTCTTTCCGCTGGCATCTCACGACTCGCAATTTCTTCGCTTACGTCTTGGGTCTGCCACTAGTTGGGCATCACATGGGTCAATCTTTCGTTGACCTTGTCGAGAGAATGATCCTCTGGCGATCCAGCAATGTCAACAATCATCAAGACTTTCTCGAGTACGCCGATAATCAAGGTTATCGAGATCTAGTAGAGTGCACGGATTACGCTTTGGCAAATCTGTACTTTGCTGAGCGGTATAAGCTGCGAGAAGTGTGGATCGATGCTTTTGCTCATTGTGTCGGCATGAGTGATAGCTTGACCCTCAGCCCTGAGTATGCGGTAAGCAAGATCATGCGCACGTCTTCCGCCTTGTTGCTGATCCCTGATAGCTGCTGTCGCAATTGACAAAAGCGCTCATCACGCGAGCGTATCTCGAGCTTGATATCCATCTTGGTCGAACGAGTCACGCACTCTCAAGCTTTCTCGAGGAAGATTTCTCCCCAGCCCACCTTGGCCTAGCTGAGGGAGCTCGCAGTCACTTGAGCCGCTTTCAACGCTTCTTACATCAGTTTTACGTGGACAAATTCGGCTATTGGCCGCCTCGCAAAAGTGCTTCTCCGTTTCCAAAGGCGCTGTACAAGTCGATGTTCTACGACTTTCAGAGCCTGTATGATTTACTTGTGGATACTCAGTCAAGCACAGATCTAGCTTCCCAGCGGCCAGCAAGCGGTGGAATCTGCGTTTTGCAGAATATCTGCCATTTCGACAAGAGACACAAGTTCACGGCTCAGCCCCATCCCTTGCCATTGCTACCCAGTCGGTCCGAGCCACAGAAGACTACGAGAACCCTGTCATCGGCATCAAGCCACAAGAAAATGCACGATTCCTATTCCAAGAGTGCCGCGTTAGTCGCAGCAACGAATGGTCTTAACCCGGACATCATGAAGTCCAAGGTCGTGCAAGCATACATGGAGTTTGAAAGAACATATGGCACTCAATCAAGCCATGGAGAAGAGAAGGTCACGTCTGTTGATGCACGTAAGGTCCGGTGGCTCGTGATATATGGCACGCTTCAGTATCTGCATTCGGCTTTGCGAGCACCCAATGGCGTTCGCGACACGGAGAGCGCAGAATATCCATTGTGCTGCCTGATAGCCGGACAATCATCTTGGAACGCAGAGACGCCTGTCCTTACCCCTTCCGTAAAAAGTCCTGTCGGTGCACCTCATGTGTCCGACGACTACTTTGGGTCTTCAACCGAAACGTCTTTCTCGATACAGCCAGACTGCCACCGCGAGGATTACTTTACATCTCAAACCCCAGTGCGACGTAGTTCCACCATGCTAGCCCCATCAAAGGCCAGCCTACCGACTCGCCAGGCTTCTACACGCTCATTTGGACCACTCTCGTCGCTGTCCGCACGAAGCTCACGCAGGAACAGTACGATACTCAGACCTATTTCTCACTGCGCGATTATAGTCCATGGCTATGGGGACGGTCTAAACCAGGCTTCGAGCCACACTTCGACGCCTACCATGACCAACTCAAACAGCCCGACTTTGTCACGTTCCGCTTCAACATCAGGTCCGAAGCAGGAAGCCAGTGCACCATTGTCACCACCAAGTACAACCGCTGCACCCGCTGATAGCTTGAAGACTAACCCCAAAGCCACCTCCAACTGCCATACTCGCACTCGGACGCCGCTCCTTCATAGCTTTCAACTCGATCAAGGGGTCTCAGCCGCGGGTACTGCGGCTGTGAATGATCTGATGAGTCGATCCGATAGTACTAGTTCGATGGGCAGTTCAGTGTGGACGGATGGGGGCAGTGCAGCGTCTTCGAAGTCGAGTGCGGACAGCGACCGACAACAATTCTACAAGACCAGTACAGCAGCACACAGTGGCCTCCTCGGAGGTCTGATATCGGTAGATGGCACCCGAGTTTCGCTGGACTCTCCCGGATTGGTAGCCCCAACGGCCACCTTGTCGCAAATGGATATTCACCCCCTATTGCGCACGCCACCCATCGAGCAGAAGCAAGGCTTCCAATTCGACTTTGGGGACCATTCAGTGGAAGCTACCACCTCGAAAAGCACTACATTTGCGGTAGGCACGGCGTTCTCCGCACCACCGTCTCCGCCGCTACAGGCCGCGTCTATTGCGCAAACTACATCCTCTAGGACGACGTCTTTGACATCGGAGAAGACGATCCTCGTCTCTCAAAGTAGCGGAGCGGCCCTATCCTTAGCCGCAGAAAATGCTTCACGAAAGAAGAAGCGCAGTTCAGACATTTTTTCAGGACTCGTCTTTACATCGAATGAGCTTCGTGATCGCTACAATAGTGCTATCAAGCGACTAGAGAACACAAACAATACTTCGACCCACTACGAAGACCAAGGGAGCAGTTCCAAGCCTACCCCGAACCCACCTACGGTGACAAAGACGTCACATGCTTCCAAGATGCCTTCGCTCCGAATCAGGATCTGGCACGACGATGCCAAAGACGAAAAGAAGGATAGGCGGCAATCCTCGTTCTGGCGACGCTGATTCCCTTCTATTATCACGCTTTGCACAGATCTTACAATTCTTTACGACTCTCTTATGTAATTATTGTTCTGTTTTCAGCATTTCTAGCGTCGGCGTCCTGGCAGTCAGTGTTATCTACATGTTGTATACCCGGCACTTCCAGCATTCCGAGCTGGCATGTATAAAAGCACTCTTACAATCTCGACACAATATAATAATCATACGCGGATTTCACCTCATGCATACAGCAATCGTGTCCCCCTATCCTCATTGTGGCAACGGCCGGCCCTTGTCCCAAGAATCCAGACCCTTCTTACCCTCGATCTGCCTGAACGACTTTCCGCAGCACTCCGCGCTTCCACAATAGCACGGTCGAACCAGCCACTCTGTCCCGTCCTCGTCGACGGTCACGTCGCCCACCTTCAGGCACTCTAATGCTATTGTGTTGATGCTCTTGCACAACAACACACGTGAAATAACCGATCTGGGCGATTGCGCAACCTTTTCTTGGTGCATCGGATCTTGCGCAAGGTGGGTAGAAGTGCCCGATGAGGAGCATACTGATGGTGGTCGCGACGTCATGATTCGACCATGGGCTGCGTTGGTCAAAGGCTGCGAGCGCATGGTACTGCTGACGTGCTGTTCTGCATCGAAGATGAGTTCTATTGAGCTTTTCTTCTTCCAGAATCTCATTTTGGAGTGGAAGGTGCGGCAAGACGTCTCCGTGTTGAACGCTTGTAAGGATCGCCGTACTAGGTGGTAAGTGCACAAAAGCTTTATGCACGATGCATGTCACAAAAGTCCTG
>TARA_R110002003_G_scaffold96_19_pt1 | contig 33909 bp, 41 predicted proteins | sample TARA_R110002003 | Tara Oceans TARA_R110002003 (sample SAMEA4396441) | marine metagenome | biome: Westerlies Biome; feature: [SRF] surface water layer (ENVO:00010504); material: water (ENVO:00002006), including particulate matter (ENVO:01000060) such as... | depth 5 m | reverse complement strand
GCAAGAGAAGTTAGATGCAGTGGAAGTGAAAAGGATTGTTGACAGCGTAAAGAAGAAGTATACGGAAATGCATCAGTGAAGGGCTTCTGCTGGATCAACAAGAGTTGAAAGGATGTAACAAAACGGAAATGCTACATTTCGATAACACATTGGTCTCCGTGTTGATACATGAAAATCGCATTGATGCTATGGTCTGCTACCCAGTCTCACTGTTTATATGATATAGGCGCAAGCGAGCTATACAGTCCTTCTCAGCATTGCCGCCTTCACCCCTCCTCGTGGCACATACAAAGAGATAATCGTATTCTTCCATCGCCTGGTCACGGCATGCCATAACTGCATGCCGATTGCATAATGCTGAGGTGCAACCAGCTCCAAATCTGCATACATCAGAATAGGATTCAGCAGACACCAGATCTTGAGGCGGAATCCGAGAGCATCCGTAGTCGACAGAAAAGCTGTCGACTGACAACCGTATTCAACTGAAGGAAAAGGGTATTGTCCGGAAAAGAAAGCCATGCAACTCCAAAGCAATGCAGATAACGTTGCGCTTCAATGCTGTTTGGGACCCCAGTAGTGCAAAGGATTCCTTATATGCCGATCCTCGTCAATAAGTCGTTGTTGTTCCTCTCGCACTGGAAGATAGTCACGGACAGGTTGAGCACGCCTCTCGTACATGCCACTGCTGGGCATGTAGTCTCGAGGCGACTCGCCAGGATGCACTTCATATGTTGCTCGTCTCGCCTCGCGCGGGGCCGACCGACGAGAAGAAACAGGAACATATGAAAGACCGTTAGACTCTGCAGCCGCGTCAGAATACGCAGGCAAATGATACCCGTTTTCTCTGTAAATAGGTCGATGTGGACTACTTGTTAGATCAATGACGGGTTGTGGTGGTTGCGCGACTGGACGGCGAGCTTCCAGAGGCTGCAGACGGCTTGCATCAACCACGCGCATCAACTGGTCCGACGGTGGATGAGGAGCCACCTCATTCCCATAATATACTGGTCTTGGTCGTTTAGCCTCCTGATTGACATGTCGGCCTCCATCCTCCGGAAATGAAGAAGACCCTTTCCGCTTTGGCGAGGCCATGGCGACATGGGCGCTTGGCATAGGATGGGGATCAAGGTAACTCGACTGACGGGTATGAGGCCGTCGTGGAGAAGCGAGATCCACAGTTTCGCGCTCAACAGAAGGAAGTACGATATCCTGCTCTGAAGTTCGTCTGGAATGTGCTGATGGCCTATTAACAGTACTGACTTGCGGTGTGCGCTGTACGTATTCACCCTTCGCATAGCGCGGCGCAGCACGAAGTGGTGGACCATGCTGAAGTCTTGGAGTGTCATGATCGTCACGTATCGGTTCGAGCTACCAAAGTTAGTTCCAAACAAGGAGGAATGCAAAAATACCTGAATACCGAGCCCCGCCAGCTCGACAGTCTATGAACTCACATGGTAAAGTTGCCCATCAATCTCCTGCACTAGGCCTTGTGGGCCGCTTGTGGCAGGTCGAGAGACTGTGGGCCGTGCTCGTCTACGGTCGTCAGTGGTCATGTGCACACCGCTCGAGACGACGTACAGGTCAGTCGGTCTACTAGGCACCATGCCGAATGAGTCGCCCCGGACGTGCGTTCGAGCCTCCGGGGGAGGTGCATATGTTTGGACATATGCAGCAGCTGGGTATGACGCTAATTGCCTGGATGATGGCGTTGGCGGTGTATCACGATGGTGAGTACTATAGGGTTGAACAACGATGGTCCTTCGCGGCATCGGCCTTGACCTGTGCGTATCCATGCGGGCATAGTCAATATGCCTGTCAGGTTGGAGATCCCGTGCGGTCGCACGACTGGACACAATCTCCATGCTCTGCTCGCGCTCATCAGGAGTTGATAAAGAGCCCTCATCGCTAGACTCTTCATCGTCATCCAGCACAATGACCTCTCGGAATGTCTCCTCGATTTCGTTGCTTTGCTCTCCAGTCTCGTCGCGCCATTCCTTCAGTTTGGCGAGAGATACATGTTCAACTTGCTGCCGCGCTTGCATCCAAGAACCGGTCTTCAAGATCCTGTCATAATCGGTGTACATGTGGCGAATATGAGCCACAACAGCAAGTTGTACTCGGCGAGCCAAAGATAATTCCTTGGCATTACCCACTCTGTTCGTTCCCTGGCAATGTCAGAATGCATCTCAAAACTCACTGTGGTAGAATTACCTCTTCAAAGGCGTGATTAACAATAGAAGTAAGATCTGTCTCGGGTATCTTTGGAAACATTTCGCGGACGGCGCCCCTCGTGTGCTCTTTGGACTCTTTCTCCGTCGCAGGACGTCCATGAAGGGCCTGCCGCGACGAATAGTCCTCGACACGTTGAGCGATCCAATTTGTCCTATCCCGTGATTTGTCCTTGCGAAGACCGTGTGTTTCGTCGTACACATAGCCGAACTTGCTACAGGCTAAGGTTATGATCTCGAGAGGGAAGTGATGACCGACGCGATGGACGTGATGTGATAGTTTCTCGGGATCGGTGTGCATGCGGTTCTTAGGTTTCGCCTGCGTAGCTGTCAGTGGGCATTATGGGTGAGCGAATGTGCAACCACGGACCGAAACGATGTGGACATCGAGATTGCGCTGCCGGCACTGCTCCTTGCACCATTCTGTGAACTCCGGGTGGCCGGCTGGGATAAATCCAAATCCTTTAGGCGCGTTGGAAGCGTAACTCAGCTGGTATATAGTTAGTGGTGGACAACTTGATTGATCCTACGACGACGGACGATGGAATGAAGCTTCTTCTTCTCCTGTGTGACTGCTTCAAGGACGATCTTGTACGGCTTCTTTTTCTTTACAGCTGCGCGCTGTGGGCGCGGATGATGAACTCTGGCCATGATGTATGTGGCCTGCGCGTCTCATGAATTCCCACAGTAGACCGTAGAATGAATGACTAGGCAATGACTGTTGCCTCTGTGGTTAGTGGTTAGTGGTGTGTACAGTGCATCTATGAAGCGATCGCAGTTGATCGGAAATGCCTATTGAGTGCCTACAGGCCCCGGTTGCTGATCAAGCGAGCAGGCGGGGCGTTGGTGGTGAGGTGACGAGGGAAGGTTGCGGCCGGTGAGGCGATGGCGGTTATGCTCGGCTTCACGATTTTCCGGCGCGCCAATCATGTCATGACGACGCGCCGACATTCACATGTTGCAACCATGTCGCGCGAGGCGATTCTTCACGCGTATAGGCATTTGTACCGGCAAAGCCTGAGAGCTGTTCAATTCTCGAAGCCTGCGCGATATACGTTGCGCGACCGCCTGCGCCTAGCCTTCCGTAAGGGTGATACAACCGACTTTGTGCCGACGAAAATCGAGAACACGCTCGAGTTCCTGGGATATGCGACAAGAGAGAACGGGCTCGAGCACAAGATTGTCAAGAACCTCCTTTTCGTCTGGTGGGCACAGGATAAAGGGGGCCGCCGGAGCCAGAAGTCTAGGGTCCCGTTAGTCCCCTGGTGTTGCATGTGCCGTGCTTCGCGCTGACGCCTTGTTAGAACTCGCGAAGAGGTCGAGATAAAGACGACCGCATACGATACATTGAACCATAACATCCGTATGCTGAACGAAAGCATGGGCCTGTGCCTTCCATCAATGACTGTCCGCGACCCCAATTGATGACCGCAACCATAACCAAACGCCCGTCGCTATGTAGGATGACTGAGGATGGACACGTTCTCGAAGCTGGTCTACAACTCTCCGTGGGGAGCAACTCCACCCACAAGTAGGTGGAATCTACATGAAGTCGTCCAGGAAGTTCTCGTCGCGGTCCTGGTTGCTGGACTCTGCGAGATTGTCCTCGGTCATGATGTCGTCGTACGCATGGTCTCTCTGCCAGGCAAGCTCTTTCCGCTCCTTAGCGATGCGTGCTTCTTCCTTGCGCTTAGAGAAGTTAGCCAATACAATGGTCAAGGTCCATACGGAGAAGCAGTGTAAGGAACCTCGGGACAATGAGTCAAAGGGCAACGGCGGCGTAGAAGTGATCGATCTGTTGCTCGCAGATGAACGGGGACAACGGCGGGGGTGCCACGGTAGAACAGAGGAAGAATCGCAGGACCTACCCTCGCTTGTTGAGCATCTCGATCTCGTCTCCCAAGCTCCTTGAGTCTAGCTTCCTTCTCTTCGCGCAGATCAGGAAACTTTTCAGTCTTCGTCTTGTTCAGACGATTGACGATAGGATTCTCGCGCTTCTCAACATGGATGCGCTTGACCTAGCTTGTTATCAGTAAACCAAATTCAAACATGCAAACAACGAGGTCGCCAGCATTGCAAGGGCTCACCTTCCGTTGATCTTTAAACCCCACCTGACCCACCGCCATACTTCCGTCCTTCTTCAGATTTGACCACGGTGTGTACACAATCGTGACATTGTCTTTTTTGTTTCCCTCGATACTGTTCGCCTTGGTCAATTGCGCGCAGTCGGTTAACAGGCCCTTGTTCATCTTCTCCCAGTCCTCGCCTTCGGGCAGGCGCACGTAGATATGTGCTGATGACAGATTGTCGGCGTGGAACCAGACATCTTCGTCCCAGCCGTGCTTGATGAGCTCTTCGTCTATCTCGTGAGTTAACATCAAAGTTGCGACAATCCAAGATTTTAGCACTACGAACTTTCGACTTTGTCTTTGCCAACGTATATGAAGGCCGCTGGCGACGTGGTGTTTGAGGAGAAGTAATACACCATTCTGCTTGTCAAGTTACGCCGAGCGGTCCCTCAATTCAAGGTTGCAGGGGCGTGATGGAAGGTGTGAATTTCGGACGCACGTGTGGGGTTACGCGCTAGCGGGGTAGAGCCGTTTGAGCATCAGGAATGGTCACCAAAGCACAATTACCACAGATTTCGTTATACGGCTTGGAGTTATTCGTGATGTTACCAGGTAAGACACATGTACTTTTACAACAATACGAACATCCTATGAGACACCATTTACTTCGCACCTCGCTTATCAAGCAGTGCATCCTGACTATCCAGCTCCTCTCCAGGTGCAGCTTCAACATCATGATTACCAGCACCATGCTTCAAGCTGTCCAGTGGGTTGTCTTGCCTGGCATGCTTTGCATAGCGATCATGGCCCTTCGCCCTGGGGTCAAATCCCGCATCATCTAAATTCTTCTTCTCAATGTTCGACGTAAGCTGGTCTCCCGTGCCCGTGAGGATCTCCCCAGTCTGCCCACGATCGTTCACGCTTCGGGGAATGTCAAATGCGTTGTCCGCTGCGCGCGCTGGGTTGGCATGTGCTTGGTCTGCCGGCACATCGATCTGGTCTGGACGAGGTACGCTTGGGATCTAAGGTCTGATTAGGTTGAATCCATGCAACAGAGATGCGATGCATCATGCAAAAGGGCCAGGTAAGGTTGTCGCGTACCAGTCGTTGTTTGCCGGCATCTCCAGGGATAGTCGTGCCTTCAGCAGCCATATCCTCGAGACGTCCCCCTTGATGTGGATCTTCAGGCATGTTTTATTGTGTGAGTCGCTTCAAAGAAGATTTTTGTTTTGACTGTGCAAGTGTTCTGATGCCTTATTGGAAATGTGTGAGTATTTGGTGTTCTACTGAAACTAAGCATATAGCAAGCACACGAGCAATCTTGTACTCTTCTCCGTCTTTCACACGCTTTATGTCATTGATCTGCTATTTGGCGTCATGATGAAAAACAATGGTGATGTCACGAACTGCTGACATCCAAATCGAGAAGTTCACTTTTGAACATGCCACTTCCCGATTCAGGGTCTCGCACGGACCAGGTGGGCTAAAGGAGGGGCAGTCGTTAAGTGCATGCACGTGTGAGCGGAATAGCGCGTTGTGTATGATCGATCTAACAACGCGTTCTTGAGAGACCAACATTGAACAACGACAACAAGATTTGAGGAAGACCTCCGGCCCGACCGTCGATATGCCCGCCGAACAAGCCTCAGCCGATGCGCGTCGTAGAGCAGCCCGCGAAGTCATCGACATCCTTCATGAGATCGCAACGCTTCTGGTATGTCTACATACTCTAGACCCAACTGCCTTGGATTGTCGTGATTAACCACCCACCAGAACACCCATCTCGACCGCCAACAACTTTCCTACTGCGTCTCGCTCATTGAAAATGGCGCGAATCCAGAAGCACTAGCGGTAAGTCATCATGCTCGTCAGAGGCACAGTCCAGTGGTTCCGCACCACATACCGCGCGGCTCGAGGTCGAGGCAGTTTTCGTTGATTGCAAAGGTGTGTTGCTAATTTTGTTCGTGTGGCACAGAAAGTCATACAACAGCTGCGCGAGGAGTACCCAGCCTCATCTGTCGACGGCGATGCATCAGATGGCGCGCGCTGAATAAAGCGGAGTCCGAAACTTGTGTGCGCCGTTGTGCGGGCGCGTGGTGGAACTTACCACGCCGTGGTACGCTGGTGCATGTCAAAGTCGAAAGAGGAACGAACGGGACTGTGAGCTTATTCAGCTAGGGCACGGTCGGGCGTCAGATAGGCTCGATCTGTGGTGTTGACGGCGCTGCGGTTCGTCCCATATCCACCCGAAAGTTGGGCACTTGGCATGCATCACTCGCGGAAAGCTTAGGATGAAGATACGGAAGCTCGATGGAGGGGTATGCGGGGGCATTCCATCCCTCGCAATAACCTGCCAAGTTGTTGCTATCAACAACATGCAGCGTTATCAGTATGTCCCAGGATAATCCAAGCCATCTTATCGCGCCACACGCATCTCCCATTCCGCCTGAAAGTAGTTCAAAGATGTTGTTGGTGGACGTTCAGCTGAGATGGAGGCATGTAGCTACAACAGCCGGCGAAGCGGGATCAAATTAATTCTTAATCTATCTGAGTGTTGGTAGCGACTCGGAGTTTGGAAATGTGGCACATCACCAGGTTCACGGGTATATGCAACTAGGGAACTAGTAGCCTTGGTGATGTAGTCATGCGACGTCGACTTCAGCCGTATCTAACATCATTCGCGATAGCAACCACGGTAAACCAATGCATTGACGTGAAAAATGATATCGATAGCGATCGAAACGGTAGGGGTATCTTGAAACGAACGAGGGAATTGGGTATCTTCCAAAGGAAATTCGTTGCTGTGATAAACCAGAAACAGAACGCCACACACCCCTCTAGAGAAATGGACTTGTCTATCTGCTACCCCAGGTGGGCGACCCTTGACGCTGGCGGAAGTTGCCCTTTGCGTCGGCGACTTTTTTAAGGGCCTTTTCGGCTTTGGCCTCTTGCTTGTCGAGGAATCGATTAAAGATTGCTGGAAGAATGCGCTTGGAGTCTGGGAAGTCGTCAGCTTAAGAAGATACGGGCATGAAGTAAAGGTACTTACTGGCATGGTCGACGTCGAAGACAATGCCATCAGCGCCTTTTTCTCCTGCAACCTTGACGGCTTCTTCCAACAAGCTCTCGCCAACACCCTTTCCTCGGTACTTTAGCTTGACAGTCCATCCGCGAATGACTGCCTTTCCTCTCCTCCTCCTGCCTCGCTTCTTCGCGGCGTCATGATCTGCCCAGCCCAGGACGAGTGCACCAATAATGTCCTCGCCCCACTTGACCACAAGGATTTTGTCATCACCAAGCCAGCCCATGTCTATATCTTCTGCAAGACCAATGTAACCGCCAGTCATCCACCGGATGAAAATGAGAAAGCTCATGGTGATTCCTCCAACTGTAGTAGCCGCGACGAGCCATTCGTTGGAAGTCCTCAACGTCCACTGAATTGCAATCGCAGCGACGACGGCAAAGGTGGCTAGCGTGATGGGGTGAAAGATCAGCATCTTGCTAGAGACTTGACGCTGCTGAGCAACAGAATCTGCAACCAATCGCAGTCCTTCAAGACGGTCGTCTTCAGATTCTGCAGTGTACGTGGACAGCTGTGGGAGTCCATCAGTGGTAGGCTTGATGGGCGCAGTTGGCTCGGTCGACGACATGATCTCAGTTTCGGCAGGCGAAGGATACGGGTTGTGCGGTGCAGGCAGCGTTGAAAATGTGAGCGGTGTGGGTGGTAAAGGTTGCAGCGAATAACCGTTGTGACGAAAAGTAGTTGGTGTGCCCAATGGCGACGGGCAGTCAGGGTCGATTCTTAGATTTGCGCTTAAACTTGTGAAAAATGCTGAACGAACCTATCAGCAAACATTCCACTTCGAAACAGCATTCTGGTGGTATGCTTGGTTGTCATGCCTGAGGTCACACGACCACCAGCCAAAAGAAGAAAAACATACCAGCACTTGTCTTGAACCCTGGCAACGAAGGAATCGCTGGAATCGCCTTTTCAATGCCTGAATAATGATTCACAATCACTGTCGACTCTCCCAGAAAATGCCGTTGCGGAAAGGCTTGTGGACCAGGTGGGACGAGCAACTTGCTCGGAGGGAGTTGGCGGCGCATCTTTCCTTATAAACACCTCCACAAGAAAATCGAAATTACATAAACAGTGGGATACGGGTCGGTCCAGCCAAGAAGGGAAAGCACAAGTAAATGATTAAATAGAATGGAGGTAAGCTTGAAGTATTTGCGGCGGTAGCAGGACAAAGGCCAGCAGAGAATATGATGCACTGGTGGGAGAACGTGCGTCTAAGTATTGGCTCTCGGCCAAGCCTTGAGACTGCAGCATGGCGCTGGCGGGCTGCTGGGGCCATGTCGTCGTCAAGGCTTGCCGGGGCAGACGAAAAGGCGCGATCTTCACAGGGCCTTATCCGCGCCGCCGAGCTGCAAGAGCAGACTTGGTTTCTTTGATTGGTTGCACGCCGCACTGAGATAAGAGCCTGTGCTGCTGGACAACAACCCAGACCGATCCATACAGAAGGCCTCACAGCCAGTTCTGGATGGAAGGAAACGCATGGATGCCAGATTTTGCAGGCTTTGGCTGTTGGTTGGGAGTCGTTCTTTGGCCTGGGGTTACACGCACATGCACTCTTCGGACTTGCAAAATCTGGTTCTGCTACTTTGGCCGATCTGCCACACGCATCACGCCGCAGTCATGCCTGAAGAGTGGCCCGTCAATCTGTCATCATGACAGCCGTCACCGTGATCCGATGAACAGAACAGTTGGAGCAATAAAGAACGACATTCGATGAATCTGGCAAGCCAAATGCGAAACGCAGGCAAGCGCAAGCGAAAGACGACAAGCGTCCAAGCCCCTCCACCGCCTGATTTACCTCAAACACGCGCTCAGTCCACGCGAACACGAATGGCCAGAACGTGAAACGAACTACTGTACAAACACCACACGCTGTTCGTCTCACACCCTGCAGCGCTATCGCCATAGTTGACGCCATCACAACCCCACATAACGACCATTTGCATATACGTCTCTGCATAAAATCTTCATCGTGTATTGTGCCTCGTCTCCCGCTGCGGCACAGTCCTGAACCCCCCAGCGATTGTGAAATAAGAATCAGGATTGTGGCTTGTGTTGCCGTGGTGAGGGAACGCCCGATAAGCAACCCATCTGCATCTCAAGATAGCCATCGTGTCTCTCGTGAGACGTGTGTACCCATCTGCCTGAGACCCATAACCTGAGGCACATAAGCCCCTTCCTAAGCATTTCCAGCTTTTCACGCGTGCACCAACCACGTCGCGCGCATAAGCATCTTACGTGTGTGGGATCCACCCACTGACGCCTCTCTGCATTGAGATTTCAAGCGGCTCCACCAATGCGATCGACGCGAGTTCAGGGAGCAGTTTTTCCTTATGCAAGCACGCGTCGACCCCACGGCTTGTAGTCATGGCATATCTGGCACGTTAAGGCAGGCCTGTCACGACGGCACGGTCGAAACAAAGACGGGGGACGATGTTTCGACGGGTGCACATGTTTCAATGTCCGGGTTGGATCAAGCGAGGGGCTCACGTGCCGAGGTGAATTCGTCGGCTAGTGTATAGCTTCTTCGGTATAATGTTTAGAGGCATTGAGACGTATAGTACAAATGTGGTCACAGGGACACGAGCGGTATAAACCGCATACAGCCGATACTGGTGTGATGACACGGGAACGTGGACCTTGCAACATATGCCAATCGCCTCATATGACAACGCCTCAATCGCAATACTGTTTCCCTGTTGTACTGAGCGCAATAACTGTGGATCAGGCCTCATTGAAAGTGCGAACCACACACGGTGTATCTTCCATAGCACATTCGGCGGATGTGCTGAGGGTGAGCAATCAAAGCTGCGGAGGTTATAAGAATAGAGGAGACGTATATAGACTCTTACTCTGTTTGATATCTGCATTACATACGGACGCATCAAAGTATTTACATCAAGCTATGCTGCTCTTCCTACTTTTTCCCCCATCGCTCCATCATCCAAGTATGCATTTCGTTCACATTCTCGCACATTCGATCTAGATTACAAGGCCAGTATGGAGCACGTATTGATAGTAAGAAGAGAGCCGCCCACCTATCTATTTTGACTGGAAAAGCGTCCTATAACGTGCATCCCGCAACACCTGAACGCCACTTTGCTGGATATGAATATTTTGGTGAATCTCCGAGCGAGATACAGTCACTCGAGCCTGATTCCTAGCATGAAGCTGGTCATCTTGCGTTTCAAAGAGCGCGGCACGGCGAAGTAACATGGTAGTCACTACTGGCTTGAGCAGTTGGTCACGCACGAAGGCGAGGTGTTTAGCGATGACGTAATATCACGTTGATCGAGCTGCGTCGCGGCGTACACAAAGATCTAAGCGTTAAGCTCACTTCTTCTGTTGCGTGTTGGGAGCTGATGCGGCACCTGCGCCAGGCTCGAGAGTGTGTTCGTGGTTGTCGCAATGGATTACTGCGCCCCCCTCCTCTTGCGAGCAGACCTGACTGCCAGTGACCCACTTGTCCTCAATAATCTCATCGAGTGTGGCACGCTTCTTCGGGTCGATTTCGAGCATTCTGCCAATGATGTGTCTACTCTCCCTTGGCAGTAGGCGCAATAGTCGCCAAGGCCCCTTTATGACCTGGGGAGGCTGACCGCTAGTCGAAGAGGCCGAACCGCGATGCTCATGCTCTCCGGTCTGATGACGCGATGTCGGCTCTGACTGGGGCCCAGACTGGCGGCGCTCATCACCTTCATGATGCAAGTCTGAAGCTGACTTCGAGGGCCCAGTAATCGATCTTGGTCCGTCGTTGGGAGGTGACACAAAGAGTTTGTAGGAGTTGTCCGAGATGCGAGGTGCCTTCCACGGGAATCGACGTAGAGTCATACAGCAGAATATGATTGCCAGAGACCATATATCTGTTGGCTGAGGATCATACTTGGAGAGGTCGTAGACTTCCGGGGCCAGGTAGGGATCTGAACCAACGATGCCTGTTTATGATTAATAACAACAGAAGAGAGAATGACAAAGCTAGACTTACCACTCGCAAGAACGATCTCATCTTCAAATGGATAGCGGAAGACCGCAGCACTTCCGAAGTCGATGATTTTCATGATGCCGTGCTCATTAACGACGACATTGTCGAGTTTGAGATCGCGATGTGCCAGACCCATGTTGTGAAGATATGTGACTCCGTTCAATATTTGGAGTGTGCAGCAGGTTACCTCCTCGCGACTCATCTTTCCGGTCATAACGATGGCAAAGAGGTCGAATGGGGCGTACTCCATGACAACAAAGTAGCTGCCCTTTTCATTGACCAGATCCATGGTCTCGATGATATTGCCATGGTGTAGTGTCGATCCTATACAGAACTCGGCCGTGACTTTTTTGTTGTAGTCCTTCTCACTCTCGTATGAATGGCGTGTTCGGAACTGCTTCACTGCAAACGTCACTCCGTCGCTGCTCCGCTTCATCAGCCGAACCGAGCCGCCAGCACCAGACCCGAGAACCTTTCCAAATTTCCCATACTTGCTTTGGAGGCCATGGTCATCCGCAAATGGAACATTGATCGATGCACCACCTGTCAACGGCGGAGTCATGGTTCCAGACTTGCTAGACTTGCTATGCTTCTCTCGCCTAACGGATGGGGCCGGAGAATCCTTGCGCTTCTCCTTGTCCTTGTCCTTGTCCTTGTGCCTGTGTCCAATCTTGAAGAAGCGCTTGAGTTCAGACATTGATCCATGGCCATGCTTGTTACCTGCCGCGGACTTCATCGAATCACTGGCTGCATCAGCCGAGTTGTGGCGGCTTGACGCTTTTCCGTTGCCGCCGAAAAAGCTCGACCGCTTGGTATCTTCCTTGTCTGACGCGCTGCCCTTTGAACGCGGCAGAAGCGAGGACGACGATGGTGGCTGACTTTGTCGTCCGTCGGGACCACCAAATATGTATCTCGCTTCGACCGAATCAAGATTCCGTGCTTGTGCTGCACGCTTCGAACGGGTATATGGGTTGTCTGAGAGTGGTGTCTGAGGCCTGCTGGCCGAGGCTGGCGTAGAGACGCCGGGTGTGCGCTCTCCGCCTGACCCGGAAGGGCTGACATCGCGCGAGACGGGCAACGAGTCGCCGGACGGTCCGACAGTGAAGGTGGGTCCATGCTTTGGGTGAGGCTGGACAACGCCTGGAACGTCAGACACGGAGGATGGGCGTGGTCGTGGTGAGGCTCTCGGAGAGCCCGGAACGGTAAGCGCCTGGTTGCTTTGGTCTGAACTCTGAACAGACGAATCCATTGATGTCGGGGGAGGCTCATGCGGGGGTGAGACCTGCGGGGTCATCATGGCGGGGTCGCTTGGGCGTTTCCTGTGTTCTTCTGCGTTGGCCTTGTCCTCACGCGAGGAGGTGCCCGCAGGTGTGAGGGGCGGCGAGTGCATGGCGGGCGACGACGGATTGGTGCCAATGGAGGCACGGTGGTAGGAATGGCCTGAGGGAGTGCGTGAGGCGGGCGAGGGCGACGGGGCCTTGTATGTGTTAGCTGAGAGCAATTGACCATGTGTCTGACTGTCTGCTTACTCGAGAGGGGGGGAGTGAGACGGGTTCAAAGGAGAAGTTCTCCATTCGCTTGGCCTGGCAGCGGGACTTTTGGAGCGTCGACGACAAATTGCGGAGTTCTTCTTCTGCGGAAGGACTCATTGGCCCGTCTCGATGTTCCTTGCCGGTGCTCGTGAGGTTGGAGATGATCTGAACGGCCCTCTCGGGCTCGATCTCTTCGTTGACGTCGCTGAAGCGCACCGACTGCTCCGGGGCTGTGGACGCCATGGTGTGCGGTGGATGGTAGGCAGCTGTGACAGAGCAGCTCGGTCAGCTATTTTGATGACGAAAGCGCCGGCGTGCTAGGTCGAGTAGTCCGCGCTAGATGGCAGCGTAGAAGTCACGCTTCCGATCCGTCACAAGCCAGCTCGATCGGGGCCGTCGGAGTCCTCGGATAGGGCCAAGACGACTGCGAGTGTTGCCGCGAGTCTGGATGGGCGAGATTTGCTTGTGATATTGGGGTGCCTGGCTACAAAGCGCTCATCGTCATCTGGGGGAAAGAGTGCCCCGCGTCACCGGACTAGGCGCAAATAGCACCGAGAATGCGCGGAACGTCCGGGTTGGACGTTAGGGCGAGGGGTAGGTCGTGGACGAAGAGATGAGGCGCGAAGAATGCGGGCTCGTGGAGCAGTTGAGTGTGCGAGAGACGGTCGGCCGCGGGGTTGGCGGCTTGATATCGAAGTCGATGTCGGAATTGCTGCTTTCGTCGGTGCTATTCCCGTATCGACTAGACGCCGAATGCCGCGACTTCCCGCATCATCGCTCTCGTCGGACTGCAAAGCACTCCAGTGGAGCCGCATTCCATACCACCTGCACTATACCACCATACTAGCAAACCTTGAGCTCTCCCACCGCCTCGTTGATACCCCGTCGTCGCTTGCAGTGCAGGCCTCTCGCTCATCGCCACTTCGCCCGACCTGCTCTCACGCCTCTTCTTGTTGAGAGAGACTTTTTAAGAGTTTTTCTTCCAATCAGGGCCTGTGACCGCAGTTAACTGACGCGCAATTTTTGGATAGTGCCACGGCGCACCCGTACAATGTTTAATTGGGCCAAGTCAACGTGAGTGCACCGTCCCACGTGCTCGCGCGACGGCCGTCGCCGGGTCTGTACGCGGTGGCAGTATGCTCACGCGTCATTAGGTTGGCCGCCGTCGCTGGCACCCAGGAACCCGAGTATGGCCCGGACGCCATCCAGCCCGTTGGAAAGAAGCCAGGCGAGCCTGCGTACACGGAGCTGACCAAGAAGGATCTGAAGTGGTCAGCACTGGAGTACACCAACGTCGAGTCGCAGACATTCTACCTCTTCACCGAGTCTGGCCATCTTGGCTTCTTGCAGCTCATTTACAACAATATCGCGTGAGGAATGGTCCGCTGACAAGGTCGAGGTGCGGGCTGACTGTATGCAGTGGCATGCGAACAACTGTGCAGTTCAACTGCAAGGTCTTCTATCCCAACAACGAGAAACCGGCGCTATGGGCTAGCGATCCCCTCAGCAACTACGGGTTCGACGAGGAGCAGCACTCCTTCTACGCGGACGGAGTTTCCATTGAGCTCTCGGAAAACGGCTCTTTCTACACAATCAAGGCTGCCGTCAACGACAACAGCATGATCAACGTGAAGTTCACCAGGTCCGCGCCTGGCTTCATGGGCGGAAAGGACGGCACAAGCAATTATGGCACAGACCCCAAGGCGCCGTGGGGCTCCATGCACCACCATTTCTGGCCAAGAGCCGTTGTCGAGGGCTCCATCATCACAAAGGAGGGCGAGCTCAACGTGAAGGGTCGGGGCATGTTCAGTCACGCGTTGCAGGGAATGAAGCCGCATCATGCTGGTAAGCACCAAGAATCATTAGTCGGGTATATCCACGCTGACCATTCCAGCTTCGCGATGGAACTTTGTAAACTTCCAGTCACCATCATACTCTGCTATCCTGATGGAGTTTACCACGCCCGCTTCGTACGCCTCGACTGTAGTGCAGGTTAGTGGTATCGCTACAGACGGCAAGCTACTCTTTGCTGGGACCGATGGCGAGGTGAAGCACACCGCGACGAAACAAGACTCGGACAACGATTGGCCAGAGCCTACTTCAGCGACCTATCACTGGACCGGCAAGACGGCGGATGGCAAGGAAGTTACTGCAGATCTGGCTGGCGCTCTAGGCAACAGATACGATCGCGTGGACGTCATGGCAGAAGTGCCCGGCTTCATCAAAGCCATTGTCGCGACCGCGGCGGGCACGAAGCCCTACATCTACCAATATGCGCCCAAGATGACCATCAAGATCAAGGTCGGCGATGAGGTCAAGGAGGAAGAGGGTACCTTGTTCACCGAGGCGACCTTCATCTCATAAATGTTTGGATACCACCATGCACTCACATGATTACCCTAGCCCTAATAATTATGTCCAGGACTGGTTCCTGAAACCTAATGAATAACGTTCGTGTCCGAATGCCTTGCCTGCAATCGCAGCTGCCGTGGATGATGCCTTCTAATCACAAAAGCAACAAATCAGCATTACTTGTTGTACTGATACGCACTCGGCCTTTCATACGTCTGGCCTCGCTTACCCCGCATGACACCGTGTTGAAGCACAAACGCGTCAACGCGACCTGAAGCAGTGTAACACAAACGTTGGTCCGTGCGCATATGCATCTCACAAACACCGCCACCACTCTCGACACGATCGCTTGAACAACAACACTCCAAACACATCAACATGGTCAACGAGCGTCCGCGGCAGTTTGGCGGTATAAGTCGCTTTGCGGGACCGGCTCGTCAGGGTTTTGCGTACCCAGCTTCGTCAGCCACGGCGGCCGCATCCTCGCCGGCGAGTCGAGCACAACAACTGGGGTTAGGCCTTGGTAAAGGCAGCGGAGGGTTGGGAAAAGGAAAGGGTAAGGGCTTGAAGAGACATATGTAAGTGAAATACTGGGTTCGTCAGAGTATGCTACTGATCTTGAGGACAGGAAGATACAGCGGGACACGATCTATGGAGTTACGAAGGGCGATATCAGGTGAGTCACTTATTCATTTTCGTGGGAGATGTGTAAAAGAGCTGGAATCGCTTGGAGTAGCAAGAGCAGGAACCATGATGAGCCAACGGTCTGCGTTGCGAGGAGCGCAAACTCGCTCTTTGCACCTTCTTTCTCCGCAGCAGTTTGCTAACCATATTTTCTAGACGCCTCGCCCGCCGAGGCGGTGTCAAGCGCATTGCTGCTACTATTTACGACGATGTTCGGCAGGCACTCAAGGACCGCTTGCGTTCCGTGAGTTCATGTCAATATTTACCTGAACGTCAGTTGACAAGAGACCAGATCCTCAAAGATGCCATTGCTGTAGTGGAGCTCACTGGCCGACAGACCGTCAGTGTCAGGGATATCATCTTCATCCTGAACAGGGTTCGTATTATCAGCGTGTTGATAGGTATTAGGAACTGACAAACATAACAGCAAGGACGACAACTCTACGGCTTCGATCCGAGCTTCACTGGCAGCCGTTGATGGTCCCAGTCTTCCCTGGCGATCGTGTGCGGAAAACGGGCGCCGATATCTGAGCAACCTTTGCGAGATGAGGTGGATATCATCATATGACTCAGAGAGCATTTCAAAAGTTTGTGGCGTTTTATCAAATTGGAGTTAGGCATGTGAGGCGTGCTTACTATATGCGAGAGAGCGATTTGTACGATGCGGATGCGGCATGTACCGCATTACATATGACCGGATACCCCGAGCTTCAGCAGCCACTTCATGAACCCGAATACATATACGAGCTTTAGGTCACCATTGCCCACACAGAGACTACCACTTCTCGACCGTTTTCTCAGTCTAGACATTAACGCCTCCCACTCTTCCAGAACTTCGCCTCCGCATCCTTCGCTCACCCTCCTGAAGCAGCTATCCAAATCACTCACGAACAGCATCGCCTCTTCCTGGCCCGTTTCCTTCATCTGCCCTCGCGTCCAAGCTCTCTGCTCACAGTCCATTCCCAGCACGAGCAGCCGCTCCCTTGCAAACTCCAACAGATCCGTAGCGGGATCGGACCTCTCCCACCTCATCGAAGACCCCGTCTCGAAAACATAACACCATCGCATACCCCGACACATCGACGTGCAATTAACTTGGAACCACGTCATCAGCCTAGCAAACAGTATAAAGTTGATGCGCTGGGACTTAGGCAGTGTGTACAGCTTGCCGAACGCGCGCGTAGCCTTCCAGTGCGTATCCATCCGCGCGTCAAGCAACCACCCAACCGGCGGGTACGTGTGCGTATGGCGCAGCGAGGAAAGTATAGTGATTGTCAAACGGCGGTTTCGCGTGAGCAGAGCGCGGTGAGATGCGGGCATGCGGCGCAGCCAATTTAGTATATGCTTGAAGTCCAAGTTATGCACTGTGAATTCCAGCGGCGTGAGGGCGTAGTACACATACGCCGCCTCGATTCGGATCGCCTTACAGACTTTGAGTATGGCGGGTGAGTCGTACAATGTTGTGCTTGTTCTGGGGAGATAGAGTCTGCCAGGCTGCAAAGTTGCTGAGGTGATGCCGATGATATATTCGTAGACTTCAAGGCGCAGCTCGGAAGGGAGGGTTGCGAAAGGGCAGGGTTTGGAGGGGTCATGGGGCTTGATTGGGTGGAGGTTTGCGTTTTGTGCTATGCTAAGGCGCTGATGGGATGTGAGGGTTGAGGGACGTTTGAGTTTCTTAAGCGTGGGTGTCGGCTGTGATGACAGATTTGTAGATGGGATTCTGTCTAGCGATGGATGTGGTTTCGTTTTGAGGGCTGAGGACGTGGTGGGCGCGGCGTAGGAGGGTGTACCCATGATTGTGTGCATTTATTCAGGGTTGACTCGAAGTTCTCTTGCGGCATGCGAAGATGCAGCTTGGATGACATGGAGCATGCCCCAGTCATGTTCTAAATGGGACGCTGAGTGAAAGTGGACAGCACGTGGCCGCGCGACGCGTCGAAAGTGGGGGCGGACCGTTGCCACTTCCGCTTTCAATCAAGCAGGCGTCTGACGAACAACACAGCCAACGCCACAGCTTCAACATCGATGCTTGACCGAGACCGCGCTCATGGCAGAGGACATGGATATCACGACCTCGCCGCCGCGCGGGACGAAGCGAAAAGGCGATGACAGCCTTCCACTTCCCGCACCGCGCCGGATCAAGGCCCTTGCACAGGATGTTGTTAACAAGATTGCTGCCGGAGAGATTATTGTCGCGCCGGTGCATGCGCTGAAAGAGTTGATCGAAAATGCAGTTGATGCAGGGTCAACCGCATTAGAAGTCGTGGTCAAGGACGGCGGGCTGAAGCTGCTTCAGATCACCGACAACGGCCACGGCATAGATGTGAGCAGAACTGCTCCTGAAGAATAACGTCCACTAACAAGCGTAGAAAGAAGATCTTCCTATCCTTTGCGAGCGTTTTACGACCTCCAAACTCAAGGCTTTTGAAGACCTCACATCTATCGGCACCTACGGATTCCGTGGCGAGGCGCTAGCAAGCATCAGTCACATCGCTCACCTCAAGGTCACCACGAGAACGAAGGAATCAAGCTGTGCCTGGGAAGCTCACTATGCCGATGGCAAGCTTGCCAGTCCAAAGCCTGGTCAAAGTGCAGAGCCGAAGCCTAAGGCTGGTCGACAGGGCACACAGATTACCGTCGAAGACCTGTTTTACAATGTTCCTTCACGCCGCCGAGCATTTCGGTCATCGAGTGAAGAGTACGCGAAAATTCTTGAGCTGGTCGGAAAGTACGCTGTGCACTGTCTAGGCGTCTCCTTCTCCTGCAAAAAGGCTGGCGACAACACTGGCAGTAGTGTCTCTGTACCTGCGGCTGCGACGATCAAGGACCGCATTCGGCAACTTCACGGCAGTGCAGTCGCGAATGAGCTGGTCTCAATCCAGTCCGAAGACGATCGATGGGGCTTCAAATGCGACGGCTGGGTCAGCACTGCAAACTACAGTGCAAAGCGTACGGTCATGCTTCTTTTCATCAACCATCGATCAGTAGACTCAGCCATCATAAAGAAGAGCGTCGAGCAGACCTATTCTGCTTTCTTGCCCAAGGGTGGTCATCCTTTCTTCTACTTGAGCCTTGAGATCGAGCCGGCGCGAGTGGACGTCAACGTTCATCCCACCAAACGCGAGGTTCACTTCCTCAATGAGGATGAGATTGTCGCCATGGTTTGCGATGAGATCAGCAGTAGTCTAGGCAAAGTTGATACGAGCAGATCTTTCATGACACAATCGTTGTTGTCGAATCCGAAAGCTCCTTTTGCAACACCAATGAAGCCTACGGTCCCGGTGCCAGACACGCCCGCCACAGGCGATGTCTCGGACCGTAGCGGCTCAAGAGCTCCGAGGACACTATCCCGGAAGCCGAATGAGAACAACCTCGTGCGAACGGACGCATCAGCACGCAAAATTACTTCGATGTTACAGCAACAACGTTCAGTAGATGAGCCTGCCGACGAGAATGATAATATGGAATATGAATTTACCGAGAAGGAGCCCATGGTCTGCCGACTGACCTCTATCAAAGAGCTCCGCGCTGAAGCTCGAGACGCGATGCACAATGAGCTTACTGACATAATATCAACGCACACCTTTGTCGGCATCGTAGACGAGCAGAAGCGTATAGTAGCCATACAAGGCGGAGTCAAGCTATTCCTCGTTGACTATGGCATGCTGTGTAATGAGTACTTCTACCAAGTTGGTCTGACCGATTTTGCCAACTTCGGTGCGATACGCTTTAACCCTCCGCTCCCCCTCGAGGATCTTCTTAGGGTTGCTGCAGAGCAAGAGCGCAAGAATGCGGGAAATGAAGCGGACATGCTGGATTGGGAAGAGGTCGTGGAAACGGTCAAAGAGCTGCTGATTGGAAAAGCTGCGCTGCTCCAAGAGTACTTCTCCATGGAGATCACTGAAGACGGCGAGTTGTGCTCGATTCCACTACTGATGAAAGGATATACACCTTCAATGGCCAAACTACCACAGTTTCTGCTTCGACTTGGCCCACACGTCAACTGGAACGAAGAGAAAGGATGCTTCCAGACGCTTCTGCGCGAGCTCGCCTCGTTTTATGTCCCAGAGAGCTTGCCGATACCGCCGTCCGAAACGATTAATGCGAATAGTAAGGGTAAGGAGAAGCTGGTTGATGAGGACCCGGAAATTGCTGTAAGGAGAGCAAAAGTAAGGAAGGCTGTCGAGCATGTCATCCTTCCGGCCTGCAAAGCGAGACTCATCGCTACAAAAGGCTTGCTGAAGGGTGTTATGGAGGTCGCGAACCTGAAGGGCCTATATCGTGTCTTTGAGAGATGCTAGGTTGGCCCGCGAGGACAACGTCGGTTCGAAATGAAATCATGACTAAAAACCCTGAATGTACCCACAATGTCCTTGGACGATCATCCATGGGGTTGTCCACAAGTTGCCAAGGGTCATGTGCACCAATGACATGCTTCACATGTTCCCGCCCTGGCTTCTCCACAACAACCATAAAAGTGAACGATCGATCGATATTGCTAAGGTATCTTAGGCTAGAAGATGCACGGTAGTTGATTCAAGCTCACTGCTATTGCTCGATCGGCTCTGCCCGGAGGCCGGACCGCACCATGACGCGTAGATCTCATCGCGCGCTACGTCATCTCCCGAATGAAGAAATGCATGGACAAGCATCACAACGTTGAAAACGTCTACTAAAAGCAACAAACGCCATGCATTTGCTTGTCTTGCTCGGCCTCTGCCGCACCCACCTTGTTGCTTATTGTATCTTGGCTGCGTTGTTCGTTCTCAAACACCATGAAGATCCCAACGGCCTTACGTCGTCCTTTCTATAATAAAAGCGAGATCCATCCCGATGGACCTCAGAACGGACAACGTGAGTCGGAAAATGGAATTGTAAGAATCAAGACCGATAAAGAAACGTATGAGCAACCTGTGGGCTTTTTCCATCCTAAGCTCCGGAAAGTCAGGAATCGTGCATTCGCGAAATGGACAACCACGACGGCGTTCCTCATGGCCTTTATTCTGGCCGTTCTTTCCATATACTGGGGCGTGTTCTTCGAGCTCGAGAATCGTCTGAGTCATTTGGCTGTCTATGTGGTGGATATGGATGGTGTTGCGCCGTTCGACAACACGGGGATTCAGCCTTTCGTTGGACCGACGATCACTGGACTTGTTGAACAGACATTGAGCGAGGGCAAGCCGACACTGGGATGGACTATTCGACCTGCTTCGCAATTCAACAACGACCCAATGCAGGTTCGACAAGCAGTGTACGACTTCCACGCCTGGGCTGCGATCATCATCAACCCGAATGCGACCGCGATGTTGTATCAAGTGGTTGCGACCGGAAACACAAGCTACGAACCTCTTGGTGCATGTCAGTTGGTGTACATGGATTCACGGGACGACACGAATTGGTACGACTTCATGCTGCCTATCATCAGCCCTTTCATGACACAGGCGCAAAGCATGGTTGGTCAGCGATGGGCGGGAATGGTCATGCAGAATGCGAGCAATCCCACTGCGTTGGGAAACATTCAAGCAGTGCCGCAAGCCATCAACCCGGCGATTGGATTCAGCGAATACAATCTACGACCTTTCTACCCGTACACTGGAATCCCAGCCGTGTCCATTGGCCTGATCTGTAAGCTACTGAGATGCAGTTGGCTACGCACCTACTGACCGACCCCGCAGACCTCATCATCATATCCTTCTTCAGCTTCTCATTCTACCTGCCCATTCACATGCAATTCCTCTCGCCCAAAGGCCACCCCCTCTCAAAGTCGCCCAACTTGTCTTCTGGCGCTGGCTCGCCACCATCTCTGCTTACTTCATGCTTTCGCTCGCATACAGCTTCGTTTCGCTAGCATTCCAAATTAATTTCAGCAACACGAATCCAGTGACCTCCACAACACAGGTCACGGAAATCGAATACGGCAATCCAATTTCCTACGGTCATGGTACGTTCATCGTATACTGGATGCTCAACTTCTTCGGCATGATTGCGTTGGGACTTGCATGCGAGAACATGGCCATGGTCGTCGGGCAGCCGTGGATGGGATGTTTCTTGATTTTCTGGGTTATTACAAATGTGGCAACGTCGTTCTATGATATTCAGATTGCGCCGGGTTTCTACCATTGGGGCTATGCGTGGCCGCTACATTCGATTGTAGAGGGTAGTAGGTCGATTCTGTTTGGACTCCATTCGAGGCTTGCATTGGATTTTGGCATTTTGATCGCGTGGGGCGCTGTGAACACGGCTTTCTTTCCCGTGTGCTGCTGGTTTCAGCGATGGAAGAAGGAGAGAGGTGTGCAAGAGTATTGGGGTTAGGTGGACTACCTACTGGTTCTTTCTATTGCATGGTAACTCTGACTTTCAAAGCTTGCGGGCAGAATGAGTCTTCTCATATTACAACGATACCGTGGATACCTAGCCAATCAAAACTTCCGCCAATCATTACCACCAACACGAACAATATTTAGCTAAGCCTAAAATTGACTACGCCATTGCCGGACCCTGTTGGACACGGCTCATCGCAACGTCAACATAAACTAGCACGATTCTCGCATCCTACCTACAACCAGCACCCTGTTCATCAATTTCGCCAATCACCCCAATTATTGCTACAACCAGCAACCAGTGCTCCAACATCGAAATAATGGCTTCATCCTCCCTCAATTACCCGCTCCTCGCCATCCCAGCCTACTACATCTTCTCCATCCTGCCCCACTTATACGCCACTTCCATGCTCATTTCCGCCGGTTACAAAGTCAACAATGCCAATCCCAAAGCCTCGCTAAGCCCAGACGCCGTCAAGGGAAAAGTCCCTGATGCAGTGTACGCTCCTCCACCCCACCTCCCGCCCATGCCCTCCATCAATCCACGTGACCAACATTAACGACGTCGACAATCCAGATTCCAAAAATACCAACGCGCCGAAAATGCGCAGAACAACAACACCGAGCAAATGCCCCTCTTTGCCGTCGCGGTACTGGCCAGTATTATTGCCGAGCGCACGACTGCGACTGGGCTGGGACGGGAGGCTGTGAACGGCGATGCGACGGGTCTGACGACGTTTGTTGTTTCGTGGTTTGTGGTGCGGTCGCTGTACAATGTTGCGTATGTGCAGATTTCGGACCATTCGACGAGCTTTGTGAGGAGTGCGCTTTATAACATCGGAACTGGGTTGGCGGCGTGGCAGATCTACAAAGCAGCTGCTTTGCTGGGTTGAGTTGGACGATGGGTATTTGAGGCAGGAAATGAAAGATATACGGCTTTCTTCTTGCTGGTGAGGTAACGTCTGGTCGCGGCATGGTGATCCCCTTGACTACTATGGAAATTGCCGATTCGTTATCATCCGCGAAAGAATAGCTCGTACTTGAAGAAAGACATTGCAATGTCTGCGGATGGCTCATCTAGTGTATGCGGTAAATCCGGTACTGGCTGAGCAGACTCTTTGGTACAATCATGTCGAATCTGAAGCCGAGTTCAGCTGGACTAATGATCCTGAATGACCCAGGTGAGTCAATATCAGCCCGCAAGATAAAGAGCTGAGGCACGCCCTGAACACGCATAATCTGATCGCCGACCTGGATTTTGTGCGAGCCCACGCCTCTGGATGACCTAATAGGCATACTGGGACAATCCGCTGCAAACATTAGGCTTTTGGTCCCTGCCAGGAAATTGCTTATTTTGATATGATCTTTGAACAAGGCAGGGTCCTTGCGAAGGCGGGTGAGCGTTTGCGTGACGTCTTCTCTGGCGTTTCTTTGTTGAAATTCGGCCCAATTTCGTATCACCTTATTGTCCACATTGGGGGTAGAGTACATTTGGTTGCGATGGAAGTCGTACACCTTGCTGGGACTGTGAGCTCTGTTCAAACGATCGACATGATCGTGTTGTATCCACCGCCATGATACACACTTCAACACGCTGAGATTGTCAAGATGGTGACCCTGTTCTGGTTCTTGATATTCCTCACTTGTCCTCTTGAAACGAAAGCACTTTGTGACTTCACCAATATGCAGACCCTGCACTTCGATGCTGGTGCCGTTTTCGTTGAATCGAAACCAACCTGTGGACCTCCGGCTCGATCTGTTGAGGCCAAACTCATCCGTCTTTTGTATCGCTTCGACGGCTGCATCCCACCCATGAGATTCGTGAGTGTTCCAGTGCGGCACCCACGATGGACCGGTGACATTGTTGATAGCAGCGAGAAACAACGGTGTTAGCGATTTTGTTGGTGATCAGATTAAGCGTAAAGATGCGGTAGATTTCGGCAGTCGATGAAGAGTAGTCAGGGCGAGGGAGACCCGTTGCGCCTTGCCGCTGCAAGATCGCCCACATCCCATACGCCATATCCCTGTCCACTTTCGCCGTTCGAGAATAAAGTTCAAGGTGCAACTCATCCCCTGTCCGTACACGCGGCTCAATGCCGAACTGGTAGTTTGGTGTATTAGTGCGGATGCTGATAATCAAACCCACGAGGACTGGAATCAAAGCGTACAACACCTGAAGGCGTGGCTTGCCAAGCGGAAACAACATCACCACCATAAAACACACGATACCCGTGCCCAAGGAACCTAACAAGATCCAGACTGACAGTTTCCAGAATCGAAAATGATTCTCCACAATCTCTCTCACAAATACGACATACTGTGCCAGTTCGGATGCATCGTTGTCGGGGTTTAAGGTAGTCGATCTTTGAACCATGTCCCTGCTCCTAGCGCTCCTGGTCCACGGCCTCGTTATCGATAATGGCATATCATACATGGCAATTTCTAAAGTTTGTACATTCCGCTCGAAATTGACCCATGTTGCGTGCTGGTCTCCACAGACCACAACTGGGTTGGTGGCAAGGAGAATCTCCTGGTATGTCCTAATCATCGGCGTTAGCAGCTAATTCAGCTAATTAGAATGTAATCACAATCGACGGATACGTACCACAATCGACGAATCCATGCATTGCTCAGAAGTTGTTGGAGATCGGTTGTTGTAACGTAGTGCCCTGCGTACTCTGCTCTATCGCGATCCCCGCTCTTCTCATACCTAATGCATCGCCGTATCAGTTGATTGAGATAAGCCCATATGCTCGTTGAACCTTATTGAACTGTGAATTTTCGCTTTCATGATATTTTGACTAGATAGCCCATACTCGACTTACCTTAAAACGGGATAGGATGTCTACTTGTACTCCAGGCCGCGAGCCGGATAGATGCCGCTGCCGCAAAAGGGCGCGACTTCTTATTTTCTTCTGCCGTCGTAGCAAAATACTCTGGGAACCCAGAGCTCTGTAACCAGATCATGGCCCTATCGGTTTCCCTTGTTGCATCCCCCAGCCAAATGTAGACTGAGTCAGCCTTGGAGTAGATATCGCCCATCAGCGGTATCTACTGCTCCTTCTCCGTGATATCATCTTGATGATGCAAATGGCGTCGACCCAAATTGTGAAATGCCCAAGCTTCCTGCGGAGGTGCCGCAAGGCTGAGTGGCAATTACTCGTGACAGCCACTCTGACGCCGTCGCACAGTATCTGATGCGGCGTTGGCGCATATGCTCCCCATACATACGACAAGGCTGTGAAAGCAGGTTGTTCTGCGAGGTCGATAACGCGCAATCTGCCCTCGATATGCACTGTATCGATGTATGCATCTGGAGCTGACGCAGGGATGATGTCGAGGACACGAATACACTTCGACGCAGGCGGTAGGGGATGGTACACGTACGGCGTGGACATGCTGCAAGTCGTTGTAGGAGCTGGGCGATGGAAGAGCGTTCGGAAGGGGGGGGGGAGCGGGGCACCGGATATATATGTGTAGGAAGGAAGGTTCCGCCTCGTGATTCTCAGCCTCGCGAGTTCCGCGTCAACAACCGCGTGCCACATACGAAATGCGGACTCCTAACGACGAGGGTGTTCAATATACCAACGATTAATCTTCTAGAACTGGGTCATTCTTTTGTGCATCAATGGACTTGTTGTGCTGGAGCGGGGGCGGCGAGGTGTGGTGGAAGGCGCAGCTGGCGCCTGCGAGGTCAGCGATATCCGTTTCATGTCGGAATCACCAATATATCTGCTCATGCTGGAATATGCACCAGCTATGACACATAAAGCGACATGAACATCGTCACGTGCTGCAGTCTTCGAAACTTTGTGCACGTTTGGGAGATGTACAGTGAGCATGCGGTTCGTGTTCAAGGTGAGTATGCACACTTGAAGAATTGGCAACAGGTCGAAAGGAGAAGTACGGTTGATGGTGCAACGATAGGACTAAAGAGGTTCAAGCACAACACGCTAGTCTATTGTACTAACTTTTGTGGCACTGGCAAACTGCACGCCCACGTGACCATTGATCAAATGTGCACTCGCATCTCACAGTAATTTTGAACTGCAAATCCCGGCTACCCACCATTCATACTACACCTCCTCCCCATTCAATATACTCGTCGCCTCCTCTCCCACCCTCCCCGCCGTCCTCATCATCAACTGCGGCCCCACGCTTATCCTCGCAACCCCAATCATTCTCAACTCGTCCACACTCAGACCCCCAGGCTTCATGCGCACTAAGATAACATTCAACTTCCCCTCCAACGCCTCCGTGGCTTTGACTACCTCTTCCCTAGTCCAGCCCTTCCGACTAGGTCCGCCCCAGATGAAGACGTTAGCAGCACCAGCCGCAAGGTACGCTTTGCCGCGAGCAATGGCTTCGTCGATGTCCTGACCAGCAAAGAGTGCATCGGTACGTGCGTTGACGACGAAATCCGGAACACCGAGAGATGCAGCGACGGCAAGAACGCGACGGATCCGTGACTGTGCTTCTTCGATAGTATACAAGTTGTCCTTGTCTCTGCTAAAGTCTTCGAGATTGATGCCCACCGCGCCTGCCCGGATAACTGCTTTCACGCCCTCTTCCAGCTGCTCGCCGAAGCCGTCTTGGAAGTCGACGGTGAGAGGTAGCTTGTGGGCTGTCGCTACCTTGGCAATAGCTTCGACGGCACGAAGATTGACTTCGAGAGTGAGTTCTTCGTCTTTGAGACCCGCCGCGGCGGCGATGGCGTAGGATGCTGTGGCTAGAGCTTTGGTTTTCGGAAGAGAGGCGATGGTGTTGGCTGTGATGGCGTCCCAGACGTTGGTGAGGATGAGGGGGTTGCCTGGTTGATGAAGGGCCTTGAAGGTTCGAGCGAGGTCGTTCTGGGTGGACATAGTGGGAATAGTTGAGCAGGAGAGTATGGTCGTTTCGTGATATAATGCCTTGTGTAGGCTTTAAGCTTGTGTGCTTGTAGTTTGGAGCTATGGTGTTCCTTTTGAGTATATATGCAGTCCACAGCTGCCGGCCCTTATGATGCTGAGCCGGATTGTGACTCACGCTGTGCGGCTGCTTACAAGCAGGTGTACCGTGTCAACGTGCTGTCTCACATTACTCGCTGGGATTTGACGCTGTGATGAAGGACGCTGGTCACTCGGTCACTCGGCTGTCAAATTGACCTATCAGATCAGCGGTCATGATGCACGATTACCGTCATTAGCCGGGTTGCCAGGACGTCACACCGTATACGATGCAGTGACAAAGAAAGGAAACTTCATCATCGTCTCAGTTGAGGAGTCAAAAAGAGGTGCGTCGGCTGTACCTTCCGCATCGAGCTGCATTGGGGTTAATAGTCGTGCAGTCCGCAAAGTTGTGTGAGACGGGAACGGAGGGGCAAGAACATCGTCGGCTTTTCATTATTGATATTGGCTACCTGGCTATCAGCTGTCCGAGATCCCAGTTTGTCCTCGCCATTCCAAAACCATGCGGCGCTCCAAAATCACAGCGGGTATCGAGGGTATTTCGCAAAGCAGAACGCCGAACCCTCGGATCATCAGTCATCGTATCGTGGCTTCTCATATTCCTCCAATCTTCGTCATGTCGTGCATCATATCTTGCTTCTACTCGTAGAGTCCCCGACGTCGTCAATTACAGATCGGGGTCTTCTTCTTCCAACAGCTGCGGCTCCGGCAAGCACTCTTTGAGCTGCATCATCCTGTTGCGACAGTGCGTGACGAAGATTGCAACAGCTAACGAGTTCCACACATCGTAGCCTTCTTTGCCGAAGTCAAACATGGCGATAAGTCGCAGTTGGGGCTGTTCTCGCTCCTCGGTCGGGGGTGCGTAGCTGACAAAGGCCAAAACTGAATGGGAAGCGGTGACACCATACAGGGTGGGTACCTCGGGAACGACTCCATCCTTACGCTCCTCGGCTGCCTCTATCTCGAGAGCTTCGTACCATTGTTCGTAAAGATCGCCGAGTTTCTGAATCATCTCGCGCTCTCCTGCGGATGCATGGACGTTGACTGTCCAGGTGACAATCTTGAATAGTGGCAGCTGCGACCATATGTGATCCACCTCACCATCCTTAATGGCCCAATCCGTGTACTTTTGCACAGCGCGCTTGATGTGGAAGTGTGGTGGTCGAGTGCGGGACTTGGTCAATTTGGCATCGCGTACTCGTCCGCCAAGGTCGAAAAGGTTACTTAGAGCTTGTTGTGCTACAACGTGTTAAGTCATGCCCGCAAGTACAGGATGCAGGTACATACCTCGAAAGTCGGTGCCATTCGCTGGTCTCAGGAACGCCTTGTCTAGCCTTGCAGTGAACAGGTCCTCTGGCAGTGTTTCGAGATCGTCGATCCAGCTGATGGGCAGTAGAGGCTCGAATCCACGCAGGCCAAGCTTCTGGAACAGGAATACGGCATCCTCTGACCAGCCAGCATCTCGTAGTTCGCGCCCTTGTTGTTCTCGCCTTTGTCTTTCCTTCTCAACATCAATCGACACGTCCATGTAGTTGCCGTCGTCTACCACCATGGTGTCCCCATTTGCATCAAGTTGCGCTCCCGATGACCCTGTCTTTTCAGATTGCTGAGCACTTGGGGATTCGACCAAGGTGTCGCCTTCGAGATCGTCGTCCATTGGCTTTGCGGATTCGGGAGGAGAAGGAGGCAGCAGTGTCTGGTCAACGTCCATGTCACTTTGTGGGCTGGGTGTGCGTACGGCCCAAACCTTTACGCGCGACTCTGGACTCATGCCCCGTGACTCGGGAATAACAATCTTCTTCTTGATCGGCGTAGGTCGTATGGGTATAGTGGGGACTCTGAACTCCTTCTCTCTGCGCTGTTGCGTTTTGCGCGGGCTGGCACAATAATTCCAGAGGTCGCGGAGAAGTGTCATTCTGGCGCAGAGGCTGAAGCCGTCGGTCGAAGCGTTATTTTATGCGGGTGATCGTGAGAAGGTGTTGTCCTAGGTGAGAGTGTTCTCGAGCCAGAAATAGCGCGCTAGGCTCCGGATCAATAGCTCTCGAAGTGGGCCGAGGCGGTGAAGGTGACAGTGACCTGGCGCCAACCGGCCATGAACAGCAGGTGAATAGTCTTTGTCTTGTCGTGTCGTCTTTGAGGACTCGAGCATCAAAGACGGTGAGGTTGCGGAGTCATTGTTGTTGCGCACGCTTGGACGCTAGACGCCTGAAGGCTGGAGGTGGCTGGATGCAGGGCACGTGTTCACGTGGGTGACTAAGCCAATGCGGCAAGCGCAATCTGCAGGGCGGATCTGATAAGAGTTTCCACCCCACCGAGATATCTCCCCGCCAAAAAAGTCCAGGCACAAGGTCGGATCATCCATCCTGCAGCCCTGTAAGACTTCGAGGTCGCAACACCCTTTCGATCGGACAAAATGGCAGTCACCGAGCAGGACAATCAGGTGCACACCCTCCGCCAGATTCTGACTTCGGAATCTGAGCCCCTCGCACGCCGCTTTCGCGCTCTCTTCTCGCTGAAGCATCTCGCCTCCGTCAAGCCACCGACTTTGCAGACAGAACCCGCGATCGAAGCCATCGCCGCCGCTTTCACATCGCCATCCGCGCTACTGAAGCACGAGCTAGCCTACTGCCTGGGCCAGTCTGGGCACAATGCGGCTGTAGCTCCTCTGCGCGGTGTATTGGAGGACAAGGAGGAGGATGCCATGTGTCGGCACGAGGCTGCCGAAGCACTTGGCGCATTGTCTGACAAGGGCAGCTTGGACCTTCTGAAGCAGCTGAGAGATGACACGCAGGAGGAGGAGGTTGTCAGGGAGACGTGCGACATCGCTGTTGATCGGATCGAGTGGGAGCATGGTCTGCAAAAGGGGACAGAGCAGTTGAAGAAGAGGTACGGCGGATCCATTGCGCAGCATACCTTGGCACTACTGACTGAAGACAGTGACTTCACATCCATCGATCCTGCACCGCCTTTGCCACAGAGCACCGAAGCACCCTCAATACCAGATCTCGAAAAGACACTCCTCGACACATCTCTGCCGCTCTTCCAGCGCTACCGAGCCATGTTCGCCCTGCGTGACCTCTCATCCCCACCAGATCTCCCGACCGCTGTTCCAGCAGTACATGCGCTTGCACGCGGATTCGGCGACCCGTCTGCGCTCTTCCGTCACGAGATCGCGTTCGTGTTCGGCCAGCTTTCACACCCGGCATCGATTCCGAGTCTAACGGAGGCGCTCAGCAACACCCAGGAAGCAAGCATGGTTCGACACGAGGCTGCGGAAGCACTCGGGAGTCTGGGAGACGAAGAGGGTGTCGAGGAGACTCTGAGGAAGTTTCTGAACGACCCGGAACAGGTCGTACGGGATAGCGTGATTGTGGCGTTGGATATGGCAGAGTTCGAGAAGAATGGCGAGGTGGAGTATGCGATAGTTCCACAGGCTCAGGCAGTGGCAGCGTAGGACAGCGGGAGCACAATTGGATATGAGGCGTTTTAATCTTCCATGAAGAGAGACGGCACACGGACACATGATACCACTGGATCAATTGTTCGTGTTCCACCTGTAAAGTAGCATTAGCAGCGGCTCAATGTCAGTCGAGTGGGTATCAACATACTTGTTCCCACAATCACACTCGTAGAAAACTGTGGTGCCTTCATCTGCACTCCGCAGCTGCTGAGTATAGTAGCGGACCTCTTCTCTGCCGCACTTGTCGCATGGATGCTGGATAACGCTGGTGGTCTGCACGTCATCGTCGTTGATGGTCTGCACCTCGGACCGCTTGGCGCGCAACGCAGACGGGAAGGCTGTAGGCTTCGACCGTGTGACAACAGTCTTGGAGGAGGTGTCTGGAAAACTGCGGGTCAGATGTTGCCGCCAATCTATGCGAGCGCAACTCATCGGGCATACCTTTGCACGTCGCACCACAGATGGCGCAGGTCAGCGTGACATTCTGCTTGCCGGCGCTGCCGTCGAGCAGGTTGCCGCAGTCGGTGCAGAAGATGAGTGAGCCAATCGCCGACATTTCGCTGGTTGCCGTGTCGATGCACGAAGTCGATGCAGCCTGCGAGGAAAAAGTGACAGGGAGCCGCGAACTTTGCGGGGAGCAGGCACTTCCGCGGCTGCAGCGCTAGATGCAAGCGGCAGGCGGTAAGACGCGCCAGAATGGTAGCCCGAGCACATGTTCCAGCGAGACCTGTCGAAGCAAGCACCAAGCTACATAGCATTGGCCAACTGAAGCGGCGCATCACGGGCGAATGCAGCAGTCGCCCGCCGCGACTATGCGCCTGCCTGCAATTCCCTAGCAATCGCTTTCACCGCTTCGCCAACCAGACCTCAGCCGATGCCCTGACAAACATATCCACCACCGCCCCGCCTGCATATCTCTCGTAAAGAGGCCGTCATGGCTGGCCACGAGCATGGCAACTGGCACAACGCCAACGGAGGTGGGCTGGCATATCGGCCGCCGCCTACAGTGGACGAAGCACTGCCATACTCGCCATTTACGTCCATCATCCCCTTCTCCCCAGGTGGGTAGCTCGCCTTCACCTGGAGACATTGCCCAAGCATCCCTCTCTCACCTGCCTTGTAGCGAATTTTGACAGACGACAGATATCATTCCCTTCCCGTCCGCTGAACCACCCACTCCACCCTCGACCCTGACCCCGGACCAACAAGCCGCTGCGAAAAGGGCGGCAGGCATCCTGAACGACGAGATCAAGGGCCAGACCACAGCCCAGCACCTGAGCGACACGCTACGCCAGCTTCGTGATCTGCTGCACCGCGACAAGCTGCCCGAATAGTAAGGCCGCACGCTTGCCCACTAATGCGGAAACTGACGATACACAGCAACTTCAAGCCAATGCCTCAGCTCGCAACGCCTCCGCCAGACAGTCCTGTCAAAGACAGCAACGGCGCAACTCCAAGCCATGAGCCTCAACTCAGCCCCTTCGCGAAGATGCTGTTGAAACATACCGACGTGGGCTTCTCGCGTGAGTCCCTTTGTCCACTTTGTTTGCGGCGCCCACTAACAAAGCCAGCTGTTGGCGTCGCGTCTCCCAAACAGCCCCGAGTATCTTCGACTCCTGCCCGGCATTCTGTGCCGTCTCCGCAAGCTCGAACGCCCCCGCAGCCCCAGGCCGCCACTCCGAATGGCACCGCATACGTCCAAAACGCCCGCCTTCCGTATCCATCCAGCGCTCTTTCCTCCGCTCCTAGCAGCACGCCAGTCCGGCCAGGTCCGGCTGTGATGATAAAGCCGATAAGTGGCCGCCGCGAAGATTATCAACGCTACGATGCCATTGCCACACCTGAGAGCTTGTCGCAGAAAAAGGACCACCGTGACGCCGAAGCTGGTGCAGCCGCCCTTAGACCGCACGAACGAGAGATTGCAGATCGCAAGATTGAAGAGCTCCAAGACCTGGTAGAATCCCTCAATGAGGACAAGGACGATTTTGAGGGATCCAACGACTTCACGACCGTCTCCACTCCTGATGCTAACTTCAGGGTCATGAAGCCGAGGGCAATGGACAAGCTCTCCGACAGAATGTCAAACATCATCAATCTAGGAAGATTTGCCGTCCTTCCGGTAGACCTTGTCATGGATCTTCAATCACTCTTACAGCCCGCTATCACCGCTACGACCAAGAACGACCTGTTCGCGCAACAAGATGAGGAGCTCGAATGGTCGGAAAGCATCGAAGCAGCCAAATGCGCGCTCAAAGCGTCGAAGCTGGTTCTGGAAACCATGATCGAGGGGCGTGATGATTACCGCGTGCGACGCGAGGATATTATTGATGCGGTTATCGACCTCATCAAAGTTATTCAAGACGTCTGTATCGTTCCCGTCGTTCAGGCTCGGAGGTCCGGTCCTGCTGCAAGCTTTTTCGCTGCCGCATCTGGTCAGAAAAAGGATTTACAGGCAGTTCTCCGTTTATGTGGGAGCGTCATGGGCCGGTTCGCTACTTTGATTGGCAAGTGCAAGTTGTCCGACAGAGCGCTAAACACCTTGGAGTACCTGGCGCTAGAGCTCCTCATGGAACAGAATAGCGAGTCTGAGAAGGACTCCATCTTCACGATTCAGAAGTTTGAACAATTTCGACAGAAGGCTGTGGATGTGCTTGGTCAGATTTTTGCCCGGCAAGCTGAGCAGCGCAACTCAATATTGAATGGCATCCTCAGCAATCTCGAAAAGCTTCCGGACAAAAAGGCGAGCGCACGGCAATTCAAATCAGCACGAGAAGTTCCCATCATGACCATATCGGCCCTTCTCATGCGATTTGTTCAGGTTGCTGCCACCAATCGAGAGTCACATCGTGGCGCTGCTGCCTCCGAGGCGTCCGATGAAGAAGGGAGCGACTACGAGCCTGGAAAGACTGTGTCCAGGACGAAAAGACGCACCAACAGTCCAACACAAACCGCGCAAGCACTGTCAAGAGATGCTTTTCAAATTGCTTCCAGCATTGCGACCTCCCTGGTCGATAGAGCTTCCAATGTGTCAAAGACTGGCGATAAACCTTTCCGGAATCTCCTGGATCTGTTCATTGAAGATTTCTGCAACGTCCTTGGATCGCCTGAATGGCCGGCTGCTGATATACTCTTACGACAGCTCCTGGTGCGCATGCAGCTCATTCTGCACGCAAGTCAGGCGGCAAAGCAGTCCGTAGTTGACAAGGACATGGCTCTTGCGACCATGGCCAGGATAGGTTGTGGTGTGATCGATTTCA
>TARA_R110002003_G_scaffold97_7_pt1 | contig 33929 bp, 40 predicted proteins | sample TARA_R110002003 | Tara Oceans TARA_R110002003 (sample SAMEA4396441) | marine metagenome | biome: Westerlies Biome; feature: [SRF] surface water layer (ENVO:00010504); material: water (ENVO:00002006), including particulate matter (ENVO:01000060) such as... | depth 5 m | reverse complement strand
GGTGGAGGGGAAGGGAAAGGTACCTGAGGTAAAGAAGAAAAAAAGAAGTCGAAGAGACGGAGGGGATCGCCTCTTTTATACCTGTAGGAGTGCCAAGAGCGCGCCGCCTGGATCACACTGTCTATGCCTGTTTAGGACGGCAAAGTAGGGTGGGTGACCGCGAAGTTTTGCCGGTCGCTGTGGTGAACGGGAGTCATACTAGATCAACAATGTACGTCAGTGTGATCTCGAAGGCGCCGCGCCGGTGGCACGTGCAGGGCTTCATGTGACAGTGAGGAGGGCGGGAAGGAGGAAGGGGAGTGTAGTGGGTATCTTGATTGCCGGTGCATGTTCGTGTCCTGTGTTGGGTTCGTGATATGTCGAGAACTTCGCACTGTTGATGTTGTGGTGCATCCGTTTGCTCGACCATGCATGCCCCCCATCTTGAAGTGCAACACTCGTATGAGCCTCAACGCTCTTGATAACAAGAGCATCTCCATGTAAATAGTCCGATAATTCCAACGGTGATACCGGGCAGTACCATCCAAAGCGCCTATCTCTTCTGCAACACGTTATTCACGCCCACGTAATCTCCATCTCTTCCACCCAAGACCCCTCCAACTCCATCTCTTCTTCAGCCGACCAGCACATGCTAGACAAGCCAACGAAAAGAAGTTCGATCCAACGGATCTGGTAGAAATCAAAAATTGATCCGGTCGCACACTCCGAAGAATGTCAAAGCACGACGGCCCACGCCCGTTGTGCAATGGGGGGTTCCGATCGACGCTGCCCAGCGAGTCTTCGTGAGCACCCACTGAGCCCGGCCACAGCACACAGCTGCACAACACACAGGAGGGAAGAGGGGAGCGGGGCGAGCCATGTTTATATAGTCCAGTGAGCCTGGGCGCGCTACTGGATCACATGGCCGCGACGTCACATCAGATCATTTTTGCCAGGCAGACGCGCAACTGAAACATTGCAAATCAAAACATACGTCATTTACTGCACCCTCCTCATCACCAGTGTGATCTTGCTGTCAGTGTGATCCCGCTGTCGCTGCTTGGCCCGAGCGTCCTGCGCCCCGGGCATAAATACCTCGTGTCCCCCGTCCTCTCTTCGCTCTTCATATCGGTCGGCAAACCCGACCCGGCTGGGGTCAAGGAGCTCTTGAATTCCTTTGACCAGTAGAGATCGCACATCGCACGGTGTGGTCTGGTCTCTACTTGATTCATTGCGGAGAATCAGCAGCACAATTTTTGCTTTCAGCCACAGCTTGGCTATTCTTTTCATTGATTGTCTGGCTTGCTAGACTGTCGAAGAAGAGATTCGAAGTGCTTTTGTGTCAAGTGTGGGTTGCACTGCGGATGTGTTAGATTTGCTTTGACTTGTGTGTGGGTTGGGACTGTTTGGCCGCCTCTTCACCGCGGCGTTAGACGATGGGGGACTATGGAAACTTTTGCGTGCGCGGAGGGTGTCTTAGCATCATCTCAATTCACTGTTTTCCGATTGCTTTTCCAATTCTGACCAGCATGAACACTATTCACGTCTCGTGTCGGCCTTTGCGCCTGCGTCCGCGCTCTCCGCTGCGCCATCGCCGCCCTCGCGCTCCTTCTCCAGCCCCGCGCAGAGCTCCGCGTCCTGAGCCCATCGACCAAGAAGGGCAGAAAATTGGTTGGCGGTGTTGGCTACGAGCTGCTGTCCGTAGCGGCATGGGTGTGGTGCTGCGCTGGTTGACGATGGTACTACAAGCTATGGGAAGATGAGATTGGAAAGTGAGTACATGGCGCTTCCTGCATGCCCACAGCGAGGACAGACGGCCAGTCATTAATCTCTACAGACTTGTGAGCACTACCAGCTTCCTCCAAGAGCACACGAACCGAATGCGGAAGACACCACACGGCCTTACAGGCTGGACTCAAATACACCAGCGACGAGATCATCATTCTATGCAATGGTATCTAAACGCCTTTGAAATGCCTACCACGGAACACCACAACAACAAATCCGACCGATGAAGCCCTTTGCGCCTTTCCTCTTCGTCTTCCCGGCCTCCTCCTCTTCCTCCTCGCCCACCACGCGCAAGAACACTTCGTCCAGCGTCGTTGGCGACACGGAATAGTACTCCAAGCCAAGCTGCTCGCGGTTCGTTTCCAGCAGCTGGATCAGACCAGGTATACTATTGAGGTCGAAGGACGCAGATGAAGCATTAGTGTCAACAAGCCTCACATCCGCTTCAAGCAGCTTGCTCTCCTTGTCCTGAGTCTCTGCCGGCGCAGAAGTACGGTCAACAGCAGCCTTGAGCACCTTGAAGCGCAATTGTCCATGGCCTCCACCCCTTGAACCCCACTTGTCCAGTTGCACACCAGGTATGCGCTGCCTAACCCACTCCTTGACACGCTCCATCTCCTGCTCCGTGGTATCAGGCGCTGATTTGAGGACTAGTTGGACAACCCACGCATCGCCGTACTGCTCGCCGAGATCCCCGACCGTACCCAGCGCCAACATCTTGCGCTTCATGATACCGACCCGCGTGGCGAGCTTATCAGCTTCCTCCATCGAGTGCGTGGTGATAAGGAGTGCGCGGCCGGGCGCAGCGACGCCGAGGAGGGTGCGCCACATGACACGTTTAGCGGCGGCGTCCATGCCGGAGGAAGGCTCGTCGAGGAGGAGAACGGACGGGTTGCCCATGAGTGCAATGCCGAGGGACAGCTTGCGCTTGTTGCCGCCGGAGAGCTTGGAGGCGAGACGATGCTCGAAGCGGTGGAGGCCGGTTGCTTGCAGGATGGCGTCGACAGAAGACTTGGGATCGGGCACACCGCGAGCACGAGCGTAGAAGTACAGGTGCTCGGTGACGGTCATGGTGTCCATGGCGTCGAATTGGGGGCACACACCGAGGTGGCCTCGAGCAGCTGCGCGCTTGGAGATGATGGAAATGTCTTCGATGAGCACATCGCCGCCGCCGTTGATGTGGGTGGTGGGATGGATGTCTCCACGAATTAGCGAAATGGTAGAGGACTTGCCAGCACCGTTGGGACCAAGTAGGGCAAAGACCTGACCTTGTGGGATACCGAAAGTGATGTCGTTGACGGCGTGATTGTCGCCAAAGGTCTTGTGCAGATGGAGCGCTCGCAGACTGTCTTTACTCTGCTCCGTGCGAGTAATCTCAGCGGCGACAGCGGACGGAATATTCTCAACACTCTCCTCCGAGTGCTTCTGGCGACCCTTCTCACGATTGAGGAATGGCGGTCTGTACCCTGAATCCCACCATACAAGAGCGATGAACAGCAGGATGGCTTGAACGGTGAGGTAGAGGATTGGTCCACCGTATACTCGCAAGGCGCCAGGATAGCTAGGAATCTGGTTGCCATCGCACAGAACACTGAATGAGTTGAGCGAGAGCAATTGCGTCCTGAGTAAGCTAGCTGATGGCGAGACGAGCGACACCGTCCAGTGGAAAATGTCGAGATACGAGTCGATGGCATAAGCAGGGGCGTACGTAAGGATGCACATGTACCCAATGAAGTAGATGAGGTACAGTGAGACCATGCCGCCGGCGGCGAAGGCAAAGGCCGCAAGCTGGGAAGTAACAACGATAGATATGATGTATGCAAACAGTGTGGCACAGAGACCATATAGGAAGAAGACCACGAAGAGGTAGCCTGGTGCGAAGAACGCGTCGGAAGCCTATGTCAATCAGCAACCGTTGCGCCAATGCACGGAATCACACTTACGCCTACGAAGATCGCCGTAGTGATGCCGGCGATAATGACCACAAACGCAAAGTCGAAACTGGTGTATGCTAACCACAGTGGCACAGCCCTGATGCCGTTACTGTAGTGCAGAGCTCGAACATTTCTCAGTCGCTCCTGAGTGGGATACAGCGCGAACAACGCCGGGTACACAGACATAGCCAGACCAAAGTAAAGGATGAGCTGCAAGGTCTTGCCCATATTTGGTGCAAACGGAACGGCAAACTGCTGATACTGGGTTGAAATCGGGATGTCAGTGAGGACATTGTCCAGCGCATTGAGCGTGACAAGACCACCAACGACACCACCATTGCCAAGGTACGCCATAATCGTGGGCTCGTTCTCGCGAAGGAAGAAGCCACCAGGCGTAATGTTGCGAAAGCGAGTTCCGACAAAGTCGTTGAACTCGTCAAGCGTGTCGACTAGGTAGAAGCTGTCGTTGCTGATGCCTGTGCGCTCGACAATCGTCGAGATAGCTCTGCCCACAAGCGCGCGAGGACCGATAGGAATAAGCGGAATGTCGTCGACATTGGCGATCGAGAAGACATCCGGGTCGTTTGCGCTGGCGCCAGGGTCGCAGCCAACAGGGGTGTAACCCTTTAAGAAAAGGGTGACGAGACCGGCTGCTGCGATGGGAAGCAGGAGTGCGAAGATGTATGGCCAGAAGTTGCGTCGAAGAATAGTCCAGCGCTTCTGCATGAGGATAAGCGTCTGCCTGAACATTGATGTCCCCTGGCCCTTGCCCATCGATGGCGCTTTGACGGTCTCCGAGTTATGATCTGAGGGCACATCCGCGTCCTTGCTGTTTGAATCAAGAACGCCAATGACTTCATCACGATCAGCTTCCATAAGGTTGTACTCCTTGACTTCTTCAGCGTAAGCGAGGAAGACATCCTCCAGAGTTGGGCCCACGATGTCGTAGTTCTTGATGCCCTGCTCCCTCAGAATGTCAACGAATTTTGTGGCAGGAAGCGCGTGGGTAAACTGGTATTGAAGCATCCCTTCAGATGGAGAAGGCTTCCTGACCGCATCCGTAGGAGGTGCGACTGGTGCGCTCTTAGGGTAAGTGACGTGATAGCCGGCGCCAACTTCGTGCTTGAGTTGGACAGACGTGCCCTTGGTCTTGAGGACTCCACGAGATAGGATAGCAACATAATCTGCAAGAACGTCGGCCTCGTCAAGAAAGTGAGTGGTCAGAAGAAAGGTACGGTCGCCACGCTCAGCAAGAAGAATCTCCCAAATCTTTCTTCGCGACAGGGGATCGAGACCAGACGAGACTTCGTCCACGCAGCAGACCTTCGAACCTCCCGTGAACATCATTGCAAGTTGCAACTTTCGTTTCTGACCACCAGAGAGTGTGCTTGACCGCGCCTTGATCTTGTGTCCCAGGTCGCAGGCGCGGATCAAGTTCTCGATAGTTTCCTTGCTGTCGTATGCACCGGTTGACTTCAACTGGTTGAAGATGCGCACATGCTCGAAAACATTAAGCTCGTCCCACATGACGTTCTTCTGCGGGCAAAGACCAAGACCACCAGTGCCATCAATCTCAATCGCGCCACTAGTGATGGTGTTGAGACCTGCGATCGCATCTAAAGTGGTCGACTTGCCGCTACCGTTGGCTCCAAGCAAAACCATAATCTGACCCTTGCGCGCTTTGATGCTGAAGTCGTCCACGGCACGGACCGTCTCTGGGGGTTTGATACCAATCTTTGCCAAGACGTTCCTCCTGAACCAGCTAGGTGTCCAGTGCTTCGAAAAGTTGGTAAGGATGATGTTGTGGTCCGGTGATGAAGTCGTAGTCTTGCGATCAGCGGAGATGGTGCCGTACAGCCATCGCTCAACAAGTGCGCCAAGTACAGGGTATACAAGAATTTGGATGACGAGGAAGATCCAAAACACAATGCCAATGTTGGTCCAGGTGTGGTCCTCGTAGTTGGGTGCGGCCTTGACCATGTTGGTAACGACAAGCTGACGCTCGAAGCGCGCAACGTAGATGATGAAGAAGACATAGTTGATGGAAGGGAAAATGAGACTGAGCGCGTAGACAGCGCCAGTGCCGAAGGGACCAGCGACTTGAGCGATGATGGCCAGAAGGATTGGAACGATCACAATGGTGATACCAGAGAGTTGTGCCTTGCGGAAGAACGAAGCGCCGAAGATGGAGAAGCTTGTCAAGGACAGACCTGCGAGAATATGAAAGATGACCAGAATCCCAGCATTTGTCGTCTTGAAAGCCAGTGCCCAAACGATAAGACCCATTATTACCCAGCCGGGAAAGTAGATGATGTCGAATGCGATGTGGTTGGCGAGGAGCCGCGCGAATTGGGTATGCCACGCCTTCTTTGCCGGAGACATTGCTTCCACCAGCTGCGAGATCCCGCGTTCTCTTTCCTCTGCCATTTGTCCAGTGAGCTGGTATGTCACACCACAAACACCGATATACAGTGCGACGCCCATGATGTTGATTAGCGCGCCCATGTATAGCGTCCTGATCCGCTCGTCTCTTTCCTCCTGAGTGCGCTCGGTGTACGGAAATTCATCGACTTGGGGAATGGTCTGCGTGCCATTAAGGGATGCGATTGTCTGGTCGATGGCTCGTTGAAATGGCAGGATGTAGATCTGGATATCGTTGTCGTTTTGACGCACATATATTTCCTCTCCCAGCGCGCCATCAGAGCGAATTGTGTAGTTCCAGCCACCACCATTGCCTTCGTTCGGACTCGAGTGGAAGCTCGCAGCGCCGAAGCACGTGCTTGCGCCTCTCAGCGAACTCTCGCATGCCGTGAGCAGATCCACCTCTTGTTGTACAGTGATTGCCTCCAGCCCAGCATTGCGGACCTGGTTCGACAGTTGTCCTATAACATTCTCAATCTCGCCACCGGTATAGCCACTGTTTACGAAGACGACCTTGTCGCGACCACCGGTCGCGGCGCCGAGCGCATTGGGGAAGGAGCGAATGGGGTTGGTGCCGCCGATGCCAAACTCGGAGGGAGGGACGAAGAAGTTCTTTGCGTAGGTAATAAAGAACATCTGCGGGAGGCTTGGTTAGCAATTGCCTTCTGGAAGCGTTGAAGGCGACGTACAAAAATGATAGGCGCCCAGAATGCGCGGACACTGGTAAAGAACCAGTGCCGCCAAAACACCACGAGCAGCGTCTTCTTTGTGAGGATCCATGTCTGGCGCACGATTGCGCCTGCCATTCTTGCGGTTGACGGCCCACGATGGGCGCGTTCACGGGTCGAATGTGTAAGGGACCCTTAAGAGCCGTGAAAGGGCGGATCGTCCGTGTAGGGGCCGCGGTAGTCGCACTTGGATGTCAATTAACGGACGAACGCAATCATGTCTCGACCAGCAGAAACACGCGCGGTATGGGTATCAACGCAGACAAAAAGGCGATCGTGGAAGAAAAGGGCCGTCGTTGAGAGGCAACATCAACCGCCACGCCATCGAATCCATCGTAGAGTAGCACGCCGAGCACACGACGTCTTGACGGAGTCTTCGACGTCGACATCCCTGTCGGTTCCCTCGCGCGACGCACCGTTTTGGGCGTACTTTTGACGTGCGGATCGATGTTCTCCCGGCATCGATGCAGCCTCGGCGAATAGCAGCCACGCGCGGCCGATGCCCTAGGAAGAACGTGCACAACGGCCCGGGAACGCGGCATCAGGTTCAGCAATGAGATGTTTATTTCGACCGTGACTTGCAAGCACAAAACTTTTGGTATTCTTCTCTCATAGTATATCGCGATTATTCCTGCGCCTCCAGCTTCTGCGCCGCGAAGACAGAACCAGCGCTCGCCCAACCCCGGTATTGCGTCGTTCCGCCCAGAGAAAGCGCCCAGCCGCCGCGTCGTCCTCATCATCAAACTGCCCGAAATCGCGTTGCCAAATTGCCTGTCAAGCCTCGCTTAGACGCTGCGGGATGGCTGCGCCTCGTGCCAGGCCTCTGGTGCGTCATAGATCTGCTCCGTCTGGGCGATTATATCAGCCAATGAAGTTGAAGGAGAAGGGCCGACTATGGACGTCCCATGTCTAAGCGTAGAACATCTTCAGACTCTTGACATCCTCAAACAGCCTTGCAGAGAGCGGCTCTGTGTACTTTTGGAGATGCATGAAGACATCCAGATAGTCGGGTTGGAATTGTGAAGAGATGCAAGACTTACCACTGCCACAGAGTACCTCCTCGCACCCCGGACCCACCCAAACTTCCATTGCTCAACTCCAATGGTGGGTGTTGCCCCATTCGGCTCGCTGGCAAAATGGTGCCAGTCGTGGTACATCCCTTGGATGCTCCGAAAGAGCTCGCGTCTGCAGCGGCGGCAGAGCCAGCCGCTCTTCTGCTCGTAGCCGTCTCCGGCTTGACCGGCCTTGTTGCAGGAAGTGGTGGCGCAGGAAAGCAACATGATGTGCGTTGCGATGTGATGTTGGTATGTGTTGTGAGTTGAGCGTGTGTTGGCTGGAGAAGAAATTGCAAAAGCTGCGAAGTTTGGAAATATCAAGGTAAGGTGAAGACGGCTTTGCAATGTCTCTCAATTCTGTCATGAACTCCACAGCCCATCCCATGTCTTCTTCACCTCTAGTCCATACATTCTCTATTCTCTGGACCTGGGAGAAGCCCAGTTCGGTCACTTCATGGGGCGAGCTGAGTAACCTCACAAAGCCCAAGAACATCACACACACATTGGATGAAGCATCCTAAACAAATTCAGAGGTCAGAGACGCCCGCGCCGAACCCAGCTGACACGATGGGTTTATTCAGGCACGAGTTTGAAGGTTTGCTGTGTCAAAACTCTGAGTCACCATCTTCTCATTCCAGCCACAGCTCTGTGCTCTGTCTGCGCTATGTCGAGTCATCTACCCGCAGCCATCCCCTCATCCATAAACCATTGTTCAGCACTCCTGTCCATCCCCCTCTAAGGCCCAAACGACACCTTTCCATTCTTTGCGCAGCACGCCTCCTGTGTGTCATCGTCAGCCAGTGTCCCCATCGTCCCATCACTTCTCCGGATATACTTACATACGCATCGAGCAAGTAAACACCTTTCCCACAAGACCCTCCCAAGCAGAGACAGTCCTCGAACTCCCGCTTCCACCCGTCGCAGTCATCATGGCAGAGCTTCTTCAGTGGACACTTGCCTTTCTCGCGCCGCTGCACAGGAGATTCTACTGCGACAGCGGAGGCTTCTGACACCATGGTTGGCTCGAGGATTCTAGCAGTCAGCTCGCGCTTCGCAGGCTCGAGGCCAGCGCAGCAATCCTCCTAGACGTCGTCGTCAGCGCTCAACTCCCCTGTCCCGCCCTGTATTCAAGACACTCACATAGTCCCTCAGCAGCATATGCCCCACTCCGCACCCAGCGGCTGAGCAAAGACAGCCAACGAGAACCGCGCGCGCCTGCGTGCAGTCATCGCGACACGGCTTTCCCACTGCTCCATCGCACCGTCCTTCGCGCCGTTCCACGCCTCTCTCCGATATGACAGAAGCCCAACGCCCGAATGCCAGATCTCTCGCAAGCGCCTCAGTCCCCGGGATTCCATCGCGCATCTTCTGCAACACCTGCATCTGATCGCAACAATCGTCCTGCCGCACTAGTCAGCCTGTCCTAGCCCCGTATCACGCCTCGCGCAACGTACATATCGCGTCTTGAAGCGGACGTAGTCGGCGCCGCCCTGCCCGCATGTCATGTGCATGCAGTTGCATTCAGCGAGATTGCTTCGCTGCCACTCGCACTCTGGGTGGCAGGTTGTGTATGGCGGGCAGTCTTCGCGGCGCGCGAGCGATGTCATGAGCGCTGGCGTAGCGGTCGCGAGGCCGAGGAGGGCTGTGAGGACGGGGATGGGGATGCGCATGGTGGTGGGGTTGGTGGAGTTGGAGGTGTGAGTGAGTTGGTAATGGCAGTCTGCTTGCGGATGTGGTGTTGGGATTCGGTGTACTCGTGTCGTGGATGTCGTGTTGGGGTTGTTGTAAGTGTTCTGGGGATTGAGTAGGGTCGCAGTAAATGTTTTATATGGCGAGAGGAGGCGTGTATGCGGCGAGGATGTGGATAGAGGGTGCGCTTGTGAAGAGTCAAGGGGCGTTGTGACTTAGGGGGTGGAGTCATCAGGGAGGTGAGTCTGTGGAAGCGCGAAGTAGAGTCAGCAACAGGGAATCCGAGCACATGCGCAGGGGCCGCAGAAGAAGCGACAGTGCGCCGATGGACAAGTGTATTGGAGCGCGACGGGACGCTGCTATGGCATGCGATGGCCGTGTGCGCTCTTCATCTCCCATTCCTACTCCTCTGCTCCTTCACATCTCCTGCCCAAGCTGCACTGTCCCCTTGACCAGCGTCATCTTCTCCTTCTCCCCGCTCAAATTCAATGTCTGCCCCAAACTGCCGGTCCTCCAGTCTTCTCGACACAAAGGCTTGTAGGGTGGTTCCAGAACGACGGACATCCCGTGTTCTTACACCTCCTTTCACGCTGTGCCATCGATGGCCGCTGCTTGGTCTTCTTCTTCTTCCTCTTCTTCTGCTCCTCCTCTGGCTTCTTGGCCTTTGGCTCAAAGGGCTTGGCTTCAGCATTCAACGTGAATGAACGAGCGGCGGAATCTTGGCTTGGTGGAGGCGGCGGTGCAGGGCCGGTCATGTGATGGTCATGGCGGGGTGGCTGCGGGAATGGCATCGCACTGCCGTAGTACTTGTGCGGATGCAGAGGAGGTGGAGGGCCTGGGTGAAAGGCCTTTTGGCCGGGCTCAACGCCTAGATGTTGGCGGAGCGGAGCTGGTGCGTAGTAACCCATTGGAGGGCCTGGAGGATAGTGGCCATGCGCGGGGAAGCCGTAAGCGCCATGCCCATATGGGGGCTCGCCACCGTTGCCAAAGGAGCCGCTGAAGTTGCCGCGCGCATTGTTGGCGCCGTTGTTGAAGCCGCGGGGATCCATTGTGGTTGATCGGGTGCGCAGATGGTCTTGGTGAAGTGGTGTGGAACCTGAATGAGGATGAGCAAGTAGTAGAATGTAGGAAGCAATGAAGAGGTCAAAAGAGGCGAGTAATAGCACGCACTAGCAGTATTGCGGCGACATTTTGGGCATGCAAACGCGTGTAGTGCAGCTGACCCCTGTCAATAGCCGCGCTAGCACAGGTGCATGCAAAAGAGAAGCACAACTGCTCAGTGACAGACCAAGGCAGGAATCGAACGTTGGGCCTTCACTAAACTCCAATGACGTCAAGAAACGGTGACAAAAGTTCGGCAAAAAAGAAACTGATACATACCTTTTTTGAGTTTGGTGGATGTTCCACTTAGCCAACTTGTGGTCTTTGTTTGATTTGATAGAAGAAGGATAATTATGAAGATATATATACGAATACAATGTGGGGCTCTTGATAGTATGCAGACTTTGGTGAGCGTTTGCAAGGACGTACTACAATGAACACCGACACCTTTACCGCGCATGTGAGCTCTCTTGGCTGCAATGCAACAGCCTGCCGCTATCTCTTCACCTATTTTGTAGCTTTGCTTGGTTTTCATTCCCCCGATGCTCGCTGCAATTGGATATCTATGGTCGCGGCGGGCGTTGAGGTTCTTGCGCAATATTGGGCTCTGCAAATGAGAATATTCTGGCCAGTCTCAGTAACGATCGAAATAGCGATTGTCGCGTCAGCACATTGAAGATCAGGCTACTTGCTGGGACGGATACCCAACTGCATGATATCAACAGTACATCACTTGCACCCAGAGTAAAGGTAGAAAGGATTTTCAGGGTTGTATGTGCCAGTCTATGATGAGGTCTGTCTAGAAGCCCTTGCTCTCACCTCTGAGAACCTCTTGCTCTCTTCAGATGCCGGCCGTCCTCGTCTGCTCCCCGTTTGAGGTACTCGTGGCAATCTTATGAGGAGCTAACCCAGCCACTTGTAGACACTGCACTTGTGTCAGCTATGTCGATGCAAACACTGTACTGTAGTACTAACATGCGTCCTCCTGCAAGGGAAATTCACTCTCCGGGAGAGTGATGGTGTCCTCGGTACCTTTGAGCCAGTCCAAGATCTTGGAGTTCAGGCGACCAGCGGCCACCTCCTCATGAAGTTGGACGCAAACAGGGTCATTTTGGTTGAGCACGCGGCGGAGCCCGCCTGGGCGCCAGAAATTATGGAAGTGGTCGTTCCCGACGATGCCTATAGCCCGGGTGATGTGGAGGGTATGGGTGCGATTCCTATCATTCCACATGCTCCAGTCTGGGTTCATGAGTCGACTGACGATGTGCGAGACTGAGTCATTCGGGACAACCCCGCCGGTAATGTTGGGCGCGTATAGACCACCGCGCGGATCGTGAGGAGGGTCGATGACCTCGCACATGACAAGTCTCTGACCTTGGACCTGGGACTGACTTAGTACGGCGAAAGCCAAGATACATGCCGGAAAAGGGGTAGCCTACGGAGAAGGAGCCGGCACTAGATGCGGCTGGAGCCGACGATGTAGAGGGATTGGCGGGATTGTTTGAAGACGCCATGTGATATTCCAGTACAGGAATTTGGAAGACCAGAGAGTGATATCTGAGAAATGAAGTGTCTGGAGTTGAAGGGTTAAAGTTGGGGTTGTTGAGTGTGGTGGAGAGAAAACACCGAGAGAATCTATGGTTTATATCCCCTGTGGGAGCGGGAAATGACAAACGAGAATTGTTGGTGACATTAGAAGACTCATGGTGCGATTTGAGGCCGGTCGTTTGTTGGCCCCTACTCACTTTACTCCTCAGTTGGAGGTGTGAGTCAAGGACAGTTCGAGGTACAGAACGCTGGGGCCCGTTCGCAGTGGCATCGTTGACCTCGGGAGTATCCAAAGAACGACCTATGATTGCTATTTGCAAGCAATTGTGGTAGCAAATGACTTGTATACAGCTGTCAGATTAACCGCAGCCAAACCCAAAGCATAGTCAAGCACATCGATAGTGGGGCAAGCCTGTTAAGTCGCGCTCATCATTACCTTGCGCACGAGAGGGATCTGAATTTGGCTGTCACATGCTGCGTCAGTGAGACTTCGTGTCACAACGAAAGGCACGTGCCGTTTGGAGCGCCTTTCATTTTCGTGCTGACTTACACCTTATATCTTTCTGTGGCCTAGACCTTGCTTGTGTGACTGTTAAAGTATACCCCGCCAATATAGCAACCAATTCGCCCTCAACTCTGACCTTAACCCCTGGCTACCTCCAAGTATAGCATTTTTGAACTCTTTGGACAGACTGTAACTCAGCAAATGGAGGGTCCACCAAACCAAAAGGAGAACGCAAAGGCCAATGACCGTCGCGAGAAGGTATGTCGTCCTCTACGCTACTTTTTAGTCACCGCTCATCCTCGCATAGAACGAATGGCTCTCCAACGCTGATCCTGATCGCAAGGATGGTCATGCCAATCGAAGCCCTCCTCAAAGTGGCCCCGAGGCCTCACCGTCCACAGAACTCTCCTCTGCCGTCGCGGCGAAAGACAACAGTCACGATAATCGCGCCGCAGCCTTAACTTTCCTCCCTCTGCAAGCACCTGACCAGGCCACCCGATGGCGCGGCGTCGAAAACAGGATCATGAACATGGTGGTGCATGCAAAGGATCCACAAGTGCTGGAGGACTTCATCAAGGCTCAAGTTCTCACCAGGATGCTCTTCGAGGGGAAGAAGAAAGTGACTCAGAAGCCGGAATGGGATGTCGACCCTGACTCCGCTGATAAAGGTGTCAAGCCCTACGTTCCCAAGATCGCGCCTCATTCGACATCTGTACCGCCTCCACCATTTCATGCTGCAAGGGCTGAACTGCTCGACCTTAGTATCAGTGGCGGCAATCAGGTGAAGGAGCGGGAGAAGGCCATGGAAAACGCCACGGAAGACTCTGCCCGGCATGTCGCGGCGATGAATGAGGGTTCTTCCGCGACGACTCTGTCCACGCCGACTTCGACCATGGCGAACCGCAGTGTCGATGATGACGATGAGGAGTCAGACAGCTGGACTACAGCGAAGCGCATGGAGTACCTCGTGAACAGCATGGCAGAGCAGAGCATCGAGGACTTCACGGAGAATGACGAGCAGACTTTCGAGCACAATGTCGGCATTGTTGCTCCTTCGGAAAGCGACAAGGTCGAGGCCATGGTTACTGGCGCTGCTGTGGAGCATCCTGTTACTGACATCGCTCCCGCCACTGCTGGTGACAAGGTCATGGCTCCTTCTGCTGCACCAGCTGCTCTTGTCCCCAAGAGCGCCACACTGCGCGAGCTGATGGGAACAGTCAAGCGCCTGCTGATCTCATCGCGCTCAAAGTACAACTTCGAGGACGTCACTTACACCCTTGACTTCGAGCGCGCTGTGGAGATCATCGGCGCCGATCAGTTCTGCCGGCTTCCTGGTGGCACCCGAGATGTTCTTCGCCCTGGCTCCATCTTCAACAAGGGCGCAGCAAAGGCAGGTCTGCCTGCGGGTATTCATCGTTGGCTTCAAGGAAGTCCGGAGGCGACACAGACCTTCCGCTATCCGGAGAGCGTCATCAACAAGACTGTTCAGCAACTGACTCGGCTTGTATGTACATTCGAGAGCATTCAGTGAGTTTCGTTGACCGAGCACAGGTATAGATTGACGCTTCAGTAACCGTCAAAGTCGACTCTGCGCTAGTTCTTCCTTCTAAGGCAGGGGGTTTGGACATGGAGGAGATCTTTTAGGGCAAAAGCTAAAAGGCAGCTCGCGCGTAGTCTGTAGCGAGATGATAGAAACGAATCTCACCGTGCACCTGTTGAACCAAAGTAATTTCCATCCTCATCGCCGACTTCTCTCAGATGCACTAAAGAGCGTAGGACTGCGGTGGAGTAACTTCCTGACTCAAGCCCAAACTTACTGTTTATCGTTGGGCTGCTATGCACTAAGCAGAGTCTGCGGTCCACGTGAAAAAGCGCCTCACTGGCAGAAGTAGAAAATTCGGCGTCTATCCTCAACACATATCAACCTCAATGACTATGTGTCATATTTATGTACTTGCATTACAGCCGTTGTTGAATTTCAAACACGCGCAAGCCAACGCCCAAAAAGCAACTCTGTCCCGTCAATATCGTCGTAACGGCCCCCGAGTATCATAATTCCATCGCTTGATTATATCCCGGTCCATAACCAAGCGCTAAAACACGCCTGAACGCCACGCCGGATATACTTTGTTCAAACTCCTCCACCTCTTGCATCACAAACTAAAAAGCGCAACCGTCCCCAACATCAATCAGCCTCGCCCAAATCATGTCTCTCACCACCCCTTCGGCGCACACAAGAACGGCTTCTCATCGCAAAACCCCTTATGCTCTCTCGGCGGCGGTGTGCTAACAGCAATCGTTGTACTGTTCATCTCGGACGTCTGGGTCGGGGACGGCGTGATCGAAGGGAGCGTGCAAGGAGGAGCCGTGATCTCGGTCTTGGTGCAAGTGTCATAGCATCTGATTACGTGTCAGTCTCTGCTTCGAAAGTAGCGGAAGAGTGGATGAACGTACGCTCCGTATCCAATCGTCTCAGCACCACACACCGCGATCGCATCGACGCAGATCCAGAGCGCGGAGCACGACCCATTTGCGTACGGCGGTCCCGTTGGGTACATGGGCTCTGGCGCGGGGGTGATGGGAGAGTCGACGCTCGTGAGTGTTGGGTACATATCGCTGATGACGGCGGCTGAGGCAGACTCGGTGCACTCCGGCACGGTGAATGTGGGGATACCTGAGATGCCGGTTGCGCATTCGATCCAAGTCCTACGTGCTAGTCAGTGGCTATTCTCCTCTTGTAACGCTGAGGGAATGAGGATGGGTGGATGACATACCCGCCATAAGTGACACCGCAGTTATTCGTCGCAGTGAACGACTTAGTCTGGCCGCAGTCCCGCCTCGCTAGTCCTGCGGTGACGGTAGATGCCAGACCGATGCAGATGAGGAGTTGTGCGGTTTTCATGTTTGCGCGCTTGTTGAAGGGGTTAGTTGTCAAGGTCTGGATGGCTTGGCTCGTGTTTTGTCAAGGACAGAAGGCGTGTTGTGTTTCAGATCGACGATGAAAGTGCACTTTAGACGCTTTTTAGAAGGCAAGGCCGAAACAAGGGTATAAGGGAATGTAAGAAAGAGGTTGTCGAGGCTGCTCCGTGTTGAGTGCCAACTTGCCTGGTGGGTAACAGCCGATATCGTACGATTAAATAGGGCTCAGATACTGTTGATCATCATTATTGCGCAACAGCTGGAGACGGCTCAACCGTGGTTGTCAGATCGTCGATCGAGTCAGGACTCTGATTTTGCCACGGGTGAGTAGCTTCCCACCTAAGACTCGCAGATGGCACATCCCGTTGAGTTGCAAGCTGGCAGGTATCGTATACTACCTTGAGCCAGGATCGTCGTAGGTTATGCACCCTAAGTCTCTCTCATGCAGTCAGCCTGGTACTGCAGCCTGCCTTGGAAAATGATAGTCCTGCTGCCGTAAGGATGTTACTGTTGTTAACCTTCAGCCTGGATGCGAGCAAGTCGGATCTCAGGTTGGGAAATATGTTTGGTGCGACGGATCGCATTCCGGCCACATGCGGTGCGGCCGAGACGGTCACGGAGCAGTAGAGTGGGCTGGCATTCCTAGCTGAGACAGTCAACAGTGTTGCATGGTGTTTATGAGTGATCCGGAGCGTCAAGACGTTGGCGAGAGTTGAATCTTGACTTGATGTTACGTTCCATGAGACTTGCAGTGTTGGTGCGACTGGTACCATGATATTGTTGCGGAGAGCCTGTGGGCAGTGTTGTTAGCTTGCGAAGTGAGGAGCTTAGGAACACAGGATCAGCGTGGGTTAGTCGAAGTGAAGATAGACAGCGAGAAGGATTGTCTGCAGAATGCTGTCATCGTTGAGAGCCTTCCAACGATGGTGAGTACGAACTAGGGCTAGCTAGCATGAGGTGAGACATGTGGGCCTAGTCGTCGACCAAGATACCAACTCCTCCGAAGGACCACCGAAGCATGTTTGACCCCGCGCTCCTTACTCTGCCTCTTGTCCACGCACATATGTTGCGAGCCCGAGCATCTCTGCCGTCACTTCGCTTCTTCCTACCCTGCCTGCTTGACCTGACACTTCTACTCGCGAAGGTTCCCAGCTTCATGCCCCTGCTCTCTCGTATATGCTCTCGTGTGTATAGTCCTTATTTGGTCCATTGACGGTGTAGGTGATGTCAAAGTCCTGCATAGTGGCACCACGGAATCGGAAGCTGCATTTGTTGGTGTACGAATCGGGAGCACACCAATGATAACCCTCTGCAATCCACCCTTCCTCGTCATCTTCCCTGCGGGGCTGGCGCATATTCCAAGTATTGAACAAAGTAGTCGTTGTCTTGCCGTCCACGTCTGCAAACCAGGCGCTGATCTTATCTGTCGTCTCGTTGTAGCGGTAGACGTAGGCTCGATGCGCTGGGAAGCTGTCGCCGTTGGCCATCTCGAACGTCCCTTGTTCGACGTAGAGATACTCCGCTGAGTACGTTGGGTCGGTCGGTGCTCGTGGGTGGAAGTTGGCTGTGCCTTTGAAGTCGCCCCCGCCACTCTTTGCGGTGATGGTTCGATAAAGTTTCCATCCACCCTGTAGGCCTCTGAAAATAGCTGCAGCCGCAAACTTTGCATGCAATGTGGATTCCTGGAGTATTGTGGCGACCTCTTTGACAACGCTCGCAGCTTCGGGATTCGAAACATTCGCCACGTATCGCGATGGAAAAGCTGGACCAGTCTGACCACCAAAAGCATCGTCGCGTCGCTCCGTGCCTGCCAGGCGTGCAAACTCTTCCACTAGACCAACGTAGTCAGCCATCCAAAATTGAGGTACTTGCGGAGACTTCTGCCGCATTGCAGCGCGCATCAGCTCTGCAGCCTCCTGTTGATACAGCTGCTGAAAGGCCTCTGTTGCAGCCAGGCTGGGATCCGACCACACCCTTGCGATCAGCCGAGCTTGCATTTCCATCACATTCCAGTACGGACCTTCGTAGAAGCCTACAAAACCCAGTGAGGGTATTCTGGGTGTGAGGACAGAGCCTCGCGAAAGGAGGATTGGGATGCGAGGAGACGTAGGGTCATAGCTGAGAAGTTGCTTGGCATCGTCGTCCAGGAAGTCCAGGGTGGGCTTGTAGCCAGTAGCATCAATGATACCACTGACATTAGCGATGGTGCTGTTTGAAGTTGTGACTTCTAAACCGCTTTCACCAGCTTCCTTGACCTCCTTTGCCCAGCCTTGAACTTGCACAATGATCCCGCTTCTTACATACTCTGAGTATGAGTCGCTGATACCTGTGTATGCTGGGGAAGTTGCGCGGGTCTCCTTGAGTCCAATCAATGATTGAAGGAACTCATGTCCCTTCTGTGCTTTTTCTGAAGGCACGGTGCCAATCGATGCCGATATCTCGCCATTTCCACGCCGGGAAAGATTGTAGAGGACTAGATCTAAAGGGAGGAAATGTGGAGCAGAGTTGATGATTTTGAGACTCTCATTCGTGAACGGATCTTGCGGTATGTAGCGCGGCAAGGAGTAGATTGGCCGATTGAACACGTGGTAGATTCTGGTGCTCAGATGGCTTGAGACTCCATCTGGTGAATGATTTGCGCTGGAGACTTGGAAGGCAGCCTGTGTAGCGGCTTCTATACCACTAATGCCTCCACCAATCACTACGACGTTGCCACGCCTGTGGCCAAATTTAGAAAGATGTCGAAATTGCGAGGAGTGCTGAACGCTAGGCGAAGAGGCTTCAAATGACTGCATGGGCTTATCAAAGAAGCCACTTGCTACGATGAGGTAGTCGAAGGTGTGCGTGGTGAACTGCATCGTGGTGATGTCGACAGTCGTGATCTCCCACTGGCTATAATCATCTATGCCCTTTGCACGAATCACGGATGTATTGTACCGTGTACAAGCGTCCAGGCCGAATGTCTTTGCGTAGGTTTCGAGGTATTTGCCGACTTGCCATGCTTTTGGAAACATGGGCGGTGTCTTTGGAGACGACGTACCTGTGCTCGGGCCGGACAGACCGACCGAAGACCACGACAAGTCGGAGAAGGCCACAGTGAAACGACTCAGATTTGTTCGCATGTCAGGGCTACACTTGTCGCCATAATCTCCTGGTTGGGCCCTCCACATGCCACCGGCGCGAGCGGTGGATTCGAATATGGTGACTTCGAAACCTCCTCTCTGCAGTAGTGTCTTCGCCGCAACAAGGCCTGCAGGGCCCGCTCCGATGATGCAGACCGACTTCAGCCTTGGTATGCTGCTTTGACCTTCATTCTTATTGCGACGGGCGTCAAGAATCTGAGCCAACGGGTTGTCTGACTGCATTGCAGTCTGCATCTCTGAGAATGTACTTGGAATTGCGGCGGAGATGGACATGTGCTAGTTACGCAAGGGTCGCTGTAGCGGCGTAACTTGAGGAGCTGGAGAGGTTGAGATAAATTTGGCCCAATCGTGATCGCTGCAGTGATGTGGTAGCGAATGTGTTAAGGTCTTCCCAGTGGTGGGGAACAGCAAAACGACGCTAGAGGCAGCCGCGAAAATCCGGCCAATGAGCAGACAGCGGCCAAAGTGACTCGAGGACACGAAAGTGGAGCAGGGACCGTGGGAAGTTACAAAATATCATTCATTGAGCACACCAGAATTGATGAGGGTTCCTTTCATGGTTTGGAACTGAGTTTTGCCGTACTGATCGGTTAGCTTCGTGATTCAGCACAGGCGGTGGCAGACGGGGGCATACAGAGATCAGGTATCGAATATGGCCCTGAACACGGTAAATAAAGAAGTTCATAAACGATGGTGTTGAGACCTACGAGATCCGTGACGTTGCGGTGCTGTTCAAATTCAGACCGAGCAAACTGTCGCATGTCCTTCCGTGCGCCCTCGTCAGGGATGTTCGCAGTGCTCCGTACGATGTCCCTCCACAATGCCAGTACACGCTGTCGCTGGATGAACTGCGGAGAATTCAATATCCACCCTTTCGATCGAACATGAAACAGAGGAAACATACATGATCCAGGCCAACTGGGCTCTTCCCTCGTGCGCGCAGCCGGGAGATTGGCTTCGAAGCTACAGTGGCATAGTTGCGGAGCATTCCTGTTCAGACTTAAATTTACCAAGCCGGGATTTTGGGATGTTGACGGATGCAGTGAATCACACAGACGATGTAGCAAGAAAATGATGAGGCTCAGTCTTGATGCGGGCTGACGAAAAGAGCAGCCCCGCCGGGCTAGGCCGTGAATGTCCTAGACGCAACAACAGCCTTGCCATCGGCCCTTTATGCCCCGCGACGCGTCTTCCCATTTTGCCGCGACGCGACTTCTGACGGCAGTTTCCAGCCCCGCTCTGGATGGCGCGTAATCAGACGTGGCCATGGGCCCGCCCATACAAAGCCCGCCCTTACTCCTCAATTAACCCTACTACTCCAGCATACTTCCGGAACAATTATCTGCCCAACAACGGGATTTCCGAGAGTTTCGAAGTATGCCGCGCTAGCCTCCAAGAATACCGACGTCTAGTCGTCGAAGAAAACGTCGAGAAGGCCGACCCTTTACCGCTCTCTTGGCTCATTCCTCTATCAAGACTGCGAAAGCCGACACACATCTACTTCGACGAGAACGGCGAGATGCCGCCCTTCATTCCCCAACGCGCACTCGAAGTCCGCAAGGTATTCGAGCTCGATCCTATAGATTGGCGAGAGAGCGGCAATCTCGACATCGCCTGTCAGCTCATATTTGAGTTCGTTCCATCTGGCACGAGTCTCAAATCAAAGGATCAAAATACTTGCGTCGATATCATCTACGCGACCTCAGGGCGCGACTACAAGGCGTCGAGTGTTGGCTGGAATCGAAAAATCAAGCTGCGGGAGATGCGAGGCAAAGACATGATGTATCTGCTGATCCGACAAGGCGAAATAATTACGGGTGGTAAAGTCGACACTGAGGAAACCGTACAAGTGAAGAAGACGACCAACGAGATGCCAGCTCCGAAAAACCCACTGGAGCAGCTCACGTGCGATTACCTATCGGACAGCGAGTACGAAGATATCGTCGCACCGAGCCATACAAGAGCTTCCAAGCGCCGCAAAATCTCAGAATGGCCTGATCCGAGCATGCACGGCAGCGTTCGCGGCTTCATTTCTTTCATGTTCACGCACGACGACCCACCCCACGAGAATAGAGAGGTGCTCTACATCTACGAGATCCATCTTCATGAGCGACTCCGTGGCGGTGGGCTAGGTTCAAAGCTCATCAAGTTCGCGGAGAACGCCGCGAAGGAGTGTGGCGTCTCGAAGACGATGCTGACTGTCTTCTCTAACAACACGGGGGCAAGGGCCGTTTACGAGAAGCTGGGATACGTCAAGGACGCTTGCTCGCCAGAAGATAAGATCGTGAGGAAGAGGGTCATACAGGCAGACTATGTCATCATGAGCAAGGAGCTTGTTTAGGCGTTCAAAGTGGGAGATGTCCACGAATTGTTCACTGGCGTTCTAGGATAAGATACCCCCGGATAGGCTGCGGTTTCTTGATTTCAATCAAGCTCAGAATCTCCTATTTTCACTACGCCCTGCTTGTCCTCTTGTCTGCAATGTGTCAGAGTGATGACTTCGCGTCGCTGACGTCTGTGCATCAGCGCACACGGTTATTCTTGACTCTTCTGACTGCATTGCAGCACACCTCTCTGCTATTCTTATCCCCAATCCGCGATGAAGCCATGCCTAAACTCGACTCTGACGTCGCAGGCGGGCGCTTCCCGTCATCGCATTCCTGCTCTATCCGTGCCCCTACATCCCAGAAAGGTCTAGTGCACCTGCCTCGTCAGTGAGCTATTTTGTCTATCGAACTTCACCCCGCCTTTGCGGGCCTAATTGAACTTCCTCTCACCTGCTTTACCACTCCCTTCCCTCCTTCTCTATCGCCCTCAACAAAAACAAACATGTTTTCAACACAGAATCTCGTCCGAAAAACCGATGGCTCAGCTAGAACTTTGCGTAAGTCCCCCTTCGCATTGTACCCATGAACTGCAGCTACTGACGCATTGCACAGGGCTGCAGCAGCAGCACTTTACGCTGCTCGCTCTCTAGAGCATCTAGCTACGACGGCGGGAGGCACAGGCATCTTTTCTGCTCCTGCCGTCGTAGATGGTAGCACTGAGTAGTGTTGAAAAGTGAGTGATTAATATCTAGACGCACGCGGCTCGGAACGCAAGCTGACAGATATTGATCTCAGAACCTTCTGCCTGGATGCCATCTAAGCTGCTAGAGCCTGTGGCTGCGACAGTGCCGCAGTGCCGCAGTGTCTGGGTTTTTGCCTTTGTGAGCATCAAAATTTGCACAGTAGGCCCAGATGCTCCGGTCTTCGCCTTTACAATTTACTAACACCAACACAGGCAGCTCTTTTCAGCACGTGCGTGCGTCAATCTGCGCGGCGCCTTGCAGCTACTCAGGCGGCTGGCGAGGGAGTGAGTTCCTGCAACCGGCGCACAGAATCCAATCAACGGTGTCACCGCCCAGATGGCCACCACTACCCTCGACAACAGCGCTCCCACCACCGAGGAAACCGGCGTCCAGCAGCCCACCACAGACTCGCTCCGCTGGACCGCCACTTCCACACGATATGTCCCGCTGGCGGCGTCGTCCTTCCTCTGTAGACGTGCGGCCGCCAGTGGGTGGGACATCTGGCCCTGCCACGATAGTCCTTTGACTATCAAGCCTTCCCAGGCTTTAGATAAAGCTGTGTGGTTACATGCCTGCCTCCGGGCAATGTGTGTGCCGGGGCCTTGGGTCCCGGCATTGGATTCCTCCTCATCTCCTGGGGCGCCCTGGGACTGGAAAGATAGTGGCGCTCATTCGGCCTGCGCCTTGTCCCAGGGCAAACCAGGATTGGGTGTAGCCGCTTGGCTGGCAAGGTAGGTGCGTCTCCAATGTGAATGACACCACCTGCTGACAGTTTGTAGGCCAAGTCGGTCTCATTATGGCGGGAGCCTGGTGGGCTCCCGCTGTGTATGTTGTTGGGCGCCACCATCTAAGTAGGTTTGTACTCCCCTCCCCACCGCCAGGATGCGCATGATTGACCTTTCTTGCAGGTGTGCCCAGGGTACCTCGCCCACGCCGTAGCCGCCTGCCGGCCTCTTTTCTTCCCAAAGAAGCGGTGGGGGCTGGGCCCCCACAACAAAGGGTCGACCGAGCGACCCGACATGGGTCGTCTCAACCTGAACGACTCCCAGCACGCACCGAACGGCTTCAACGGAGGCGCTGGGAAAATATATATATTGGGCAAGAAGTCGAAGGACAAGAGCAATTGGGCGAGAGAGATAAAGATGCTGGAGAGCCTTGGACTTCTTGTCCGTCGTGTCGAAAGGACGATGAGGACGGTCTCAAGTTACGGGTCAAAAGAGTTTTTCCCTGGAGCACATCTTGCTTGTTCATGTGTGATGATTCGTTCCGCTGTTTCTTGGTTAATTGGGACATATCGCTTAGTTGCAATTCAAGTATCCCTTGCGCAACGTCCATTATAATTCCAACGCGCACTGAAGTGTACATACAAGCCAAGAAGTGTTCTACGACATTTTCCAAGCTAGTGATTCATTCTATCTCCTGTAGCTCAGCTTCGACCCTCCAACATGCTCATTTTCCACTGCTTGCACCAGGCAATCAGCGCTCTGGCCTCTTGTGGAAATAGTCATCCCGTTCAAATGTGCGACCGCCACGCTGAGGTTATTCTCTTCATAGTACGTCAGTATCGATACGAATTGCCTCGATCATTTCGCGAGTGTGCAAGGCCTCCTTGAATCGCGAGTATCATCTCATGGCTATTTCGCGCATCCGTATGCCTGTCCACCGTTAAGGCCTTGACCGAATCACCTGGAATCATACTCACATTCCGAGTCCTGAACCCAGAACCAACATTTCTAATCCCTTCCTTCATTCTGCTCGCTCAGATCTTCTCCGCAACAAACTCAGCCAGCTCCTGCGTTCCCAATGCCAGTCCCGCCGTCCCAAGCACTATCACCACCACCGCAACCACAGGAAACCCCAATTCCCAGATCCAACTCGTACCAAGCGCCGAGAACGCCGCCTCAGCCACATCGTGCAGCAGAATTGCCCCAGCGCAGATAGGAATGAACCACAGCGCAGTAATGATATTCTTCACAAACACAACCCTCTTATCCGGATGGTAATACTCCGGCCCCCTCTGCTCCTCGTCCTCCTCCTCGCTATCAGACTCCGGCGCCGTATCGCTCTTCGGCGCCGCAGAACTCGGTTTCGGTTTCGGAGGCACCGGACATCTCAAGGGTGGTAAACGTTCACACTCGCAGTCCTTCTGGTCGGGTAACCTCGACGGACAAAGCGTACTCAAGTCAACAGCGTGGCTCGCACGAACGCTCAAATCCGCATACAAGCCCGTCATATTCGGCCTCGTGAGCGCTTGCATCGTCAAATTCCACGTCTGGTTCAGTACGCTGAGGGGCTCGTGGCGTAGATGCGGTGCGCTCGGTACGTTGACCGGGGTGTGTGGATCCGCTCCAAGTCCGGTCGTGTTGACTGTGGCGTTATTGCTCATGGCATCGAAGAAGCGCAGGAGGAAGCTGTGCAGTGGGGCGTCGTGCCCGTTCGAGCCGGGATAGACGAGCGGTTGGCCGATGTCGTTTTGCATGATCATGTCGTAGTGCTCTGAGTCTTCTTTCTTGACTTCGTCGAGCACGTCGAAGAGGATCTGCTGGACTTGGTTCCGGTTGCGTTGGGTGAGGAAAGTGGAGATGGTGTCGATGGGCCATTGGATAGAGTATGTGTAATTTTGCGCGTGTGTGAAAGTGTGCCAATCTGGTTCTGTGACGTTGGAGAGCTTGAGGTCCGGAAGGTTAGTGAGGGTGGGCGTGGCTTTGGAAGTTATCTTATTGGATTTTATGGCGCTGGAGCCGGAGAGGTCGGCATTGGAGAGGGGATGGTAGTTGAGAACGAGAAAAGCGCTAAGACCGAGCATGATTGCGAGCCACAGGACAGAGGAGAGGACAAAAGGCCAAGATTTGAGAGATTTCCGAAGAGATTTGGATGGTTCGTTCTGCTGCGGATCTGTTGCAGGGCAAGGAGGAGGAGGAGGTGGTGGTGGTGGTGGAAGGCCCTTCGCCTCTACCTGCGCTGACGATGTGGGCGCATTGACAGAAGGTCGCTCAGTAGGTGTAATACGATCTCGCCCCGAGGCCGGATCTGCCCGCGCCGGGGTATTTTGAATCGTCCTCCGTGAGTTATCTCGTGGATTGATGGCACTACGGCCATCTGATGCGACTGCAACACTTGACGATCCTGAAGGCTTTCCAGTGCAAGCCGTCTTTCCTTGAGCTGGAGTACTATGATGCTGTGGTGGTGATTTACTGTCCGCAGTCTCGAACGAAGTGTCCTCATCCTCAGCATGTTCAACAGCCGCTGGATACTTAGCTTTGCTAGTTAAATTACCAAGTGGGTTTGTCCTCATCGCAGGTGTCGTAGGAGTCAGACGAGCAGATTCATCAAGCGTGGTAAGTGCCTGTCCAATCACGCCATTATGCTCACTCTGGCGTCTCAATGGCTCCATAGCAAGGTGATCAGCTGGAGCATGGGCACTACTTAGTGGTACCGATTTTGACCTCTCGTGGCCTGGATAGTCCGGAATAAAGACGGTAGTAGTGCCCGAATGCTCACCCGAAATAACTTTAGGCAGCGTCAAAGACAGCTGCTTCTTCTTACCGCCAGAGATCACTCGCTGCCGACGGCGTTCGGAGGCTGCAGACAAGGGGGATGATTCTGCTTGGGATTGGGCTGATATGAATGATGAGATTGGAGAGGATTTCTGTTCTGTTGGCTCGTTTCCTAACATGGTGTTAGCATGCTAGGATTAGACCATGCCATGTCACGGCTCCGTATATGGTGACTTGTTTAGAAACAAGCTGAAGCGCATACTTACTAGGTATCTCGCTGATTGACTTGCTATTTACAGGAAGAGGCTCTGGGCTTTGGTTGTCCGAGGCTGCCTGGCCATCGGTCTCATGCTCTAGAGACGCGTCTGGTAATTTGGCCACGGCTGTGTGCTCTCTATCATGTGAATAGTGCGACAATGAGGCATAATCGCCACAAGGCCTTTCGCGGTCAGACTCGTAAAGTGGTTCAGGGACTGCTATTGCTTGCTCTGTCTGTTGAACAAGCTGGTGCTGATAGTAAGTGAGACCCCATTCGTGTTCAACATGACACATGACACATACCTGAGGTTCTGCAAAACCCTCTTCTCCAACATCCCCAGCACCATTGACAGAGTGTAGGTTTTCCTCATCACTCCTAATCTTCTCACGAGCTCGCCATCCTTCAGAGGAGCTCGAACTTGCTGTTTGGGGAGGTCGCAACTGCAACGTAGCACAAACATACTCAGGAGCCTGTTGTGGTCCTGTTCGCGGAAGTGTGGGGTGAGCAGGGTGAGGCTGTTGAGACGCATTCCGCTCCTGAGCTCTCCGCTGGCTCTCTTCAAATTGTGCCTGCTCTATCTCTCGGGCTATGCGATGCCGCTCTTCGAGTTCCCGATGGTCCCGGAATTGTCGTCGTCGATAAAAGTGCAGCGTGTTCAATCTCTCCTGAGCTCTTCGTGCTATTGCAATCGAGTCTGCTATCTGCTTTTCAACATCCCGTGCATGTTTACTTACACTCTCTTGGGTCGGAAATGCGCGTCCTGCTGCGTAGGTCCCTGTCATACCGCTAGGTGGAGAGGATTGACTTGAGGGGCTCATAATGAAGGCTGCCAAACACGTAATCAGGGCAATGAAGGGACAAGAAAGACGGACAATGATGGAGTGCAAGGGCTGAGATGAGGGCTGTCATGATAGCGAGGTGTAAGCAGTTCTCCGAATTATGGGCGGTTTCATTTCGTCCCGGTCGACGCTCTTCACGACGAAGTCATCTACATCATGACGCTGCATGCTCCCGAGGTCCTGCTTGTGCAGCATGTGCTCGTCCTTGTCCCAGATATTTGGAAGGTCGCCGAGTCTCCGAGTAGTTCCATGCAGCTAGCGCGGCTATGCAGGTGATGTCCCGAAGCTATAGTTCGGTAGGGACAGTGTACCAAAATACTGGTACCCCTCACACAAAGTCCAATCAAGAATTGCGCCATAATGTACGAGTCATGAGGCGGCATTTGCATGCATCTATTGATTTTATATTCTATCCACAAGCGCGATGCTGCTCATGTATGTCTAAGAGGATGCATATCATTGAATTCGGAAGAATCGCGCCTCTGAACTATCGCTGCATATGAACGCCCCTCTCCACACTTTCAGTCGCCATCTGATCGCTGCACAACCCCATTGCCCTCAAGATGATGATTGAAGAGCGATCTAGATCTCATTAGCACATGCGCGCATCATGCAAACCCGAAGCTATTCTCACGTACCCTCTTGAAGTCGCTCCGCGCCATCCACAATGCGTCCTTGGTGGTGAAGATAGCGCCATAGACCGCATTGCCACAAAGCCAGTCGTAGTACTGTTTCGGCAAGCCATACATCCTGCCATGCGTGCGCAACTTGCTATCGTTGCGCAACACAGACCTGCTCATGGCAGGGTTGAAGATGAAGTGCTTTTCTGTCACCGTCTTCTTCACCCATTCGAGCTTGATCATGACCCGATCTTGCATGACCTCGCCACCTGGGCCCTTCGGGAATTTCATCGCGTTGGGAAGCGACATCAACTGGCCGACCAGGTAGTTGCAGCTTTTCCACTCGTCTGGGTCCTTGATGTTGTCGCCCAGCGCGCCGAGATTATCATCCGGCTCGCCTTGGTTATCGAACGTGCGCGGGGCGGGCACGGCGGGCACAGTGGGCACGGGAGGAGGGGGTGTAGCTGCAGCTGTGGAAGGTCAAAATCGGTTGCTCATGCAGGGGTGGGGAAGGCTACTTTGGTGGCCCGGGAGGGTGCCGGGCGCAGACTTGCTGCGCTGGTCGACTGGGTCTTGTACGTAGTCGGTGCCGGAATAATCATGGTCGGACATTTTGTTAAGGCGCCTGTGGACTGAGCTAAGACGTTAGCCATGCATGACCCCGCAAGTATAGTACCCAGGAGGCTGCCGAGCGGAAGGGGAAGGCTAACCGAACTGAGAAAGAGCTGCTTGGTGTTCGTGTATACAGAAGATCGAGTTGGTTGTATATAGATGCTCGTGATATGTTGAGAGTGGCTTTCCGTCGAGTTGAGTTGAAGCGCTGATAGTTGAGTCTCGGCTGAAGAGAAAGCCGCAAGCGGGTCTTATAACTGAAGAAAGCGCAAACGCGCGGGCACGTGCGATGCCTTCACCAGATAAGGCGTGATTCACGAAAGGCAAGCGCGTGAGCCAGGGCAAACAGAAGTAACTGCGCACGTGAACGCGGCCTGTCATGATTCGGAAACCCCTGAGATTGCGCTGTCTTGATGTATCTTTTGGATGCATAAGACACATCATGAGTTGTTTGAGCCGCAGCTCATGCCCTTGCGAGGTATAGGAGGGGCAAAGCAATGTTGAGCACTCGAGAAGGTGCTGAATTGAGGAAATCACGAAAGAGAGATTGAACAAAAATAAAAATGCAATTTGAGATCCGCAAGAGGCGATTTTGTGCAATGAATCGGAAAGCAAGCAATCGAAAAGCGTACCTGCCTTAATGCTACTGAGCTGCCAACTTTCCGCATATTTTCTAGTTATCCTCCTCATCTGCCAGCTCCTGGAAATACTCTGGAGTAAGATATATACCCTGCTCTGTCGCACTCGATTCGTCGTGGTCGCCGCAGAGCCACTCCATGTACAGTGCCGGCAAACCGAGCGCGCTTCCACGAGTTCGCAGCTGGGAATGTGTAGCAAGCACGTAGCGCTCGTCTGTGCTACGGAAGTCCACATGTCTTTGCCCGACGAGCCCTATGACCCATTGTGTAGATAGCATGCCGTGTACGAAAGCGTGTGGCGGTGGTCGAAGAAGGCGGCGAACGAGTGTCTCGACCCTGGGCGCGGCTTCAGGAGCCACAATGGGTATGAAGAGCTTGCTAAAGTCGATGTCAACAGCGGGAATGTTAGTGTTGAACGCCCCCGATACATCGCAAGCCGTTCCACCGTCGCTCTCTGTCTTGCCAAAGTGCAGCCCTGCGTTGACCTTGGCCGACTCCTTGTTCGAGTAGCGATTGCGCTCTGGACTCGGCATGCTAAAAGAAGGTACGCGAGGTGCAAACGTGTTGTGCGACGACGTGACAGTGCATGATAGGAAGAGCGAGGCTCCTCCATCTTCGTATGAAGCGCAACGTGGCGAACGTGACGGGCGCTCCGCACCGTGGCTACCAGACATGATCGTGGCGTGCCTGTGGCGCTGGACGTGATGTAGACGGCAATGTCACCGGAACGGAGATCGTCGGGGAGCGTGGAGCACAGCGGTTCTCTGCGTTGTCTAGAGGAAAATTTGAGGTGCGAATCAGAAGGTTATAGTCACTGCGACTGGAAGCGGGTAGGGGAAGTACTTGAAGTCCCACTCGAAGCAGCGACCGGAAACCTTGAGTGCGGTTAGTATTTGAGACTTGAGAGCGCGATGTGCACATACATATCCAGGAGCGAGCACAATGTTGAAGCTCTCCGACTGGCACACAGCACCGAGGGGATCGTGAAGTTGATGCCCTTCACTGCCCTACTCAGTGCTATTGTCCGTTATTGACAGCCTACAAGGCAGCGCCATCACGCACAATAGCATTGTGACCTAGACTATGTCTAAGTTTTCTGTTTCTTCGCTGAACCTCTTTGTGTAGTTCTTGTCTGTCTCAGACCCAGACATTGTCGACTTCCGCGCATCGCATTGAAACAGCACCCCTTTGTCCCCTTACCTGGCGCTGGTCGTAGGCAGCATTGTGTGTCTATCCAAAAGTTCTCCCGTCATGTGGCAGCCGTTGCTCGGTCTCGTATTGGCGGCACCCATCGTCATCGGCGACGAGCGTGCATGCAACAATTCCCCTGCACTATGCAGCGTTAGCTACGATGAGGTGACACACCTCGGCGCACATAACTCGCCTTTCGTACGCGACACTTCGACGGGGTGGTCATCATTTGGCAACCAGTACTTCAACACAACAGTGCAACTCGATGCCGGGGTGCGACTCCTTACGGCGCAGGTACATGCCTCGTCAAACCCGCATACGAAGGCGCACGAGCTGCGCCTCTGCCATAGCAGTTGCGCTCTGTTCGATGTTGGCTCATTCAGCGACTGGCTATGGGAAATACGGTCGTGGTTGGATGCGCACCCGAGTGAGGTTGTTACACTTGTTTTGGTCAACTTCCACTTCGTTGACGCTCGAGAAATCGAAGGCGAGTACGCCAGGGCAGACGTCGCGCATTATGGCTACGTGCCATCCAACATCACAGCTGCGCCGCCACCGTCAAGCGAGTTCAACAAGACATGGCCGACGCTCGGTGAGATGATCGACCGGGGAGAACGCCTCGTTACCTTCATCAACGCACTGGTACCCGACAAGGAGAACGCACCCTATCTTCTCAACGAGTTCGACTTCCTGTGGGAGAACGCTTACGACGTCACCACTCCTTCTCAATTTGCATGTATGCCCGACCGACCTTCCAACACGACCTCCATCGCAGAGACGCGCAGCTCAGGCAAGCTGTTCTTCCTCAACCACCTCTTGTATTGGCAGCAGGCTTTTGGAATCAAGTTACCGGACACGCGCACGATCGCCGAGACAAACTCCTGGGATGGTGAGGGTGGGCTCGGCAAGCACGTTCGAGAGTGCGCCGATCAGGTTGGAAAGCCGCCAACGTTCGTGCTTGTGGACTTCTTCAACGTTGGCCCGGCTATCAGGGTCATTGATGCATTCAACAAGGTACGGAGTCCGAAGGGCAGAATAAATGTGATGGAGACGATCATGGACGCACGGCCTGGCCTGAGAAGGGTCAGTGAGTCTAGCCACGACTTGCCGGCATGTAATCTGGCGTTGGTCATCGCGATCGCGGCTGCTCTAATTTTGGTGTGATTCCGCTGAACTTTGTTGTAAAGTTGGGATGATGTGCTCGTGGCCGATGATGACATAGAGAGCGGGCGTTCAGAGAACCTGAGTGATAGACCGAGAAATCGATTATCTCGTTACTTCAATTGGGGATTCATGACGTGATTGCTGTGGAACGAGAAGAGGGGACGAAAAGTGGGAATGAATTGCGTGGACGCAGGAGAGTGATGGTCGGCGTCCTCGTCGTCGCTCAAGGAAGCTTTTGTTTGTAGCTGCTGGCGAGGGCAATTGAATGACCGCTTAGCTAGCTCAATGCGGGTTGTGTGTCGCATACAACAAACGTGGCAGATGTGATGGCCGACATGCGTAAGTCGTGGTGTTGTCGTCTGGCGATGCCCGGGCTGGCTTGACGATGCGGAGTTCGCGGAAGTGCCAAGCATGTTTGCATCATTTGCAGCTGCCAAAAGTCGAGACGACATCACCGACACAGCGACCAGACTCCAGCGCACGACATAGCAATGGCGCCTTCAAGAACATATGCGCCTTCGAGAGATCTTCTACGAGCGTTATCGCGACCACTTCCGCAGCGATGTCCCTTCGCACGCCCCGCATTCAGCCCACCTATTCGATGGAAACGCACACGAGCAACACAGGACGAGAAACTGTCTGGTAAAGGTCTAACCCCAGATCGAGCAGCCCAGCTATTAGAATCATCCGAAAAGCGATTGCAAGAGTTCGTGTCAAGCGACAAAGCCTGGCGCCCATTGAGCGACCGCGAGCTTGAATCAGACGATTTGCCAGCCATTAACTGGTACGAACAAGACTTGGACAAGGGTACACCAAGACGGCTCATCGAGCGGATAGCAACGGCAGAAGATAGGAAAAAGGATAAGGAGATGTACATGATGATCGAAGAGTCCGTCAGGAACCCAGACTATGATGATGCCCAGCTCAACCGGCGGCTCATCGACAGCCTAATCTCCAACCCGAACTTTGCAGATCTGACGCAGGAGCTGAAGGATATCAAGAGCGACATCAAGACCAAGGAAGAGCTGGAAGTGCTCGAGGAGAGGGCTGCGAAGGATGCCGAGAGAGAGAGCAAGCAGTTCAGTGCGGGCTTGAAGATGGCGACGCATCAGGCACTGCAGGATCTCCTCAATGATCCAGAAGCGGCGGACGCGAAGGTCGAGTTGCAGGAGGTCCTCGATAAGATGCCTGAGATGGACGACATCGAGAATACCGAGTTTCAGGCTGTTTTGGACAAGGCAATGACCAAGCTGAACGACAGCCCCGCCTTTCAGAAGAAAATGGCTGCCATGGCCGACAAGGAAACCGATGCAGACTTTGACAAAGAGTGGGATGAGTTTGAGCATGAAGTCGAGGACGCGATCAACGAAGCCGAGTCAGATGACGCAGATCTTAGACCACAGACCATCGAAGACATCCACGATGTCGATACGCTGCTCACACAGATGCGCGATGTCCTCAAGTCCATGGGCGGAGACAGCCAACTTGAAGCCGAACTCGACGCGGTCCTCCAAGACGACCCCATGGCGGAGCAGGAGGGTGACTTCGAGCGCGAGATGGACCCCGAAGAGCTTGTCGAGGAGTTAAAAAAGCTGGCACAGTCGAAGGCACCCGAGGCGAAGGACGCAGAAACGGAGGAAGATGTGCCCGCAGAGCTTCAAGCAAAGGTCGACAAGATCATGGAGGACCCCAAGCTGATGGAGAAGCTTGTCTATATTCAACAGCTGATAGAGCAGTCTGACCGCGCAAAGTCTGACATTACAGCAATCGCCCACGAGGTTGCGCCCGATCCATACTCAGAGCTCGAGGATGCCCGCACGACCACACTCAAGCAGCGCATGCAGGCAGCTCGCAAGGATCCCGCCCACATAGCCGCAATGGAGGGCCTTCGCGTCAACCTGCTCCCGCCCTTCAACATTTCGCCTGCCCTCAAGTCGTTCAATCAGGCCATCGAGCTCGCGTACATTGGCGCCAACGACGACATCCGTCGCATTCTGTGGCGCTCCTACCAAAAGGCTCGCACTCTTCCGACATTCTTACAGAACCTCAGCGATGACGCTTGGGACATTCTATACTACTCGCAAGCTGTGACTTGGGGCTCAAATCAGAACCGACAGGACCACTTGCGCATGCTACTGGCGGATCTACGGAGTCTGGGCAGAGATGGGCCGCCTACACATCCCAGTTCGCTCGTCAAGAGCGGCGATGGGCAGCATCTGGAGGCTTGATGCCACGACCGTATGTATCACCACATGTACGATATTGAAGTGATACCCTCATCTAATAGCCGGAGCTGGACATGCTCACTCCATGTGGCCTATGTTGTGGTGACTCGTCAAGACGTTGTATTGTTTCTAGCTACTCCATCTCTCTGGTGTCTCTGTCTGTCAAAGTCTCTGTCTGTCAAAGTCTCTGTCTGCATGTTCGCTCATCCTCCTGCCCATCTCATCACCTCAGCCCAAGCCCCAGAAGCCCCATCCCTCCTCACTCCAACTTCAGCGCCTGTATACCCCACTTCTCCCTGTTCTCCGCGCCGTCCTCCCACTCATTCTTCAGCATGGTAAGCTGATCTCCCTCCTCCTTCTCCTTCTTCTCGCCACACAGCGCCATGTGGTAGAAGTATGGCAGACCAAAGTCCAAGCCCTTGTACCACAAAGCGTTCTTCGGATTTCCCTTCTTGCCGTGCTGCTTCTTCTTCAGGCCGTGCCGGTAGAAGCGCTTTCGCTCGTCCAGGCTCTCCTGCGGCTTCTTCTCGAAGTGCTGGTTGCCGACGATGCGGCGCGCCCAATCCATGTTGACAACAACGACGGGCGTGGGCGGGTTGGGCGGCTGGTTGGGCGGGTTGAGCAGGAGCGTGATGATGCGCTTTAGCTCGGCGTCCTTGACGCTGTGGAAGGGCATGGTCTTGTGCACCTTCTCGTTCCTGGGGACGGGCGCGAAGCCGAAGGGGTGGGCCGGGGCGGGCGGGATTGAGGTGCCATGGGGAGTGTTGCCATGGTTGGACTGCGCCGCCTGTCCAGGATTGTGATGTGCTGGGTTCATTGTGCCTTGTCTGCGGCGGAGGAGTTGTTGGAGAGGCTTTGGGTGGTGGAGATCTTGGAGGCGCTGTTGATCTTGGAGGCGCAATGAGCGGGTGGGCGGTTTGCTTTTGCGGACTGACTGTCAAAGGCTTTGCAGAGGCTCTTTCGGCGGCTTGTTCTGGATATCAAGACTTTGGAGAGTTGAGTGC
>TARA_R110002003_G_scaffold106_15_pt1 | contig 33956 bp, 25 predicted proteins | sample TARA_R110002003 | Tara Oceans TARA_R110002003 (sample SAMEA4396441) | marine metagenome | biome: Westerlies Biome; feature: [SRF] surface water layer (ENVO:00010504); material: water (ENVO:00002006), including particulate matter (ENVO:01000060) such as... | depth 5 m | reverse complement strand
CTCAGATGATGTTCTCAACGCTTTCTCTGGAGTCTATCAACGTTGCACAGGCGCGCACCCATCTCAGCGATCCATCGTTTCAGTTCAAGGATTGAATGATGCTTCATTTGCACACTCTCTTCTTTGGTTCATCGCTGAGTCTGACCCGAAGAAGATTAAGCGACGGAATGCAGTTCATGGAACCACGTTAGCAAGCTGGTCCTGGGCGTCTTGGATAGCGCCTATAGATTTTGTTTGCGTCCTGGAATCCAGTTTCCCGGCGCCTTATACGCAACATTGGCACTTCTGGGAGAAGCTATACTGTTTTGTAAGTGAATGGAGCTTGACATTCAGTGACGGAGATAGTGTCTGCAGGTCTACAATTCACGAGCAACCAGGGGCCGCGAAGATTCTGGATCGACATGATCTTCTCAAGCCCATCCATCTTCTGGCTATGTTCTCAGAAAAGCCACAGCCACAAGAGGTCCACGACGTATTAGGAAGTCTAGCTTTCGTAGCTCCATGCATTTCACTCTCGCCCAGCTACCGAATAACATCCGATGAGAAGGTCTCCCAAGGTGGACATCTCCTAGTCCTATCCGGACTCGAAAAACACTATTGCATCATCAAATTCGATTCCGAAGACCAAGGCTTCACTGAATTCGTTCTGATACTGTATGACCATTGCTACGTGGCACTCTGCGTCAGGACAGTAGGTGGAATCTCTCGGAGGATTGGTGTTGCTCAGTTGTCAACGTCGAAAGAGAGATGGGAAGCTGCTATGAGCATGGGGCTTCTGAGTCTGCAATGGAAGCAGGTATGTCTGGTCTGATGTGCGGGATCTTCAGCGTCCGCATACAATCATGCCCGAAGGCTTTTCCCTATCGATCTACGAAACTCTCAACTTTCCGCTGTCAGTCTGTGCGTTATGATTTCGAGCTTGACAAGGCCGCAACGTGGATCCACAGGTGTACAAGGCTTGATCAGCAAAACTCAAGGCTTGGATTCTTTGAGGAATTGACGTCTCCTTCACTACGCACATGACGATATTATTATTAGAGAAAAGGAAACGATGCTTGTCGAAGGCGTCTGTGTATGCTGCGCGACCAGAACGCTAGCCGCTCCAATTACACGTCTTGCACATCACAAGAAAAGTCTGTCCGTCCGTCCTTAAAACAGATTGGTATTGCTCATGCTCCAAGCGGTGCTCATCCCGGCAACAGGGACTGCTTCAACCCTAGGATCTTCTTGTATGAGATTGACGAATAAGTGTGCTCATCCTCCATGGCGTCAGCTCAGACTCGGATAATCCCAACGGTCTTTGTACGATAGCCAGGCTCTCCATTGTTCGTAGTTGGCATACCCGTTGTGCAAATCTTCTGTGGAATGGTTTCGCAATCGCTAGTTGAAACCGGTTTCTTGCGAGCTGAAGTTCCGGATCAATCTCATCGCGCAGCATCCAGCTCAACCGGCGGTCCAGGGATTACGTTCACGTTTCTCGAATCCATCTCGACCGGCTCTGACTTTGCTTCAGCTTCAGATCTCCACCTTCCGTTCATGAAGCTTCTGAAGCCCGAAGAAGCCCCAGACATCTCTGGAACTGCTGGCTTCTGAGCTGCGCGCTTTCTTTTGCGGTGGCGTAAGAACAGCATTATCAGAATTATGCTGAGCGCTAGGGAGCCCAGCGCGGTCCCGACGCCTATACCAACTTTCGCGCTGGTGCTTAAGCTAGTTGAGCCTGGCATGCGCGTACTGGAGACTGTGGACGATGTCGTCGTCGCTTCCAAAGGTAGGTTGAGAAGCGATGCAAGAGACGCTGCATATGCACTGGGGAAGTCCCTAAGATCGCTTGATTGCCAATACACCGACGTCGGATATACCTGAGCGATGCCAGACGTAAGTGTGGTTGGACTCTTACTGAAAGGATAGGTGGCCACCCGTGATTCAACTCCATCTGATCTAGTGACTAGTGCGAAGCTCCATAAATATGAAAGATAGATATCGTAGACTGTTGTTGGAAGGGGAGTGCCGTCGCTGACTGTGGTTATGGATATTGGTCTCAGCGCAGTGAATGCCGTTGTGAATGTGCTTTTACAATTCCCCGCATTGCCCGACGTCATTCCACTGCGGCTGGTCAGTAGATGGGAAAAGCAACATGGTCGCGAACGAAACTTGGGGTATTCACAAACCTTGGACAGCACATTCCAATATACTGACGCTGACGCTGTAACGCTGTCGAAGTACTATAGTCTTGCACCATAATTTCTACAAGCTGGTGTCCGCCGGAACAAATACCCGGGCTGTAGGCTTGAAGTGATAGTTCGAAAGCATTGCACTGGGCCCAGTAGTTTGCAGATACGCCGCTTTCGAATCGTCCCACACCGCTCCATACCTCCAGGGTGTTTGAGTCAGGCTGAATCCACCTTGTCGAGCAACTGCCAGGTGGGGTGAAGACAGTAGTTAGCGGGGGTAAACCGGAAATGCCATACGCAGTTTGGCCTGAGCTTAACGTCGTGGTTGTAATGGGGATGGAGGTCATGATCGCACCGCTGCAAAAGACTTGCAATGACGAGACGAGGAAGAAGGACGGCCATGTCAGGCTAAGCGAGACGTTGGCAGATATGCGATACGCATTCGCCCCCAATCTTGGCAACGAGTGGGCACCAGTAAGGTTGCGCCTCATTTTGGCAGGGTGCAGACGCGAGGCTGAATCGCGAAGATAGGCCAGGAACATCATTGCTTACGACGACGGAGATATACGAACAGCATGCCTCGACTCACTGGAAGAATACCTACAGTATCCCCTTGTCCCTCAACTCCCACACAACATTCCTGTCCTTCTCACTCGACCCCTCCTCGAACCACTCATCGCCATCCCACCTCTCCCACATTCCTTGATTCTTCAAGTCCTTCCACCCCTCCTTGTGGGGCGGATACATCGTCTTCGGCGGCATCGCCATCCTCGACGGGTAAACCTCCTCTGGCTTATACATCTTCCCCATTCTCAAGCTCTTCCTCTTGTCCGCTTCCTCCTCCGCCATCTTCTTCAGCATTCGCTCAGCCTTCTCCATCCTCCACTGCCGCACCTTCTCCAGAATCTCCAACTTCTTCTTCTCGTCTGCCATTCGCAGTTCCTGCGCCTGCCGCAACTTCGCCCGTGCGGCATTGCGCTTGTCGACCGCGGCGAATCGCGGAGTGTACGGGCCTCGACGCGGTACCTTCTGAGCAGCTGTGAACGGGTGTGGCGAGGATGATGTGGAGCTGCTAGATGAGACGTTGGAGGGATCTGGAGCGGATGCTGAGTATATTGGCACGTTTCCGCCGAAGACGAAGACTTGTCCCAGACGCTCGATTTCTCCTTCAAGGCGGGTATTGGTGTTGATGAGTTTCTTGAATTCGTCTTCGAGGCGGGCTTTGTCCGTCTTGGTGGTGTTGAAGAGCATATTGGTGGTTTGTAGATCACGTTCTAGCACGCGTATGCGCTTCTGCAAGCCTGCCAATTCCCAGTGTTCCGGGTCGTGGGTTTTGTCGTGGTACTCTTTGATGTAGAGAAGCGTTTCTTCTGTTTGCTTCTTGATCGCGGTTTCGAACCCTACGGTGCGTTTGTTGCGCTCGACCACCGCAATCTTGTATTCCATCTCCCAATGCTGGGCGCGGCTTTGGTACTTTGTCACTTTTTCCCGCATTTTGTTGACCTCATCTTGGGCGTGGGTGAGGTCTTCTTGGAGATCTCGGTTCTTTTTCTCAAGGTCCGGTTGGTACATCTCCTCTGCAATCTTCTTGAAAGACTCGAACCTCTCCTCTGCCTGCTCTTTCCGTCGACGCATGTCTTTGTATGCCTGTATCCACGTGTACTTATCCCACTCTGACTTTTCCACAGGTTCCATGATGCTCGTATCGAATGGCTCGTCCTTTAGTGCTCTCGAAGCGATCGAAAGCTCATGCCCTGTATCGGTGAGCTGTTGCTGAAGCTCGACGTTCTTGTGCAAAAGCGACTGCATTTTGTTACTCGATTGACTGACGAGCTCAGAAAGCCATGCGTGGAGCGTAGCGGTCTCTTCACTAGAGAACGACTCTGAAGTGAGACTTTGGAGAATATCCGTGTCCGGTGTGCCGTCCGCGCTTGCTCGCGATGCATTTTGAACTACACGGGCCACTTCCTGTATATCTTGTCTCAGCCCCTCTAACTCGTTTTCAGAGGCTTCACAATTGCATCTTGCAAGCTGAGCGTTCTGATCTTTCATCTGGAGCTCCTGGCTTTGGCTTTCTAGCCGTCGCTCAAGTTCCGCAATTCTTCCTTGCAAGGCCTCAGACTCAGACTGCGACATCTCCGCAGAACCACGTTGGGTTGTGTCTAAGCTTAACGAGTGCTGAGACAGTGTGACATCCAAGCCTTCGTCTCGTTGGTCTCGAGCACCACGTGCAACCAAGTGACTCTCATCATCGATAGGTGCTCCACTCTCCGTGTCATAGCGCTTCTTCTGCTGTTGTAGCTGTTCCAACTTATCCTGCACAATTTTCCCATGAGCTTCCAGGTCCTCTTTACCCTTGTGCAAGCTCGCGCATTCCGTGGGCGATTCAGTTAGCCATTGCGGTCCGCTGTGAGCATCTTGGTTGGGTGTTCGGGGTGCGTTATTCACGCCTGATATAGTTTTACGTCCGCTTGGCGTTGCCACAATCGATGAAGGCATCGAAACGGTTCTTGAATCTGGCCTACTACCGTCTGTGCCACTCGTGAAAGGTCGAGGGCTAGATCTCCTGCTACTCAGTGCAGAGTTCGCAGGTGGAGTCATTATTCGACTAGGAGGCTCTCGCATCGTGCCATGTGAGTTGCGTCGTGTCGGTGCGAGCTCGACCTTCTCAGTCTGTCTCGCAATCGAGGCTTGCGTATGATCTTGATAGGAAGTGTTGGCTTGAGAACGAACCCGCCATAGGCGGCCTCGTCCTGTTGTCGGGTCTACGTTGTGGTCGGCTGTGGACTGGTCGAAGCTTGATTTACTTCTGATGCCACTTCGTGTCTGAGATGGCCGAAAGTCTATGGGCCCATGATCTTCGCTTCTTGAGCGATGTCGATCGGTTGAGTCACCTATCGTTTCTGCTATGGTGCGCGAATCTGTCCGCATATCACTGTTGCGAGCTTCGTTGTTCAAATTTGAAGAGAGAGCATCATCTTTAGTGCGCTTAGTCACATCCGATATTATGTTAACACGTCGTCCAGAGCTTTCCAAATCACTAACGTCGAAGACATCTGGAAGTGGCGGCACTGGAGACGTCCGTTTTGGAAATTCTTTACGGGCGTCGTCGCCAACGTGAGGCTGATAACTGCCAAGTCGATTCAGAGTTGCGGGTAATGTCGACGCACGAATCGCTGATGTCCCTCGAGCCCCCTCAAATCTGTTAGTGGGATAAGTGGACGTGATTGGCAAACGCTGGAGTGTCGCGACCGTTCCGTCGGGACTCGCACTTGCTGAGTGATCCGCTCCCTGGCTGGAATTGACCGCCGTCGGGTCCTCCGGATAGTGTCGTTCCTCGTCGCTAGCCATGAGTCTGGTAGCTCGGTACGCAATTTTGTTGAGGTCGACCTTATCACATCCCACGCAAACCCATCTCTCATTCTCGTTCGTTCCTCTGAAGCGCCATTCTCACCGTTGTTCTCCTATCACATCAAAGCGATCTAGCATTGATGCTTTCGACATTGTCACAACGTCAAAGCTCGACTCTGTACCCCCTTTGTTACCTCTGTGTCGGGCCAGCCACTTCGCTTGTCCTTCACAAGGCTGTGAGGTCTTTGTCTCTCGATTCTCTCGATCCCCGCGAACATCACAACACAGCCATCCCGCCCTACAGGCAGCGGCCATGGACATGTACACTTTTTATCTGAAACGAGAGTTTCAGCCTGTATTAGAACAACGTTATACTCAATGGCAATGTTGAGGATTGGGGCAGTGTTCTTGGGCAGCAGGATGTGAATATAGACTTATCACGTGCTGATTGCGACAGTAGAGGTATCATACTACCCGGATAGAGGCACTGCTGCATCAAGCTAGTTGCTTGCGGCAACTCATGTTGCCGCTTTAGTATCACGCTGGGCGAATGAAGTGAGGAAAGGAAGACGATCATGTGCAAGGAAGATAATTACATTGACAAATGAGACTAGAAGATACGAATCGGATTATTGAGTAGGTCCGACCGTACAGGCATGTGTAGTATCAGGCGCTTAGACATACGGGGATTCACTAAGTACTGCCAGTGCGGCGGAAGAAACTGACTAGCAGTCAAGTCACTGTGGGACGTGCCGACACCCACTCGACGCGCTTCACCAGGTCAACAGGATTTGATGATTGACCTACTCCGCCGGTGTGATCAATCCGTGAGACCAACACTGCCTGTTCGACATTATGAAGATTTAGGCCATTGGTCCAGTGTAATTCGCATGGAAGTCAACTCGACATGAGCTGTCAGGAAAGTTTGCAGACCGTCGTCTCCCATGATCTGTTCACCACTGAGCCTGGGAATCAAACTTTGGCGGCTGGTACTCAGTGGCCACTCAAGTCGCATGTTGATAGATGGGACGCCAGCTTATCCTTGCATATGTAGCCAGGTGACTGAGGCTTCAGCACCATCTCACTGTCCAAAAAGCTGCAGTGGTGCAGGCGGCTAAGGTTGTGGGCCCCCGACCGGACCGTTGGGTTGCTTCGAAGCGCTCCGAAGATAGCGTACCAGACATTGCCTCGCGCATGCCGGTGTGCGGGTCTGTTGATGGGAGACACATCGTGAATATACCTGTAATCATCATCTTGAAGCCAAAGCAACATCTTGTCGATTCAGCTACCGCACTTTACAGATCCGTTCCTTAGTCTTCGTGGACGTTGTTGCGCATCTCAGGCAGATACAGAGCACATTGTAGTCGTCGGCGTCGGCGTTGAAGCCCGAAGAGCAAGCTACAGACCACACGGCAATGCCGTGCCATGCCTAAGGACCATGGATCAGAGAGTGCTAATGTGGGGTAAGTCGCTAAACCTTTCCTATCACGAATACAGACGTCTAGCTTCGACCTCTAGCGTCCGCGGGGTGAAGCGCGCGTGCCTGCATCATCTCTCAACTAGCGATCTCGAAGGCTCGAAGATAGGAGGTACGACAAGTGAGGCGAGGAGAGCCTTCACACCAACAGGCTAAGCGCGAGAACTTTCTGCTCGACGTTGCTTGAGGTATCATGGTACTGGAAACATCAGGACGCGTGTATGGCCACAGTGCATAGTCACCAAGCAGTGGGGCGGACATGTTTCCCAGCTGAGCAACTTCGGATCTGGTTTGCTGGACACCGTCATTGATAGTAGCGCATCTTGAAGTCTGACAGACCGAAGTTGTGAATGCGCAAAAGGAGAGATCCATGGCAGTACGATGCGTCGATGGGACTCCTGTCGAATGGGTATTGCTGCTCGTTGATATCGCGTGATCTGTGACAATCTGACGCAGCAGTGTTGAATCGTTTGCTCCGCGACTGAGCAAAGTCCGGTCAAAACGTGCGCTTCCACCCCCACAATCTAGGCAAGCCCCTGACTCAACGCCTAACATACGCACATGCGAAGGACGCCCTGCACCCTTTGCTCGCTTGTTTGAACCAATCATTTGTGGCTGAGTCAAACATGGTCGCACAAAGCTAAGCTGGTGTTTGGTTGTCATCTGGAATGAGGGTTGGCGCGCATTCCAGAGGCAGGTCCGAACGGGGAAGTGTCCCCACCGCATGTCGACACGATCATCCGGAAGCAACCGAACTTTTCTGCATGCGATCGGCAGGAAGCTCGTCTTGACGTCCGCATCATGTCCTGAGCAAGCACTACTCGCGGTTAGGGTACCCCGATGGTCCTGCCAATGTCATCAGGAGTGTAACTAGTACAATCTACCAACGGTCGCAAAAAGGCAAGACTAGCGAGAGACCTTTGGCAGAACAGGCTAGGAGAGCGCTCCGCGGAAGCGACGACTGTCCGGGCTTCTGGGTCGATTCTCATCGTCCATCGCATCCGGAAACATGGCCTGAGCAGAGATGCTTTGGGAGGAGACATAGTTTGACGCAGTCTCTCGTCGCTGCGTACAAGGGTGGTCCACATGAAACAGACGCGCGATGGAGTGTGCTGGCTTTCAGAGTTGTGTTTAGCCTTGCCAAGGTGGGCTAGCTGTGAGGATGCAGACACGAATGCTCCTGCAGCCATCCGCATTATTTGGATGCTCGGACCAAGCATCACCACATGGGAAAATAGCATATGGCGTCAACTAGTCATCTCAGTAGCAAAAGGTGGCCCTGCAGCAACCCTGCAATTGGTCAATGAGGAAGGGGCATCGACAACCCTGCAGGTGTCGGAATGTGACCCATAACTGGTGGATCCGGTTGTCGAAGGGCTGCAAAGACGGCTGGAGGAACCGTAGAACTGTGGCTTGCAGGACAGTACATCGACTGCACATGACTATTGTAAGCCACCAGATAACCCTGTCGAGATCGGCAGGCCTTACTAGACAGCGGCGCGATGTGCAAGGGCGCTCGGCGTGGAGCCCTGGCCCATAGCTCTCACGGTGGAGGGGCTGAGGGCCGTTCTCAAGCGCACGGCACAGGCGATAGGATATTTTGGAATTCGGGACAACGAACGGACCAGTAGGCTAAGTCGCATATCATTTATACACGCTCGATTGCTGGCGGGGTTTACCTCAGCCAAAAGCAGCGGCAGGTTCCCAAGGTGGCAAGGTCAAGAAGCCATCACGAATCCGGCTGTCCCTTTGTCCGTGTTCAGACGACCAAGTGAACTACACTATACGTGAGCAGTCGACCTCGAGGCCTGGTAGTCGGTACAAATACCTTCTAGGAATGACCCTCAAACAAAGAATCGCCTTTCGTCAACTTGCCTCCACGCAGCGCTTGAGCTGCTTGTCTGCGACAAAGAATCGGACCGAAACACCAAAACTTAGACACCCTACTGTGACTGGCGTCTAGACTTGTGTCGCATAGTCGTCCAAATCAATTGTCAGCTTACCAACATATTGGAGCCGGTGAGGAGCGGGTAACTGCAACAGGTTCGTTCCCTGAACTCTTTGCGAACTGCTATGCATGGCTGCGATGGAGCAAACCAAGCAATCCAGCAATTCAGGCCATCCACTCGCTGACACTTGTGCAGCACTACATCTGAGCCAGGCCATTCTTGCTGGACATCTTCTGGATCTGACCGAACACGACATCCATTCCGTGATCGAGACGCTGTATTCACCGCAATCTTCTTTTCTTTCCCAGTGGCGAGAATAGCTTAAACCACTCAAGCGTCGGCATCTTTGCGCATCGTTGTCAGCACCTTCACACGGTCGTCCTCAGCTCCTAGATTGCGACGTTCCTGCATTGTCGACAGACTGACACACCGCAATTTCCACTGTCTTTGCGCTCAGGCTCTTTTGCAATATGAGGGGCGAAACGCTCATCCACCAACACCCGCCTACCCCGCCAAATACCGGTTCGGAGTACCAGGCGGGTTTGCAGCAAATCGCGCATTACAATTCGGGCCGCGGATACTCCTATGGCTCTCCGAGATCGATAGCACACGAAGGGATCCCTTCGCATGGGTCACATGCGGAGAGCCATCCAGGCGACGGGCTTGGCCTTGGTATCCAATATGTAAGGTCGCCAACGTTTTTGCGCGGAATAGCAATGCTAATCGAAACTCAGGATGGCTATGGTCAGGCGACCGAATACTACCACAATGGGCAATATGATGAGATGTCGGTGAGTACGAGTCCGGTGAAGTGCGGAATGGCGCGAGTTGACATGGAGCAGAACGAGCAGTCGCTCTTTTCGCCACCCACCCCAAGATCCACAGCCGACGAAGACTACGGACGAAGAACCACGCGCAGTGGGCGAGCCGTCGCACCTTCCACCTCGCCGCGAAGAAAGGAAGCAAGTCCTCGACCCAAGTTAACACCGAAGACCAAGAAAACGAAGGCTGGGAAGGCAGACAAGCCAGTGACACCGAAGCTGACTGCGCCGTTGAGTATTCTGACAGCAGAGCTACACCACATTCCCGTGAAGAACATGGAAGAGTGGGTAAACAGGCCAGCGGACGTCAGGCGTGATGAAGCCGAGAAACGAAACGGGTACATCACACGGCCCATGAACTCGTTCATGCTTTACCGGTCGGCATACGCCGAGAGAGCCAAATCTTGGTGCGCGCAGAACAACCACCAAGTTGTCTCATCGGTAGCCGGTGAAAGCTGGCCACTAGAGCCTCCCGGGATTCGCGAGCTTTACAACGAGTACGCTAAGATCGAGCGAATCAACCACCAGAACGCACATCCAACGTACAAGTTCTCGCCCAGCAAAGCAGCTGCTCCGATTCGAAAGAGGAAGGGTGAATGGTCGGACGATGAAGAGCCGAGTGACCTTGAGGACGCCGAGTGGGCTCCGGGAAGTGGTAGGTCTCGGGTCAGACAGTCGAGGAGGGTCGAGCGAGCACTGAGCTACCCAGCGAACGGGATGCATGGAGACTTCTTCGACCGATCATTTGGCCCCAATGGCCATGGGCTAAACAAGTCGTCATGGGAAATGACGAATGAAGGGCGCCCAATGCCCATGCCAATGCACCACGATGTGTACAACCAGTATTACCAGACCGCTGCGTATCCCGGCTTGATGGGAGCCAACTACAGCGACGACCTTCACATGCGACGAGTGGGCACTCCATCATCTTCGGCCCATTTCCCGTCAAATCATAGGCTGCTTGGTCTTCCTGGAGGAAATGCGAATAATTTGATGCAGCAGTTACAGTCGCAATCTGGGACACCTTTCGATGATGGGCAACTAGATCCAATGCTGTTGGCTTACCACGGCGGTGGCCACTCTGAACTCGATACTACGGGACTCCCGCATGGGTACCGCAACGGTCATCCGGACATGATCCATCCGAAACTGGAACAGCACGATATCGATAGCCTGTTGGATATGTCACCGACACAAGACGAGTACCGCACCAGTTCATGGCAGTCAGATCAAACTATGGTGTCGCTTGAGCAGGAGTCCGAGTTCGACAAGTGGATGGGAGAACACTAGGCCTACGGTGAGCCACGCACATTCCCGACAGTTGGGCTGTCATGTACATGCGCTGCCGTCAGCTGAGATGTTTTCGTTTTCTGTAATTAGCACGCATTTTGGCGGGCGTTCACGGGGTAAAGATACCCATCGTCCCCATACTGGTTGGGTGACACGCAAGGCGTTGGCAGGTCAAAAGCTTCACCCTTGTGTTGCATTTCAGGTGTTCTTGCTGTACGTTGTAGACTTTTATTGCATGTAGATCAAGACATATACTATCCTTCTCATCAGCTCTATGCGAAACAGTAGTCAAGAACAATCTTAAAAAAAAACCTTCTTACAGCCCCTAGCAGGATGGCCTGGCTGGGCTGTTTCACAGACTCTGGAGCCGCCATTGCGCGGGGTATTCCCCCGTGTCGAGGAGCAGCAGCGCGTCAAGCGAGGTGGCGTAGTGCGCAAGGGTTGGTGAGCCTGTGACTAGGGTGGCGAGGCAGCATGATAGGGCGGTGAAATGTTGGTGTTGAAGAAAGGGATTTCCAGAAGAAGGGATGAGGTTGGACTCGAGCGCATGGACCAATAGTTCAGTTGTGCCCCCCCTGCCCCACCTTCCTTCGCGACGCGGACGCGCCTGCCAAATCAGAGGTGAGGGGTCCAACAATCAACGAGGCACCAAGAATCCGTGACATTCGTTACTGTAGATGAGCATAATTCACATTGAGTAGCAGTAGCGAACGCAGGAAACGATCATCAACATGTGCGGCGAAACGGCCAACAAACTGGTAAGTGGCACTTTACACCTGTCCGTGCAACATATCACATACGTCAAACCTACGCTGTGCCGTCTGCGACGGATGGAGACGGTCGCTGAACGTGATGCAGGTTCAAAATGCGAAGCGCATCCAATCTCTCCCACATCTTCCACCCTATGCCTCTGATCTCTCACGCACCATCATCCGCGAAGTCCGCGATCTCGACCGCGACGTATCATCCATACTAGCACCCTACGGCTCATCCTTCAACCCCTCTGCCGAGCCCTCCACCGCCTGTGCACTGCTCGTGAACCACCTCTGCATGCGCCGCAACAAGCGCTGCCTTCTAGCCTACCACAAAGTCCGCGCAGAGAAGCTCGAGGGGTACTGCTGGGACGGCGTCGACGTGCTGGAGCAGAGCGGATCTGGCAAAGAGGGAGACGGCGGCATGGGCGGCAAGAAAGAAGAGAGCAGCTTGAGCCCCGAGGAAGAAGAATATGTGCGCCAATACAGCGACCTCCTCGCCGCCTACAAAGGCCAATGGACCGACATTGATCTGACCGGATCCCTCGAGCCGCCGAGAGATCTCTTCATCGACGTCCGCGTGCTCAAAGACGCAGGGGAGATCCAAACAGAGTATGGGTAAGTCGCTAGCTACCTCTGCTCAGGCACAGGGTGGCACCGGGAATAAAACACTGCTTACCTATGGCTGTGAGGCGCAAGCAGCTGACAGAGATGCCAGATCCATCACCCTCACTAAAAACAGCCAATTCTACGTCCGCCATGGCGATGTCGAACGCCTCATCGCCCAGGGCTATCTCCAGCGGCTGAGCTAGAGCGAGGCGAAGCACCGTTGAGAAGCAAGGCAAACCAACGCCCACACCACACGCAATACCCGCACCCGTGCCACGTGCATATAAATGGCAACACTTTTGCGTCATGCTGCACGATCGTCACATGGCCATGCGGGCCGACGGTTGGGTCTGTAGGCGCGGCGCACGTTGTTGTTGCGGTTGTGGGTGAAACAGCAAGGGATTGCTACAAGCAAATGGACGCAAAGGCTGTGTACATGTACCTCACCATTGAGGAAGCGAAGGAGCAACATCAGCACGGTTGTGCGGAGGACAGCGTGGGGGAGCTATGAATAGCAAGTACTAGATGCATTGTAACGTTGGCAGTGCAATTGCAGCTGCTTTCATCGCATGAGCCGAGACGAGAGAATGGTGCAGCAAAGCAATGGAAAATGTGGGGCATCACGAGCCGAAGGATGGAAATGGTTTTGGGGGGTTGATTGATTCTTCAGCTAGTTTGAGCTGGAGCACACCGTAGTCCTTCCACCGCAGATGCTGCATCGAGTCCGTAGTCAATTGACAATCCAACGAACCGAGTTGATATCCGTGGTCCTCCTATGCATCGCGCCGTGCCATGTGTGGGCATTAGAGGTTGGCCTTCGTCGTGACGAGAGTAGTCTACCTGGGACGGGGTGGCGGCGATCAGTGAAATTTCTTGAGAGAGTGTCGGTAGTACTTACATCGAAGGCATGATGCGCCGGTGAAGACCCAACTCTCTTCCAATTCCACCGCTTGCCGAAGAACTCCGGCGCTCCATCATGTGATCGAACCGAGGACACGAACATTCACGACAAAGGGGAAGGGAAGAGGGATGGACACAGGCTGACGAGACCATGCGCCAATACTCTATCGTACATACCTCGACTGAAGAGTGAGTCAAGCTCAGATAACGCTGTATCTGCCCGTTGCTCCACGGGTAACAGCCGTCTCCTCCGCAGCAATCGTTCCTTCGCGCAAGTGTCGGGTCAGCTCCATCATCGCCTGAGTGACAATGTTCTCGGTATCTCCCTCGACGAGAATGTACAACTTTGGAAGGTCGGTTTCTGCGACAAAGTTAGTGTGCTTTTGGGAAAGTACAGTGCTATTGTACATACCTCCAGGTTCTTTGCCGGGTGGATAGAAATTGCCCTTGGTGGTAATGGAAACACCGGTCGCCTCGAGGATCTTTGCAACGTTGGTGCGGTTCGTGACAGCCCAGCGAGCCTTCTGGGGAAAGTCGTTGATCTCTACGGTGGAGTGGTATAGGCCGGCATGGATGGTACCCTTCTTGCTCAAGTTCCCATCGATCCTCTTTGCCGCAGCCATGGCTCTCTCCTTGGCCGTCATTGGCCTGCCGGAATTGACAAGTTCGGAGCGCTCGGTCTTGTTGACGGAGATCTTCGCATTGAGAATCTTCATCCAGTTGGGCTGTTCTTCGGCGTTCTCGGGGCGGTTTCGCCGTCGGCAGGCTTCACGATACCAGGACCGGATACCTCTGGCTTCTTGAGCGGAAGTAGCATGTCCTCTTCATCACTGTCATCATCATCGCCGAGCTTAAGGGCACGCTTCTCGCGCTTCTTCTCCAGAGCGCGTGCGGCATCGAGCCTGTCGAGACCTTTGCCGCCAAAACCACCACCATAGTACTTCTCGGCACCAGACTTGGTCTTTTCGTGGAAGGAGTCGGCCATAGCTTCTAGTTCCTTGGGGACATCTGCGCCACTCTCTTTTAGAGCTTTGACGATATGTACAGCAAATCGCTCCTGGCCAGGGCTCTCAATCATCGTGACTGCTCTGCCCTTGTTACCAGCGCGGCCCGTGCGACCACAACGATGCACGTAGTCTTCGAGATGCGTCGGGCAATCAAAGTTATAGACCATGTCGAGACCGGGCACATCAAGACCACGAGCTGCAACAGAAGTGGCGATGAGGATGGAAAGCACACCCTTCTTGAAATCGTTGATGGCTTCATTGCGATCGGTCTGGTCTTTTGCACCATGAATAGTGTTAGTCGCGGTATACTTAGCATTGAACAGCTTAGCAAGTAGATCTTCTGCAGTATCCTGTCGCTCTGTAAAGATCAGAATTTGAGTGTTCTCGTTCTCAGAGAACACTTGACCGAGATGCAGAAGAAGCTTCTTGACCTTCGCGTCGTAGGATTTCGGCACGATCCTAATCTCCTGTTGGATGGAGTCTGGGACTTTGCTACGACCACCAATGATCACTTCAGCAGGCTTATTGAGAGCCTTACGGGCGAGCGCGGCCATGTTCTTAGGAAATGTGGCGGAGAACAGAATGGTTTGACGGTCAGGGCGAACGTTCGCCAGAATTTTCATCACCTGTGGCTCAAAGCCCATGTCGAACATACGATCGGCTTCATCAAGTACAACGTATGTGATCCGGCGGAAATTGAGGACACGACCTGAGTTGCTCTGAAGCAAATCGATCAGTCGGCCAGCGGTCGCACACAGGATGTGAATGCCGCCACGCTTGATCATCGCGATCTGATCTGAGATCGGCTGGCCACCATAGGCACATTTGATGGTAATGCCAGAGGCACTGAGGAAAGGCTTGAGCTCATTCACAATCTGCAATGACAGCTCACGTGTTGGTGCGAGGATCAATCCAATCGGGCCGTCAGAAGACTTCAGCGGGCGTTGGTCAAGCACATGGCGAATCATGGGAATGCCAAAGGCAAGTGTCTTACCAGAGCCTGTCTTAGCGACTCCAATAAGATCACGACCTGACTCGGCAATAGGAATCGCCTGTGCCTGAATAGCAGTAGGCTTGTTGTAACCCACTCGGCTGAAGACGTCCATGGTCGCCTGCAGCAAACCCATCTGAGCCCACTTTCTGACAGGGCGCGGCACATTGTCCGGCTTGACTTTGATGCCATCAAGCTCGTGACGGAGATCTGCGACTTCTTCTTCTGTCATCTGGGAGACTTCGGCGGGCTCAGTGTAGAAGTCTTTGCGGAATGGCTCGTACTCAACTTTCTCGTGATTGATGGTGGGCACCTCCTTCTTCTTCTTCTTGGCTGCGTGAAGAGCGAGGAGATCTTCGCCCTCAACAGCGGTCTGCTCGGGTTCGAGATCGTCGTTAAACATGGCGACACCATGCGCGGCTTCACGTGCCGGTTGCGGCTCGGTAAGATCGGCCATGAAGGCGTCGAGAGGGTCGACATCGTCTTCCTCGGCGCCTGCGTTATCGTCAATGTCCATCTTGTCGGCAGCGTCGATGGCAGCGGGGACTTCTTCCATGTTGACGTTGTTGCTCGCAGCTTGAGTGCTTGCGATCTCCGCGCGACGCTTCTTGAGTTGGGCTTGCTGTTCAGCGGTCGCTTCATTGTCTTCGCTGCCCAGGTCGCTCATGACAGTATCGTCCTCGGCATCCACGGCGAGCTCGGGCTCGTCTTCGTTGGAGCTGAACACAGGGAGCGCTTGGAGCTTGCGCTTGCCGGTGTCGACGTCGTCGTCGAGCAATGCCTTGCGAGAGGTCTCCTCTTCTGTCGTGGTCTTAGCCTTGAGGCCGAACGAGCCGATGTTACCATTAGCCTTGGAAGGCTGAGCAGCAGAGCGATCTGTCGGTGTCAGTACTTCCGAACGAATAATCTCAGTCAGAGTAGACGCACTGGCGACAGAGGTGTTGTTGACTGGTTTGCCCGCAGGCTTGGTCAGCAGCGGACGGGCAGCTGCGGACTCGTCGAGCTTGAAGTTGGACTTCTCGGGAAGCTTCTGCTTGGACTTCTCAGCAGTACTCTTCGAGGGTACCTTAGCCTTGGCTGTCTCTGGCTTCACTTCATCGCTGGCCGGCGGGGTAGCAGCCACGACGGGCGTCGCAGGTGCGGTGCCCACAGGTGATGCTCCAGAGGTGGGTGTGTCGCCTTTCTCTTTGGCGAGGCGCTCGGCATTGCGCTTCTTCCACTCTGCCAGCTTTGCAGCGCGCTCGGCGAGTTTATCTTGCTTCTGCTTCTCTGGATCGATCTTCTTGTCGTCACGCGGAGCTGCACGGTCGCGTTCAAGGTCGCGGGCGGGTGTTGCAGACGCACGTAATGAGCCTGGGCGGCGCGAGGTCGAGCGTCGACGCCTGTCCCGGTCATCATCGCGGTCTCGTCGATAGCGGTCAGTATGGCGGTCTCGTGACCTGTCACGGCGGACCGGTGAGCGTGAGCGACGATGCGCATCGCGGCGGTCGTCACGGCGGTCACCACGTCGATCGCGATCCCTCACACGGTCACGATCGTCGCGGCCACGGCCACCTCCATAGCGATCTCCTCCATAACGATCTCCGTAGCGGTCCCGCGAGCGGTCACGGCGGGGGGGCGACCTCGAGCGGGCGCGGCGGGGCGGGGAGTACCGTCCTCGGTCACGGTCACGGGCGTACCTTGAACTATCAGCGTGGCGCGTCGCCATGCCGACTCGTGGTGCGTTACTATCTGAGATCGGTGCAGTTAACGGTCCCAGAATGTCGGTTGCGGCGGTGGTTGTGTGGTTGATGTCGCGTTGAAGGTGAGAGCAAGGTGTAGAGGAGTCGGCAGCAAAAGTTGGGGTTACGAAGACACGCTAGCGGCTGCCTTGCACTAGCGCGGGGGCCGTGCGTCGAAATCTTGGCCAAAAATTTTGGAAGGCGCGAACTTGACGGTGAATGGGACCTTGTTCACTGTGTTGCCAAAATGTCTGTCAATTCGCGCAAGAGAAAGGTGGTGACGAAGCCTGCGCCCGCTGAGAGCGAGTCGGACGAGGAGCTGGCGGACGGACTGCTCGATGGCATTCTGTCGCATTCGGAGGACGAGTCTGAAGCCGAGGACGCGCAAGATGACACGGACGCAAGTAGCGTATTTGAGGGACTCTCAGATGACGATGAGGAAGACGAGGAGGACTCGGGTGACGAAGAGGCGGAAATTCGCGAGCAAATGCGCAAACTCAACACCTCAGAAGGTTCGCTGCAGCGAAAGATTGGGGAGCCAACACACATGGCGCTGGAGAATGGCGCGATTGGCGAGCTGGACGAACAAGACGAAGCTCTCAAGCCCAACTACACAGTCACCACCGACGCGCACGGCCAAGTGCGCTACCTATACAAGGAGATCGATCCAATCTACGAGTCCGACGATTCGGACGCGGAAGCAACGAACACCATCGGAGACATACCTCTAACGTACTACGACGAGTATCCTCACATTGGCTACGACATCAATGGCAAGAAGATCATGCGCCCTGCAAAGGGCGAGGCGCTGGATGCTCTGCTGGACAGCATCGACATTCCAAAGGGCTGGACTGGTCTGACCGATCCCGCTACTGGCAAGCCTTTGAATCTGTCTGAGGAGGAGCTGCAAGTACTGAAGAGGCTCACAAGGAATGAGGTGGTGGAAGACGGCTACGACCCCTACCCAGAGATGGTGGCATACTTCTCTGGCAGGGAGGAGATCATGCCGCTGAGCGCAGCTCCAGAGCCAAAACGACGATTTATCCCCTCCAAGCACGAAGCAAAGCGCGTCATGAAGATTGTGAAAGCGATCAGGGAAGGCCGCATCAAGCCATACAAGCCGCCAGAAGAGGAAGAGGAAGAAGAGCAGGTACACTACGATGTGTGGGCTGACGAGAAGCCGAGACCAGAACATTCAATGCACATCCCTGCTCCCAAGCTACCGCCGCCAGGCTACGAAGCCAGCTACCACCCTCCGCCCGAGTACCTACCAGACAAGGTTGAGGAAGAGGCGTGGCTCCAAGCGGATGAGGAAGATCGAGAGAAGGAGTTTTTACCCAAGAACTACGAGGCCCTGCGCAAGGTTCCTGGCTACGAGACATTTGTCAAAGAACGCTTTGAGCGAAGTTTGGACCTCTACTTGGCACCTCGAGTACGACGGAATCGACTGAACATTGATCCCGAATCATTATTACCGAAGCTGCCGGACCCAGAAGATCTGAAACCATTCCCAACGACCACCGCAGCCATCTTCAGAGGGCAGGAAGGACGTGTCCGCTGTGTGTCTATTGATCCACAGGGCATATTTGTTGCCAGTGGAGGTGATGATGGGTACGTTCGGATATGGGAGCTGCTCACCGGGCGACAAGTGTGGAACGCGAAGCTAGCAGATGAAGAAGCCGTCGATGCTGTGCAATGGAGACCAACCAAGGACGCTTCGATACTTGCTGCTGCTGCCGGAGAGCATGTCTACCTTATCATTCCATTCACTCTCCTTTCTCCCGATGTCGAGCAGACTAGTCGCGACGTGCTCGACGCAGGATGGGGCTACGCAACCTCAAAGCCGACGACTACCACGAATGGCGAACCAAAACAATCACCAGGCAAATGGAGCCGCCCAGGATCACGCCTTGAAAACAAAGGCATACTCATCCAGATCGAGGTCCGCTCAGCTGTCAAGATCATCAACTGGCACAGGCGAGGCGACTACTTCGCCACCGTTTCACCCCGCGGTCAAAGCACCGCAGTAGCCATTCACACCGTCTCCAAGCACCTCACCCAACTTCCGTTCCGCCGTCTCAAAGGTATTGCGCAGACGGCCCAGTTCCACCCCTCGAAAGCCATCTTCTTCGTCGCCACCCGCAACACAATCCGCAGCTACGATCTCGCCAAGCAAGAACTTGTCAAAATCCTCCAGCCAGGCGCGAAATGGATATCCTCCATTGACGTGCACCCCGGTGGTGACAACATCATTGTCGGCACATATGACAAGCGACTTCTCTGGCACGACCTCGATCTGTCCAACAAGCCGTACAAGACCCTGCGTTTCCACAAGGAGGCTATTCGCGCAGTCAAATTCCATCAAGGCGGCCTCCCGCTGTTTGCTGATGCTAGTGACGACGGTAGCTTGCAGATTTTCCATGGCAAGGTTGTCGGCGACTTGATGGAGAACGCAACCATTGTGCCGTTGAAAGTATTGCGCGGACACAAAGTCAAGAGTAGACTCGGTGTTATGGACTTGGATTGGCATCCAAGAGAGCCATGGTGCGTCAGCGCGGGAGCCGACGGGACGTTGAGACTGTGGAATTAGAGGTAGACGGTGTATGATACCACTTTTGCATTCAGCGGCGTTCATCTAGGAAAAAATGCTTCAATCAAGTCCTTTCATCATCATCGTCGCATCCCAGCACTGACTTGAAGTTCTGTCCCATCCTCTCTCCCTCCGTTTACTCATAAACATAACAAAACGGCCCCGCCAACGAACTCCAAGCCTCGTGAATTGTAATGTTCCTAAATTCCAACCACTCCCCCATCGTCATCTCATCATCCAGCGTCGCAGTCCTGCTCGGCGGAAGATTATAAAACGTCAGCCTGCCCGCCCTCTTCTCCAAATCCTGATTCTGCCGCGTCCACCACACGCGGTCAACCTGCGCATGATGCAACCAAAGATACAGATCGAATGGGGAACTGTAGTAATCGGACACGGCGTCGCCGCCAATGGTGTTGTAGCCGCCGAGGTGGATGCGGAGTTTGCCTGGCTCCGGGTTCTGCCGCACGTTTTGGAAGGTCGAGATGTTGGGGGAGGTAGTGATCAGGGCGGCAATATTGGCGTCGGTTGTTTCGTCACAGGAGCGCCTCAGCTCTTGACGCCTGCCTTGCCTGCCAAACGTCTACATTAGAGCAGCAGCAATCAGACCTACGGGTAGGTTTAACTTGATTTGAAGAGCAACCACGAGAAGATGCGTCCCTAATGCACTAACAACTCCGCTTTGCTTATCCACGTCGTGGATGTCATGTCGACACATCCCACTCCAAACTCTTGTCTTCTGCTGCACACTTTGAGACACCTCCTCTGGAACTTATACCGCCAGTATACGGGGCCGGCACGACATTTGCATATGAGCACAGTAACTTCGCGACGACATGGGCAAGTTGGATCTGGGACGACTGCGCGCTGGCGAGAGCACCATTGATGTGACATTAGCGGAAGGGGCATTCTGGATAGGGCTTGAGGGCCCCAACTTCGAAACCTGTGTCATCAACACGATGCTCTCCCATATCCTCGGGTTCTGGAATGGCGCTGGTAAAGATGAGAGGCTCCCTTTTGGCGAGGCGAAGTTCAATGTATATCGAACTCTGTCAGCGCGCTTCGATCAGCTGAGGACAAGTTCTCCACGATTTCTCCTGCCATTACACCATGCACATACATTGCGCCGATCCAACGGTAGTGCCCGTTCTCGTGTCTCAAGCACACAGGAGTCGAACACCCGCCCAGAAGAACGGCCAAATCACCTTCTTGGGCCTCGTTAGGAGTCACACCGACATGACCCTTGTCAGTAATCACAAATGACCTGCGGTTCAAGCTCTGGAGCACGTGTCGTCGGAGATTGGCCGGTGGAGTGCGATATAGGTCCTTCTCAAGCCATTGTGTGCTTTCCTGTAATGCTCGCCATGTAGGTGGCATGGGCGAGTCTGGGCTGGTCATCTTGGTCCATGTCAAGAAGATGTGCCGCAAAGGAGCTTCGCCGTGCGTGTCCTGTTCATCTACGAAAGACTTGTGTCCCGCTACCAGGGAGCGAATGAATGCTTCCAGCAGGCCGCAGGCCGCTGAATAAGGATTTGTGGGAACTCGGTCTTCTAGTTCGTCTAGCCATCCCATTATGCACCTCGGAGGTTGGAATTGATTATCTTCATTCTCAAATGGGGAGACGAAGTGCAGTTCACCAATCACCAATCCGAGGAGTGTGAGGACGCGCAAGTCTTCACTGGGGGACAGTGAAAGTTCGAGACCCGCAGAGGCATTGCCCTTGATGAACTCCCGTGGCGCGAGGCTGAAGGACCCTTTATCCCAGCCTGGCATCCATGACGGATCATCAACAGACCTGTGCAGATTTTCGGCTAGTTGTAGAATATCCAGCGACGATTTCCGATGAATCAGGTGCAGTGTGGCTTTAAGATATAGAACATCCCTGGTGATGGTGTAGTCTGGCTTAAGTTCGAGCCAATTTTCCGTCAGCGCTATAGAGAGTAAGGCGTAAAAGTGGTCTCTTGCATCGGTGGCACAGGTCCTTAGGTAGGTACGGCGGATCAGAGCCTCGAGCTCCATCAAGTTAATGCTACCATCGCATCGTTTCCAGGCGCAGCGGATCTCCGCGAGTGTCAACAGGTCTTGCCCAGCAGGCATTAGTGCTGAATATGAGCAGTCTGGCTGATTTATCCTTCCCGTGAAGATGAAAGTGTTCATGATGTTGGCGAGCGTGATGAAGCAGCCGAATGGGACCGTGGAGCTGCCACACATGACGATAGCCTCTTGACACACAGTGAGCTCTTGAATCACCCACACGCGACGCCACCATGGCAGATGCAGGAGCCGTGTGAGGGCTTCTGCGATTAAAGGACTCAGTAGTGCGTTAATTCGGTCGAGGCTGAGTGTGACCTCTTCTTGGATATGCCAGAGACCTCGAAGCCAGGCGAAAGCTTCTTCTGCTCCTTCGAATCCGTCTCCGAGCCAAACAATAACAAGTTTCGCTGCCTCATATATGGTAGGCATGCTTTGCACCTGTCGCGACTTTTCGACATCGTCTTGCTGATCGATGCACAAAGCATCTGCCCAGAGCGTGCACCACCTCTCTTTCAGCCGGACGTTTTTCAGCGCTGAGGCTAGATTCCGGCCAATGAGAGTCATGTTCCCGTTGAGCTTTATTGTAGCAGGATCGCTTTGATCGCCCCAGGTATATGACAAAGCCACGTACTCTGCGCCTGAGGCCAGCCGAGCTGGACACCAGCTGTTGTCGGGATATGCCAGGGCCACAACATCTAGGTGACCACGGAGAGGATCTTCAGGACTTCCTGGTGCCAAATACAACAAGCGAATCTCGCGCTCCCTGAGTTCTATGTATAGTGGCCGACTAGGGTCTTTTGCTGGCCTTGGAGTGTCGTTGCCGGTGGACTGTGATGTTGCCATCATGCACGCCTTTTGAATGTCGAATGAGCCTCTCGTATGACGAACGGTGAAGTGGATTGAGGAAGGGATGCGATGGTCAACGAGGAGTTATGCGCCCCGATGCAGCTGGAAGGCTGAGCAGCCCTTGGCAGCTGAACACAACAAGCACAAACCTGTGATCAATTACCGCGAAGCTCTCTCCTGCACACGAAGCTGCACTACACGCTCGGAAAGGTACCCATTACCAATGCTCAAGCGGTTCAGTTGATAAGGACGAATTGCCATCGCAAGCCTAGTGTGTTGTGTTTGCATATTTTTCACATGGGATCTCTGGTACGCCCATAGAGGTATATAGTAGCTTCATGCAGTTCAGGACTTGGAGCATCTCATTGCAACGCTCAGCAAGCCGTATCATCTTTCTCTGACTTGTTAAACATTCACCTTCACTTCAGAGTCAATACCTTGCGAGCAACTCGGTCTCGGTGTCCAATACATGCCGCAGGCCACATGTGCTGGTCAGTGTATAGTGAGGCCGTCGCCACTGCATAATATGATGGGCTCACTGGCAAGCCTGCCAGGAAGGAACACGATGTCCAGGATTATACGAGTATGCCGTCCGATGATCTGCACATCGTGGTCGGACATGCCTTTCGAGATAAGAGGGATCAAGTAGTAGCAGATGACCTTTGTTGTACAGCGCGTAGCTTGCTAAGCTCTGAGGGTGGTAGACGTTGTAACGATCTCTGACGCAATGTTCTTGCTCGAGAAGCCCGAGGTCGCCGTCGAAGTTGCGCAGGGTATCAACTACCTTAGACCTACCTGGTGTAGATAACGGAGAAACTTGGCTTCGAAAGACTTCTAGACACGCCCTTGCTTCGTTTGGTCACAATTCCGAATGGCTTGGGCTTCCTCGATGATATTCGATCGAAGAGGCCCTCCTGATAACACAGTAGGCTGAATACAATCCTGAAATTAATACAAATTCCTATGTAAGTTCTTGTTCTATATATTCTTTATTCTCTGAGTAGCTTTACGTACTATACTTTAACTGTTTCTATTCCTTTGCTCTCAAACTGAGAAATAGAAAAACAACCTTAACTTCTTACCTAGAATAGCACGCAGTATAGCCGCAAAGCTTGACTTATTAAAATTGCCTCGCGACGCTACATCTTGCTACTTATTCTTGGGCGTAATGTGCTAGTGTTGAACAAGTCAAACTATTGAATCATTCACGAATAGAATGCAGCATTACCATCGTCTACAAATACCCCAGCAGCATAAGAAATGAAAATGCCTACATTCGGTCGAAGTACTTCGTCTAGCCCTCAAGGAGCTCAACCCAGAAACACACGTCGTCTCCGTCGCTCCGCATGTTCCCATGTTGAATAGGTTATCCGCATTGCCGCAACCCGCTGTGAGATGCCCCTCCCATCCGTCTCGATGATAAGCGTATACACCTCTCGCGGATAATCCTGATTATCTTGATTTACCACGCCAACCGCCACGAACTCGAGTTCATCGGGCTGGCTATCTCGCCACGCTTCGTCCAGCTCAAGGAGCAGCTTCGCATTGGCAGAGAGAAGTCGCCATGAGTCGGGGAGCACGTCGTACTTTCGGGTGCCAGCTTTGTGTGACTCAATGTCTGGTTGTGTGGGGAGTTCGGCTCCGTGCCGGCTGACGGGTAGGTGTGCGACGTCTGCATTTTCAAGGAGAAGTATGTGTGGCTCGAGGGAGGTGGCAATCTGCCCTTCTACCATCAAACGCAGTGGGTGAGGGGTCCAACGAGCTGTTCGCTTGGGCACGTACCTGGGATTAGTAGACTTAGCCTCCGAGAAGGCATCGATCCTGATATAGTGTGCTGTATGCGTGCCTGCAGGTGCTTTACTCTTGGACGCCTCTGCAATCTTCTCAAAACGATATGCTTGCATCGTCGGTATGAGCTTAGACGCAAACTGCAAATCATGGAATTTGAAGTTCTCGGTCTCTAAGAGACCATGCGTATTCCAGCCAGCCCATGACCAGCTCGGGAATTGGGTCCTTCGCCGCCGCACCGTCACCCTGACAGTAAAAGCGAGCGAGCTGTAGAAAAAAGCCAGCACATGTCCATAGAACACCGAAGAATCTGCACCATCGGCAATCGACCTGGAGATTCCCTGGAACGCGCGGATTGTATCATTCGCATTTGTCAGCTGGCGCTGGCTGTACTGATTTACGAGCTCTCCCCATCGGGATATACCTTTCGTATAGACCTTGCTTTTGACCTTATGAATGTTCAGGACCCCGAGATGGGCATCTTTGATGACGTTAGGGTGTTCTAGATGCATGCCTTCCGCCCACTCCGCATGCAGCTCGTCGCACTCGAAGACCAATTCGTCGTGGGTGAAGATGAGCAGTCTCGTGGAGAGTATGCTTTCCTGTAGCGTCCAACCGCGATGGTTCCACGTGCTTTTCTCCAATTTGGCTTTGCGAATTTGTTGTGCGGCGCCGTACCAAACATTGCCGATCTGTCTAACGGGTTGGTTTACACTTCGCGTGCCTGGAACGACTCCAGACAGACGACTCCACGAATCAGAGCCGGCAGCATTGACGATGGTGAAGTATGCTCCTTTGTAAATCTCGCCCATGACCTCGAAGATGCCCTCATCCTCAAGGTTGTCCTGTTCAATGCAGAGAGCGTCGCACCACAAGTATCGCACTCCAAGTTTCGAGCAGAAGAGTATTGCATCGGCTATCGTGTATGGCAATTTCGACCACAGCTTGTCGAGGCCTCCATTCTGGTAAAGCAGAGCTCGGATACCATCTGCTTCGACATTCTTCATCTGTTCGACGCTGGGTGGGCCCCAGACATAGCTTAAGGCGGCATATCGGAAATCTGGAGCAACTTCTGTACCTTTGGACGGACGACAGATGAACCAAGCTTACGTCTATGAGTCGAAAATTCTGTGGCAGCCCCTGTTTGAATTCAGGTCGACAAGTGTCACTATGCTTCGTCTCGCACAGCATCAACCACCTCCTTACAAGATCATAGTTCACCTCATCCTGCATCAGACGGCCAAGTGTGTATTTCACTTCCCTCATGGGACTGCGTTGCGAAGCCTCGTCTTCTGGCAGGTTGACATCTTCCGCGGCAAATTGATGAAAGCAACGTTTTGTGATCTCCGTGCCATTACTCCGCTCAAGAGTCAGGCGTAGTCGCATCAGCCGTTGATAGACACTAACATAACGATCAACTTTGATCTCGGCTCCTTCGGCATCTTCCTTCTCCTGCTGATATGTAACTCGGAAATTCGATAATATATTGATTCGAGCCTGTGTAGGAAGAAGTTTCGCGGTTCCTACTGGACGGATGCGATGACTTTGCTTCGTCAATAGATACCGAATTCCACTTCCACGTTGCTTGTCTGGCTTATCCGAAGGAATGAAACCGGGCAGTAATCCGCACCGAAAAATGTTACAAAGCGGACAGCTAGTCTCCTCGGCGAAGTCTATGATCGATCTCGATATGATCAGGCCATGGAATTCGTTGCCCTTCCTATTGTCCTGATAATATTGCTTCAAAGGCCATGCCAGATTCAGCCGTTGACTTAGGTCGCAACAGAATTGACAGAGTTGATTCGACGCTAGGAATGTGTCATTAGGCCAAAATGCTTTGCCATACAGTATCTGTCGAAGGGCAGAAGCGACCTGTATGTCGTTGCTATCGCTCGGACTGCTGACTCGTGATTTGGGCCGCTTTGACATTCCGCGTGTCTGAGATGTAGTAGCACCCGGTGGGTTGTGATCCGGTAAAGATACAAGGTCCTCATCTACACCTGGCCCTTGATGCGCAAAACTCTCAATTTTCAGACCACTCGCAGAAGGCAAAGGCTGTAGCTGCGTTCGAATCTTATCGACTGATGCTCTGTGCACCTGCACTTTGGAATGGTTCCAGCGAGAGAACGTTCCTCCGACATCATAATTCCCTAAAGAAACAACAGCTACAACCCTGTGGCGGATACTTGGATGGTTCATTATGACCTTGCTTATTAGTGACAGGTAAGAGGTACACGAATCGATGCATTACTTCTTCAATGATGCTGCGTCCCCACATATGCTCCACGAAGATGATCGCACACTGACATTCGTGAGCCTCTGGACACTTTACACAGGACTCTGTTCATACTGCATGATCAATCTTCTTTCGCAGGTGTGTTACCAGCTCCTTTGCTTTGTCTGGGATGCTGTTGTAATTTGCGTTGTGTAAGAGGAGCTCAATACGATCCTTTGAGATTGAACCATGCTCATAGATCCATTTATCGTGACCAGTGGGTGCGTTTTCAACACATAGACCATCCACATCCAGATTCCAGCCATGAAGTACAGGTATGGTTATGCGCGACTTATCAGCAGGATATAGATGTGAGCGAAGTTCTGCAGCACCGGATCCTGTGAAAGGCGTTATAGAAGCGAAGCTACTGTCTCTGCCAAGTTTGGTGTGGTCTTCCAGTCTGCGAATGAAGATGGTACTGGAAGACTTGAGTAATGTGTCCGTCTTTCTGGAGAGTGTAGATTACCTGATGCCTGAGAAGTTTTCGAGCGTTAGATATTCGCTCATCGAGCCAGACATCATGTCGCACTTTTGTGTACGTGAGGAATTGAATTGTGTATTGTCTCGATTCAGCCGCAACTTCCCCGCATCGATCCGCTCCGCCCCACTTCACCCTGAAACCAGGGCCAGCTGTCCCCAGAGGTCCGCCTTTTCTTCTCGCTTCTCGCCAAGGGTTGTTTACCACGCCGCGCAAAGCCCGCATATGCCCTCTCCTGCCCTGTAGATAGTCCCGAGCATCGTTCGGCCTCAAGGCAGTGTCTTCGCTGGGCAAAGTCCAGCCTTCACGTATTGATCTCTTCCGAACTTGCAATCTGGCTTCATTCATACTTCGAGCGCCTGAGAGAGCTAGATAGATGTCGATGCACGACCCCAATCCAGACAAGATGAGGAAGAGCGCCTTCGGAAGCAAATCTTCAGGGCGGAGACATCGATCAGAACCAGCACATTAGAGTCCTCGGATAAGTTATACGATCTGAGTGTCTTGCAAATCGCGCGAGGAAGGTACAAGACGGCAGAGGAGGTGATCCCTAGGCTAGTAGAGAGTCCTGAAAGCTAGATGGGCAGCGGCAGCGACGTCGACGACGACGACGACAGAGTGGACAAGCTGAAGACTGTAGACCTTCTCGTTCAAGTACTAGATTGTCAAGGGCTATACACTAAGGCTGAGGGATTGTACCGATGAGCGTTGCAAGAACGTGAGAAGGTGCTTGTGCTGGAGCAGGGGAAGGTGCCAATTGCGCGAGTCAATCTGTCCATTGTCCGCGGCCAGCAGCCGCAGACCTAAACAGAGTAGAAGAAGGAAACCGTATTAGAGTAAAGGACATGCATGCTCAGATCACAATTCATACTAGCTGCTGTCCAATCAATCCCCCTGCGCCTCAAGAATCACACCTTTGGGCAGAGCATACTTCTGAGCCACCATCCAACTCTTCTACAACATCGCCCCCGCAAAGACCGACACAACAAGCATACCCAGCATTCCCAACCCCGCCTTACTCACACCGTGTGGCACAACCACCGGCGCCGCCCCCGTGCTCTGACCCGCGCCCGCACTGCTCGTCCCACTCGCTCCCCTCGAGGTCGTCGCACTCGCGCTCGCACCCCCACTCGGCCTACCCGTTGCTGTCGCCGTGTTGTTTGAATTGCAAAAGATACTGCCGGGGCTGACGCCGTTGTCCTGGAAGCATTTCTGCAGCTCGGCGACGGTTTGCTGCACCGAGAGGCAGTAGTAGCCGCATGCGCCGTTGAACTGCTCGACGGGGGCGGATTTGCAGCACGTCTTGAACGCGTCGGACGTGTTGGAGGGAATGCCTTGGACGCTGCCGACGGCGCAGGCGACATCAGTGGTGGGGAAGCGTGTGAAGTCGGCGCTGGCGCAGGAGGAGCTGCTGGGAGATGGGCCGGCGGAAGACGCGACTGAAGACATGATGATTGTTGGAGTTCTGGTAAGGAGGGTTAGAGTGTAGTTGGAGAGAGTGGCCTTGGAGTGCGAACGTTATATATATACTCGACAAGCGACGTCGAGGTTTGGTGCGAGCGAGTGTGTTTGCGGTCTGTTTGCTGGTGTGAATGATCAGAGGTTAATTGAATGAAGAACGACAGTCGTGCGACGATCAGAATAAATCTTGGAGACACCAGCGCATTGTCACCCCATATTTTCAGCCAGCGCCATCGCCTTGCTTGTGTCTCTCAGCCCTGCTCGTGGCTGTGACGGAGCGTGGCTCCACTGCGCGCCGTTGCTCAGGGGATCCATTGCGGTCTATTTTTGGGTCATGATGACGAAGGCTCGGATCACAATTGCCGATCTGAGCTTCATGCTTTACCTTTTGAGCTTTTCAAGAAGGCAATGGCGGAGCTGGTGATGACTGTGGTTTATGGTGTTTGAGCTGGTGTGACACGAGGTTGGAGAGGCGTTGGCGCATTCGCTGAAGAGGGAAAGCGTGGGCGGGACGTTGCATTCAGCCCTGCGAAGCGAAGATGCGGGGGCGAAGCTCGCAATCACATGCGAAACTCCAGACTATTACTTGATCGCAACGTCGATGTGCTAATGAATCGTTCCCAGGGCATCGTCATCTCCAAACGTTACTATCTACAATCCCGCCTTCTCAACCTCAGTTGCTGCATACATGAATGGCCCTGCACCTTTGCCGTCGTTCAGAGCCAATGGCACCCCCACGTAGTACTCGTAGGTCGCGTTTCCGCTCAGGCTGCCAACTTCAACTGTACCTGTCCAGCTCAGCGTACCGTTCTTCTCGTATTGCACGAACTCGTCAGCCATCAGGTCCCAGGCCTTGAGAGCCGTGGTCTTGTATGCCGCATCCAAGAGGCCAAGCCTGATGCCTTTGAGGTACGTGTACGTGAACATTGCCGTTGCGCTGGACTCGATATAGTTGCCCTTCATACCAGGATACGGCTCATCCATGATCAGCCACCAGCCGCCGCTGGCATCTTGCGCTTTCTTCAGACCGTCAGCGAGGGTGGTGAGGTACTTTTGGAGTTTGGCGTAGCCAGGGTGCGACTTGGGAAAGACCTCTAGGACTTCGACAAGCGCGACAAAGTACCAACCGACGGCGCGGTCCCAGACGTGTGGCGAGGCGCCCGTCACAGGGTCGGCCCAGACAGTCGACTTGTCTTCGCTATAGCCGTGCTGCAGTAGGTTCGAAGTATGGTTCCGGCAGTGCTCCTCAATGAGATCGAATTGAAGAGTGATGTCGTCCCAAGCAGTAGTGTTCTGCGGCTCAAAGTACGATGTGTAAGTCGCATAGAATGTGTCGGCCATGTAGATGCCGTCAAGCCACATCTGGTTCTTGTAGATGGGCGCTCGGTGCCAGAAGCCTCCCTTTGGTGTTCGCGGCCACCTGTTGAGCTGCTCCCGAAGGCCCTTAGCTGCGATCTCGTACTTCTTGTCTTTCCGTCCTTCCGAGTTCCAGAAGTAAAGGATGTTGTTGCCCATTCGGATGTCATCGAGGGTATAGTATGTCGAGTTCCAGCCAATCAGCGTGCCATCCTCCTTCACAAGAGATGAAATCGCCTTCGACGCATAGGAAAGAAGCTCGACGTCATTCTGTGTTGTCGCGGCTTTCTGGATGCCTTCGTGAATCACAGCTTGGACATAGTGGTTGTTCAGCTTCTGGCCCTTCGACAGAAATGACGACGCCATCCATGTCGAGAAAGGCTTTGTCGCGTTTGGTGCAGCGAGCGTTGAGCTTGTGCCTGCGAGGAGCGCCAAGGACAGGGTTTGAAGATGCATCGTGAAAGATTGTATGGACGAGCCCAGGGTATCAGCGACAATGCCCAGCTGGGAAACAAGAAGCAAATGGCCCGGGTGAGGCGTTCACACATCGCTGCACACTGTTTCGAGCTCCTAATCTATATCCATGAATAACATTGCCGCAACGGTCCGTGAACGCTCCACCTGTAGCCCTTCCGCGCAAGTGAAGAAATTGCCGCGGGCGGAGCATTGCTTGATGCGGTCGACAAGGCAGATGGTGGGTATCTTGGCGGTGCTAGATCTCGGAGAAATTGGGGATTGGAGGATGTGGACGTTGAGCGGATGCGATCGACCGGGGGCTCGCCTTAAAAGCGCGCGAGTGTGCTTGTTACTGCGTGGCAGAGCTTACGAAGCTCAACCTCGGATGGAGTGACAGCTGTTGCATCTTCGACTCTGTCTTGTCGTTATTCAATGTTTCGCGGGAAGGATGTTCACGGGCCGTTGAGTCGTTAGCCGCCACCTCGACCTTGCCCTCCGTTTCGACTTCACAATTCTACACAACAAGTAGTAGATCTCATGGCGTTGACTTTGATAAGATTGCTCTAGATACCGATGGATTTGTACAGAGGTCGCGCATTGTTCTTGACTAGGTATGGAAGTCGTAATTGTGTGGCGTCCTTGCTGCGAACATCCCAATCCGGCATCGCTTCCGCCTCGAGTCTGTACTTCGTCTCTGTCGTTGTCCTCTTTATATCAATCACAGAGCCCATATGATATCTTCCTTCAGATTTAAACGTTCGGTTGCGTTGTCCGCGGACATGATCATTACCTCAAGGCTTCCTGGCCTAAATCGGCGTCATCGCAGCGCCATGCCACCCAACTTTGAGATCGACGAATCGTCTCTCCCCTCAGTATTTCAATCAACATGGAAAGCGAATCCAGACCCCAGCGCCCTCCCTTTTCCCCGCGAAAATCCACCCTTCGCGCTTACTGCTATTGACTGGCACCAACTTGGACTCACTGACGCGGAATTTACGCCTCATTCGTGGTCAAACTTGCATCTTCTGATCTCGACAAACCAATTGGACGAGTTGAAGCGGTGGCCGAGCGCCCTGAAGGCGTATTTAGCATGGACTGCGCACGTGAAGGAGAAGTACGGAAGTGTCATGGCGTACCTGCTTCAACAACGCTTGTTCTGGGACCCAATTCACGACGACAGTGGCGCCTTGAAGTTCCATGTCAAGCGCACAACGCCCCTTGCTCACCCTGATGACCATGAGATCCTCCGCAACGACTGGACATATGCATTCGAGCCCGGCATTCGACACATCGTGGTCTGGCTAAAGCAGCGGTTGCCTGTTGACAGCGAGGGTGCACTGAATAGCGAAGGGCGGAGACTGGTACATGAGTTTGTGAAGAAAGAGTTTAGACAGAAAGCAGGAGAGGCGGAAGAGGGAAGTAAGATTATCTGGTTCAAGAACACGACGAACCTGCAAAGTGTTAGGAGCTTGGAGCACTTTCATGTGCTGGTTCGAGATGTCGATGAGGGTGTACTGGAGCAGTGGATGCAATGAGATCGTTAGCATGAAGTCGATCGTAGAGTGATTTGTTTTGTATGCCGCCCGCTGTCCACGGACAGGTCTCCAACGTCTCGTCCAAGGACTACCAGATCAACGCGCCCGAAAGGCCAGCTCGCAGACTTCTGAATTGACGATGTGACTGTGTAATGGCGGCGCGAGAACCTGTCGGTACGGATGCGCTCCATGACCTTGGATCCCGTTTTGTATCTCGCTGGACTGCATAGATTCTCTTGCCGTCCGACTCTCTGCGCTGAGAGATAAATGCGCGCCATAGCCCTGCTGATGTCGCGCATAGAGACGAGCCGATGCCGCCGCGAGCACAGCCTCTTTGATAGCGACCTTTGCGCATACCAATATTGCGAGAATTGAAACAGCTGGCCGCATACCACGCTGCTACGGCCGGAGAACGCACGATCAGTTGCCAGTACGAGTGATCCGTACGAGGAGCTGTCTCACGTCGGCCCGCAAATCGAATCCCAAGCTGGCAATATGTATAAGGACTGCTCTCAGCAGTCGGACGGTCTGCCTTGAGGCAACGGTGGGTCGGACACCAAGATCGTCAGCGCTCGAGGTTGCTCGCACTGGAAGGGAGCTGGTCGTATACTCGCGCCTAACCTGGCGAACCAAGCATCATTTGTATCAGCGACAGTCATTCCCCGTGTTGTCGCACTGGTGTTGTCCACGGACAGGTGGGCTGCCCTGCGTCGCTATCCTTTGCGCTCACCTGGATGAAGCCCGAGGTTGGGAACAGCGCGTAGCTTGCCTGAGGTTGCGAATCTCCACGCTGAGATCGATGCTAGGGTTGCGATCGTGCTGTTGTACATGGTCGCCTTCACAGAAGGTCACGGCAGCAGTGCCAATATGAGACCTCGCCCATCGCGGCGCCTGCAGTAAGGTCCACATTCTCGTTGCGCCGTCTAGCGACCAACCGTGCATGGTCGATGGCCACTCTTCCAGCTCCGTTGCGCGCCCGAGAAGAGTAGCTCGCGCCGCCGCTCGAAGCTGTTCTCGCCTGGCGCGCGACTGGCTTTGTTGCGGCCATGAGCAGAGACGTGCGGCATTACACAACGTTCACGCACCATGCGTTTCAGCGATGTACGACCTTCGGGCCAGGTTAAGCGCATCTGTTAAGGGAACGCGAGAGTCAGTATCTCGCTGCAAGCCTTCACGGGCTCTTGATGAAGTGGTGTCACTACAACAGCGCAATGACCTATCGCTGCGCCGGCGCAAAGAACATGAGCTACCAGGTGTCATCACTGTCAATTGAAGCAGAAACTACCTATGTTTTGACTCGATCCTGGTACCAGAGGGAGCGACGCGTCTGGTTGCGGACATCCACTTAAGTCGCATGCCTTCGTCTCACGTCCAACTCTAACCTCCAGGTGTGCTCTCGATGCAGCACATGGACGCGAAACGAAAAAGGCCTGATCTACGCACCTATCCTGTGCTCTCGTGTCTTGAAAGCCTCCATCTCGGGCGCAATTCCTGCGCTGTGACTGCGTATTGCTCTCACTGCATGCGAAGCCCTTCCTAATGCTCGCCGTAGAGTACTCAATCGCAGCCGCAAGTCACAAAGGATGGGCTACATTGGACTGCACTGCTTCCTGAACATTTATCGTGGCTTTAGATGCCACAACAGCAGCTGTTCGATCAACCAAGTCATTTTCGTGCTTGCTTTCCTGCCCGCAGGCCGACTGATCCAACATGCCCACCAGACTGACCGCGCATCACCGACCAGAGCACGATGCAGCATTTCACAACCAAATACATTGCATTTCAATCTCTTCTCTACTATCTCGCAGCTCAAATACAGCTTCCATTGCCGTTCACCATGCCCAACTATTCACTGCTACCCACCGCTTCACATTCTCCTCCAGCCTGCGCACCATCACAGCTCCTTCCCTTTGGAGCGCCTGCCCACTGGAACCTTCTCGTCGCCTTGCTGTTGATCTTGCGGGCCAATGAGAGCCCTCCCCGCTGTCGCGAGCGCGTCCGTGCGAGTCTGATATCGCGCGTCAACTCTCTTTCACCTGCGATTCCAACGTCATCAGATCGCAATAGAATCAAGCAGAAGCGCTCGTGAATCACCGATTGC